>Ga0105046_10000400_pt1 | contig 59712 bp, 54 predicted proteins | sample MAT03_FD_78385 | JGI IMG/M metagenome (GOLD analysis project Ga0105046, IMG submission 78385) | Freshwater microbial communities from Lake Fryxell liftoff mats and glacier meltwater in Antarctica - MAT-03 (megahit assembly) | ecosystem: Environmental > Aquatic > Freshwater > Ice > Liftoff...
AAGGCCTACAACCCGGCCCTCAGCGCCCGCAAACTCCCGCCCCTCTAACGGTGCCTGGTTACTAGATTAATCCGGCCACCGGCGCTTCCCTGCAACTAGGAAAAGTCCATAACCAAAACCGCGCCTCGGCGCTCACCAAAACTTGACCAATTGTGCTCCGATAGAGTTGCCCACCCCCGGCACTGCACCTTGGCCCGTAAGCCGCAGATGGGCAAGGCATTATCATCCCCGGCCCCGTTGGGCCGGTGGGTCACTCTCCGTGATCATACCCGGGTAATTTCTCGCGAGTGCCGATGACCGCGACGCCGATCTTGGGAATCCTAACCCGACTACTGCGGGGGAGGATTGCATTTGTCTGTTGCCTTTTACGTTTTGGTTTAGGCCGTACCTGCGAAGGACTTCCGGCCGCTCGATCTGTGCCTCGAAAATACCATTTCGAGGCAACCGTGATTCCGATCTCGGGACTTCCCATCGTCGGTATTCCGGAAATGCTCTTTGACAATTGAATATCAATCAGACGCACGGCCGTCGTTGCCTACCCGATGTGGCTACAAAATCGGGTAGGCGGGCAGAGTATCCGGTGATTGTCCGGACCGGCCGGACGCCGGAGCCGGTCACGTTCACGACGATCGTCCATACGTCAGTCGAGTTGTCGGCGGCGTACGTCGTAAACGTGTATCGCGGGGTTTGTGTGGGGAAGACGGCCACAGTTCCGGCGGCCGAGGTGAGGACGCCGCCCTCCGGTTCGATGATGATGGCTCGAGGAGTCTGTCCGCCGCCGCCACAATGAACTTCAACACACGGACGGGTCAAACGCGGAAGTATTCGACGCGCTGCGTCTGTTGGCGGCCGGTTCGTGGGAACCCGGCGATCTGCGCCGCGGCCGCGAGCGCCTGGCGAAATTGGTTCAGGACATGCAAGACGGCCGCCGGACACCGCTTATCCGGCTCGGATTTGTGATTCAGGCGACCGGATCGTAGTTCAGGTTGGGCCCGAGCCATCGTTCGACTTCAGCGATGCTCATGCCTTTCCGCTCGTGGTAATCGGCGACCTGATCCTTGTCGATTTTGCCAAGGCTGAAGTAGCGCGATTCCGGATGCGCGAAGTAAAGTCCGCTGACGCTCGATCCCGGCCACATGGCGAAGGACTCGGTGATCAGCATGCCGGTATTCTTCTCCACGTCGAGCAGACTCCACAAGGGGCCCTTTTCCGTATGATCCGGGCAGGCGGGATAACCAGCGGCTGGCCTGATGCCCCGGTACTTCTCGTTGATGAAATCCTCATTGCTGAGCCCTTCTTCGCGGCCGAAGCCCCATTCATCACGAACCCGTTTGTGAAGGCATTCGGCGAAGGCTTCCGCTAGCCGGTCAGCCAGCGCCTCAGCCATGATGGCGTTGTAGTCGTCGTTCTCGGCTTTGAAGCGCTCACAGAGTTCTTTCAGGCCAATTCCCGAAGTCACCGCGAAGGCGCCGATGTGGTCGGGCAGTCCGGTTTCCTTTGGAGCGATGAAGTCGGCCAGCGAACGGCAGGGCTCGCTGCCCTCCTTGTGCACCTGCTGGCGCAGGAAGTGGAACCGTTGCAGAACTGTTTGCCGCGTTTCATCGGTGTAGAGTTCCACATCATCGCCTATTGCGCTGGCGGGAAACAGGCCATAAACGCCACGCGCCGTTACGAGGTTCTTCGCGATGATCTCATCGAGCAGGGCGTTCGCGTCCGTGAATAGCTGGCGCGCCTGGGCTCCGTTACTCTCATTATCAAAGATGCGCGGATAAATGCCCTTGAGTCCCCAGGTGTGGAAGAGCGGGGACCAGTCAATGAACTCGCGCAGGGTTGCCAGGGGGAAGCTATCCAAAACGCGTATGCCGGTAAATTCGGGCGCCGGCACGTCCTCGGCGCGCCACTCGATGCGAGTCCTTCGGGCACGGGCGGCTTCAATTCCGATCGCCTTCAGCTTCGGAGCGGCATGCGCTTTACGAAGCGCTTCGTAGTCGGCGATATGTTGCGCGACAAACGCCGGTTTGCCCTCATCGCTCAATAGACTCGTGGTGACCGGAACGGCGCGACTGGCGTCGAGGACGTGGACTACCGGCTGGCTGTAGTGCGGCGCTATTTTGATGGCCGTATGCGCGCGGCTGGTTGTGGCGCCGCCGATCAGGAGCGGCAATTGGAACCCCTGGCGCTCCATCTCCTTCGCCACATGAACCATCTCATCGAGGGATGGCGTAATCAAGCCGCTCAGCCCGATCAGGTCCGCCTTCTCCGTCTTGGCCCGTTCCAGGATTTTTTCGCACGTGACCATCACGCCCATGTCGATCACTTCGTAGTTGTTGCAAGCAAGCACGACTCCGACGATGTTTTTGCCGATGTCGTGAACGTCGCCTTTCACCGTGGCCAGAACGATCTTTCCCTGGGTCTTGACTACTTCGCCGGCAGCGGCCATCGCCGCCTTCTCGGCTTCCATGAAGGGCGTCAAATGCGCGACGGCCTTCTTCATGACACGAGCGGACTTGACCACTTGGGGCAGGAACATTTTACCCGCGCCGAACAGGTCGCCTACTACGCTCATCCCGTCCATGAGCGGGCCTTCGATCACAAGCAGCGGGCGGCCAAGCTTGACGCGCGCTTCTTCCGCGTCGATCTCGATGTAGGTGTCAATGCCCTTGACGAGCGCGTGAGAAAGCCGTTCCTCGACTGTTCCGCTACGCCATTCCTCGGCCTTTTTCTCGCTCACCACGTCACCGCTGCTCGCGGCTTTCAAGGCTTCGCCATGCTCGACGAGGCGCTCGGTGGCATCGGGCCGGCGGTTGAGCAGCACGTCCTCGACCAGCACCTTGAGTTCCGGCTCAATCTCCTCGTACACCTCGAGCATGCCGGCGTTGACGATGCCCATGTCCATACCGGCGCCGATGGCGTGGTAAAGAAACGCGGAGTGCATGGCCTCGCGAACCTTGTTGTTGCCGCGGAAACTGAAGGAAATGTTCGACACGCCGCCGCTCACCTTGGCGTGCGGCAGGTTGGCCTTGATCCAGCGGGTCGCGTTGATGAAATCGACGGCGTAGTTGTTATGCTCGTCCATGCCGGTGGCGACCGTCAGGATGTTCGGATCGAAGATGATGTCCTCTGCGGCCATCCCAACCTCGTCCACCAGGATCCGGTAAGCGCGCTCGCAGATGCGAATTTTCTCTTCGAAGGTAGCCGCCTGGCCTTGCTCATCGAACGCCATGACGACCACCGCCGCGCCATATTTCAGCACGGTGGCGGCATTCTGCCGGAACTTTTCCTCGCCTTCCTTTAGCGAGATGGAGTTAACGATACCCTTGCCCTGCAGGCACTTCAGGCCGGCTTCGATGACTTCCCATTTCGAGGAGTCGACCATGAAAGGCACTTTGGCGACTTCGGGTTCGCTGGCGAGCAATAGGAGGTACCGGGTCATGGCGGCAACGCCGTCGATCATCCCCTCGTCCATGCAGATATCGATGACGTTGGCGCCGTTCTCGACCTGCTGCCGGGCGATGCTGACAGCTTCCTCGTACTTCCCTTCCTTGACCAGCTTGGCGAATTTGGGCGACCCGGCGACGTTGGTTCGCTCCCCGATCATGATGTAGACGCCTGCTTGCTGCGTGAAGGGCTGCGAACCGGAGAGCCGGAGCGGATTTACTTCGGGCAGTTCTTCGGGGACACTTACGCTCACGGCGGTGGACGTCCGGCCATACTCCCGCGGGTGCATCCCTTCGAGCGCCTTGGCGATGGCGGCGATGTGTTCCGGCGTGTTGCCGCAACAGCCGCCGGCGATGTTGATCAACCCGGCCTTGGCGAAGTCACCGAGGAATCGCGCCATGTCGGGCGGTTCCAGATCGAACCCGGTGGCCGACAGCGGATTCGGCAACCCGGCATTCGGATAGCACGAGATCGCCGTATTCGATTTCTCGGCGAGTTCGGACAGAAACGGGTACATCAGGTCGGGGCCGAGTGAGCAGTTTAGCCCCACCGAGAGCGGTTTCACGTGAGCCACGGCGTTCCAATACGCTTCAATGGTCTGGGCGGAGATCATGGTCTCCCCGCCGCGGCCGACTGCCGCCGAGATCATGACCGGCAGTTCCAAACCGTCCTCGTCGAACACTTCGCGAATGGCGACCAGAGCGGCTTTGGCGTTGAGCGAGTCGAAGATGGTTTCGACGAGCAGAAGATCCGAGCCGCCGGCGATCAGTGCGCGAATCTGCTCAGCGTAGGCGATCTTTACCTGATCGAAAGTGACGACACGAAAGCCGGAATCGTCGGCATCCGGCGAATTCGTGAGCGACACGGTGAGCGGACCGATCGCTCCCGCCACGAACCGCTGACGGCCGGTGGCGTTCGCTACGCGGTCAGCCCATTCCCGGCACTGCTTCGCGGACTGTTCGTTGATTTCCCAAGCCAGGCTTTTGAGAAACGGATCCTCAATGATCTTCTGGTAGAAAGCAGGGTCCTTACGGCCGCCGCGCTCGCGCGGGTCGTCGACGAAGAACTCGCTTTGGGTAATACTGGTCGCGCCGAAGGTATTGGTTTCGATGATGTCGGCGCCGGCTTCCAGGAAGCGGCGGTGGATGTCGCAGATCATCTCCGGCTGCGTGAGCGAGAAGATGTCCCCATTGTTCAGCAGATCCTTCGGCGAATCCTTGAAACGCTCCCCGCGGATGTGAGCTTCCGTCATGCCATAGGTACGAATCGTCGTGCCCATTGCGCCGTCAATGATGGCTATGCGGTTCTCCATGACCTTCTGGAGGGGATGTTTTTGTACTGTTGTCATGTTTTCCTGATCACCTTAAACGTGGCCTGATGAGGAGGGCGGGCATACAGGGTGATCGCTGTAGCCTGCGAGGATAGACTGCCGCGGATTGCGGTGCGTCAGATCCGGGGTTGCCCCGATCCGGCCCGATGGACCGTGACGAGTGAATGACCCACGGTGAGTCGAAGGCGCTTGGCCGGAACGGCCCCGCTGATCTCATCTGAGCGCTTTCGCTTTATCTTTGCCGCATTCGGCGCCGTCGCACACTCTCTCATCATAGCGAGTTAGCGATGGGGCAGGAGTTACCCCACCGCAATCCCGCCGACTGTTTAGAGGATCCGCCGCGCCACTTGCACCCAACTGGGACCGGATAGTTTGCCGGCCATCCGGGCTCGTCCAGCCGCGATGTGTTCCGATTTCGAATGCGCCTCCAGCGCGGCCGGGCTGGCCCATTCCTCGATGAAAGTGAACTTCAGGGGATCGCCGATGTCCTGAAACAGGTCATAGCGCAGGCACCCGTCTTCCTTGCGGGTGGGCTCGACGAAGCTCTCCAGCGCCGCGCGTACAGCGTCGATATGTCCTTCGGCCGCATGTATATGCGCTACTACGTCAATCTTTTCATCCATATGATTCTGTCCTCTCGCCGTCTACCGTACCGGGAAGGGTATGCGGTCTCCGGTCTTCGTTATCCAGCGGCGTATCAAGGCCGCTAACTCCTCCTGGCGGCGAATCGTTCCGCGATCGCCCGCCAGGTTATACTTCTCAAACGGATCTTGCGCCAAGTTATATAAGTGAACCGGTTTCAATTCCCGATCAACGACTAACTTGTCCCAGCCTCGCACAACCATTCGCCACTCCCGAGGCGAACCTAGCTCCCCCTGGGAATAAATAGATTCGGGCCGCTGGCCTAGGCCCCGGTTTCGAATCAGGGCGGAGCGGTCTTCCCCGTAGGCCCCGTCTATCGGCGGCAATCCACATAGACCGCGTAGAGTTGGCGCGACATCGATATTGTTGAAAAGCCAGTCCTGTTTGGTTCCAGCCGCGAGTTGACCGGGCCAACGCATCAGCATCGGCACACCGGATGACTCCTCATACCAGACTTCATTCCCTTCGAGCCCATGGCTGCGCAACATGTCGCCGTGGTCGCCGGTAAAAACAATGATGGTATTGTCCGCCAGTTTCCGGTCATCCAGCGCCTTCAATAGCCGGCCGATATTGTCATCAATCGAGGAACATAGTCCGTAGTATGCGGCGAGCGACTTTCTGGCGTCGGCCTCGAATGCGCCGGGTACATTTCCACGTAACTGGATCGTTTCCGGGTTGTATGTCTTGGCATGGCGTTCCGGCAGGCGGTTCGGGCCGTGCGGCGGGCCGAATGACAAGAATAAGAGAAACGGCGACGACTGATTCCTGTCGATGAAATCCAACGCCAGGCCGGTCTGATGATCCGGCTCATACCCACTGAGTTTGATGGGGCGAGGGTCGTCGAGAAAGTAGACGAAATCGAAGTAGCTGTGGCCGTGATTCATTGCGGCCCAGTACTGATAACCCCGGCGACGAGGGCCGGGCGGAGTATAACCGGGCGCTTCAGCGCCATCCAGATGCCATTTGCCGATATAGCCTGTCTTGTAGGCGGCCGCTACAAAGGCGTCGGCCAGGCACGGGTATTCCAGGGGGAGCTGTTTCCCATTCGAGGGCATCGATATCGAGTGCGGGTAGCGTCCCGTTTGAAGCGCCGCGCGAGACGGCGCGCTCACGGGGTTTGCGACGTATGCCCGAGTAAACTCGACGCCTTCCGCCTTGAGGCGATCCAGATTCGGGGCAATCAGGTCCGTTTGCCGCCGCCACTGATCACACAGTATAAATAGGACGTTCGGACGCCGCAGTTCCTGCAGCGCCGCCGCGAGACCGAATTGGCGCCGGGTCAGCAACTTCTCATGCTACCTTGGGTTTGAGAAAATTGCCCGCGCGTGTCAACTGATCCCAAAATACCCGAATCCGCGCCAACTTCCACCGGCCGCCCTTCGCTCGCCCAATTGATGGCCGCCAAGAGTACGCAGACCGTGGTAAAGGCGCCGCGCGCCGCGGGAGGGGCCTCCAGACGCCCCGGAGCAGCCAACGCGCCCGACCAGGACAAACCCAAGGAACGTCACCCGGCAACGTCGCAAGCCACGCGAACATCGGACCGTTACTTCGAGCTGAAGTCGGAAATTCATAAGAAGTTGATCGGCGTCCTCGATCTTGATCGAGTCTCTTCGATTCCGAAAGAACGGGTCCGCAGCGAAATCGGCCGTGTGGTGGAACGCCTCCTTGATGATGAGCGGGTGCCGATGACGACGGCCGAGCAGAACACGATTGTCGAAGAAGTCCTCGACGAGGTACTTGGGCTGGGTCCGTTGGAGCCGTTGCTAAAAGAGCCGAGCATCTCGGATATTCTGGTCAACTCTTTCGACAAGGTCTTCATCGAACGTCAGGGGCGCCTCCAACTGACGACGGTCCGTTTCCGTGACAACGCCCACCTGCTGCACATAATCGAGAAGATTGTCGCGCAGGTCGGCCGGCGCGTGGACGAATCGCAACCCATTGTCGATGCGCGGTTGAAGGACGGCTCGCGCGTCAACGCCATCATTCCGCCGCTCGCGCTTGACGGGCCGTCGCTATCGATTCGGCGTTTCGGCCGTCACGTTATTACGAGCGATGAGATGATCGCCAACCGCACCATCATGCCGACGATGTTGCAGTTTCTCGCCGCTTGCGTCCAAGCCAAAGCGACGATTCTCATCTCCGGCGGTACCGGCTCCGGCAAGACGACGACGCTGAACGCTATTTCGCGATTCATTCCTTCCGATGAACGAATCATTACGATCGAGGACACCGCGGAGTTGCAACTCCAGCAGCGGCATGTCGTTAAGTTCGAAACGCGCCCGGCGAATCTGAACAAAGAGGGCGGGATCAATCAGCGCCAACTGGTGCGAACGGCGCTCCGGATGCGGCCCGACCGGATCGTGGTGGGTGAGTGTCGCGGTGCGGAAGCGCTCGATATGTTGCAGGCGATGAATACCGGTGTGGAGGGGTCGATGACGACCATCCACGCTAATTCCCCGCGCGACGCGTTTTCGCGTTTGGAGGCCATGATCCTGATGGCCGACCTGGAAATCCCGACTCGGGTCATCCTGCAGCAGTTGGCGAGCGCGATCAAGATGGTGGTGCAGGTTTCGCGTCTCCAGGACGGTTCCCGCAAAATCGTCAACATTTCCGAGGTCATCGGAATCGACACCGATCACATTGCGGTACGCGATATTTTTGTTTTCCGCCGGATCGGGGTGAATGCCGAAGGAAAGGTCCAGGGGCAGTTCGAATGGAGCGGCGAGACGCCGGCGATTCTGGAACGGCTCCGCATCAGCGGTATCACGCTGCCACCGGGAATCTTCGACGAAGTCTCCGGCGTCAACATATAAACTGGAGGGGTGATCTTCCTTCCCGCGATCGATTGGTTAATTGCCGGCGGCATGATTGCGGCCGCGTTCTTCGTTATCATCATTGCACTGCTGGTGAATCCGCCGACGGCGCTCGTCAGCAAAATCCAAGAGAAGAGCAAGGAGAAGGATTAATGGGCTCACGATTGAATCGCCGTCAGTTCGGCTTGGCCGCCGCCGCGCTGTCTTCGGCCGCCGCCGCTCCCGCCGCGGAGACCGTGTATTCGGGAGCTCTTGATGGCCTTGAGGGCAAAGTATCGATGCCCGCCTTCGATCCCGTCGCGTGGACGATGGAACGCCATGCGCGCGCGCCAATGGCGCTGACCTACAAGCCGGCGAATAAGCGCTCGACGGAAGCCTGGCAGAAGAAGTTGCGGGTGAAAGTACAGGAGTTGATTGGCGGCTTCCCCAAAGACAAGACGCCGCTCCAACCGGTGACCCTGGAGGTTCGCGACTTCCCCACATACCGGAGGGAAAAGTTTGTGATTCAGACGCAACCGGGAATGGCGCAATTGGGCTATCTGTTGACTCCCAAGAACCCGAAGGGACCGCTGGCGACCATGATCTGCGTGCCCGGCCACGGCCGCGGGGTGGACGACATTGTTGGCATCGACGACAAGGGCCGCGACCGAACCGATAAAGCCGGGTACCAACATGACTTTGCCATTCAAGTGGTTGAAGCCGGGATGGCCGCCGTCGCTGTTGAGCCGATCGCATTCGGCTGCCGCCGTGACGCGCGGACGGCCAAGCGGGGTCTTGGCAATTCCGCGTGCCAGCCGGTGGCCGGCGCGGCGCTACTTTTGGGAGAGACGATGGTCGGCTGGCGCTCCTACGACGTTATCCGCACCATCGATTGGATCGAAACCCGCGAGGAACTGGACGCGGGCCGCGTCGGCCTGATGGGCATCAGCGGCGGCGGGACGATCACGACCTTTGCGGCGGCGCTGGAACCGCGGATTAAGGCGGCGATGATCAGCGGGTACCTCAACACTTTTAAGTCTTCCATCGTTGCCCTGTCTCATTGCATCGACAACTATGTACCAGGAATTTTGAACTGGTGCGAGAACTACGATGTCGCCAGCCTGATCGCGCCCCGGCCGCTTTATGTTGAGAGCGGTACGCGCGACAATATTTTCCCGATCGCCGCGAGTAAGGAGGCGTTCGCCAATGTAAAGCGTGTTTATACCGCGCTTGGCGCGCCCGATGCGGCGGAGCACGAAATTTTTGAAGGGGAACATCTATTCCACGGCGGGGCGGGAATCCCCTTCCTCGCAAGGCACTTAAAAGCATGATGACGCCATTATTTCTCGCGTTTCTGGCCGCTATCGACCCCTGCGCCTACCTCCCAGAGCAGGATGTCCGGCAGTTATTCGAGATCCCTGAATCGACTCCGCTTCGGGCGGTACGCGCCGACAGTTGCAGCTACATTTGGATGGGGCTGCCGCCGACGGGGCCGCAGTTGCGCGAAGCGTTGATGGCCGGGAAGCGACTGCCGCCGAGGGCGAACGAATCGATCAGTCTGCGCATCGAGCCCGTTACGAATGCCGTTAAGGAGCTGGATGCCCGGTTTGACAAACTCGCTAAAGGGTATAGTGTCGATCGCGATGGGCAGGAGTTGAAAGTGAAGCCCCAGCAGCTTGAGTGGGTCGCCAATGTCGGTGAGAAGGCGTTCTGGAATGCCTCTTTAAGCCAGTTGGTGGTAGCGCGGAAGAACGAGCTTTTCTCGCTGGTCGTGCGCAAAAATCTGAAGCCGGCGGAGCTGGTGAACGCCGCCGCTACCGCCGCTCAGTCCGCTTTGAGGAAATAGAACTTCCGTTTCCGGGTGCGCCGGCAGACGGCATCGCTGAGGGAATACCGTCTTTACTCCGCCGTTGGCGGAATGACGGGCGCACGATCAAATATATGGACGCATGCGGTCACCTGTGACAGAATAATCGGCTTATGCCGTATCGTTACCGAATCCTGGGGCTGTTGTTCCTGCTCTCGATCATCACCTACCTTGACCGTGTCTGCATTAGTGTCGCGGGCAAGCGGATGCAGGACGATTTGAGCCTCAGCACGGAGCAGTGGGGCTGGATCGTTGGCGCGTTCACGATCTCTTATGCCGCATTTGAAATTCCGGCCGGAGTTTGGGGGGATAAATATGGTCCCCGGAATATCCTGACGCGCATCGTGCTGTGGTGGTCGGCCTTTACGGCAATGACGGGACTGGCAACGAACTACTACGTTTTGCTAGCAACGAGATTCTTCTTCGGAGCGGGCGAGGCGGGGGCGTATCCGAACATTTCGGCGATGATCTCGCGGTGGTTCCCGGCGCAGGAACGGGCGCGGGCGGTGGGCTTCACGTGGATGGCGTCGCGGCTGGGCGGGGCGCTCTCACCGTTGCTGGTCGTGCCGATTCAGCAGAGCTTCGGGTGGCGCGCAACCTTCTACGTTTTCGGCGCGGTGGGACTGGTGTGGTGCGCGTGGTGGTGGCTGTACGCGCGGGACAATCCTCGGGAAAAGACGGGCATTACCGAACAGGAGTTGCAGCATATCGGCGCGCCCAAGGTGGCGGCGGCTCACGTCGCGTTGCGGTGGGCCCAGGTTAAGGGTTCGCGCAATTTTTGGATGATCCTGGCGATGTACCACACCTATTGCTGGGGATCGTATTTCTATTTGAGCTGGCTGCATACCTACCTGCAGCGCGGGCGCGGATTCAGTGAAGACGAGATGAAGCTGTGGTCAACGCTGCCATTCATTTTTGGCGCGTGCGGCAACCTGATCGGCGGTTTTTCGAGCGACTTGTTGTCCAAGAAGTACGGCCTGAAGATTGGGCGCTGCGTGATCGGGTCGGCCGGGTTGGCGTTGTCCGGATTTTTCATGCTGGCGGCGACGCAGGTTGCCAGCAAGGAACTTGCCGTGCTGTTCCTGGCGTTCGGCTATGGCAGCATGGACTGCATGCTTCCTGTCTCGTGGGCGATTTGCATGGACGTTGGCAAGAAGTACGCGGGCACGGTGAGCGGATCAATGAACATGGCGGGGCAGCTTGGCAGTTTCGCCAGCTCGGTACTTTTCGGATACATGGTTTCCTGGTTTGGCGGCGACTACAACAAGGCGCTGATTCCGCTGGCTTCGATGCTGTTGGTTAGCGCGGTGCTGTTTACGATGATCGATCCGACGGAGCAACTGGTGAAAGAGAAGGCCAACACGCCGGAACTGGTACTCGTGTAAGCCTTTCCCTATTTAGCTGTACTGAGCGACGGCCATGACCGCGGGAGGCGCAGTGTCGCGTAACATGCGAGCGATGAGGAGCAGCTTGGCGTCCACTTCGCCCATTTTCTCTTCGATCAGCGCGAGGCGAAGCCGGAGGACTTCATCGGTTTCCGGTTTGCCACCGGGACTGGTCAGAACGGCGCAACGGGCGAAGTCGGAAATGCTTCGGGCGCCGCCTGTTTCGCAAGCCTCTCGCAGGCTTTGGAACTCGTCTTCGCTCACACGGAAGTTGACCAACCGGTTGCGTGGTTTAATTACTGCCATGATCGTTACCTCTATTGGAATAGTGGACGGAGGCTGGCAATACTCTCACTTTTGTTGTCGATTTGTGCGGAATCGGTACTAGGTGGCGGCGAGGTACTCTAGAAGGCGAGGCTCTTATTCTCAAAGTCTGCGTTTTGGCATCATCGAGTTCGGGCAACTGTTTGTTCATTGGGACGAACAACACGCGGCTGCTAATCGATACTGGGCTTAGCCGCCGGGAAACGATGCTCCGGTTGGCGGCTATCGGTGAGAGCCTCGACAAGATCGATGCGATCCTAATCACCCATGAGCATTCCGACCATATTCTGGGGCTGCCGGTGATTGCGCGGACGGTTGGCAAACCGATCTACTGTACGCATTTGACGGCGGAGTCATTGGACTGGGAAGAGATTCGGGCGCCGAGGGAGACGTTCGCGGCGGGTACCGGGTTCACGATAGGGGACATTGAAATCGGCAGTTTTACGATCCCGCATGACGCGGTGGATCCGGTGGGTTTCACGCTCCGCGCGGGTGGGGTTCGGGCGAGTGTAGTGACAGATTTGGGGTATATGCCGGATTCGATCAAGATGCATTTGCGGGGCACGGACCTGTTGTTGCTGGAGTCGAATCACAATTTGGAGATGTTGAAGGTGGGACCGTACCCGTGGTCGATTAAGCAGCGGATTATGGGGCGGAAGGGGCATCTGTCGAACGACGCGGCGTACGATTTTATAACGCAGGACATGGATACTTCGGTTTCGACGCTCATTTTGGGGCATTTGAGCGAGAACACGAATTATCCGACGCTGGTGGAGCAGATGGCGGAGCAGGCGTTGGGGGCACGGGGAGTGGCGTTGAAGTTGCATGTGGCCGAACCGCGGAAACAGACGCCGGTGTTCCTTTACTGAGCTATTGGCCCGGCTCAAGCTTGCGGGAGTTGTTCATTGCGGCGGGCGCCGGGCGGTTTGCCGGCTTGGCAGCGGCGATGGCAGCGGGGCGTCTGTCGACGTCGCTACTTTTCGGGTTGAAGCCGACTGATCCGTGGACCATTCCGGCGGCGGCGCTGAGTCTTACCGTCGCGACGTTAGCGGCGGGATTCCTTCCGGTGCAACGGGCATGGCGGCTTGACCCGGCTACGGCACTGCGTCGGGAATAGCGGAAGGCAGCTGGTCCTACATTAAACTGGTAGGACGCATGATTGAACGGTACACCCGGCCCGAGATGGGGCGCATTTGGAACGATGAGAATAAGTATGATTGCTGGCTCCAGGTGGAGTTGGCGGCGAGCGAGGCGCTGGCGGGTCTCGGGGAGGTTCCGGTGGAAGCCGCGGAGGCTTTGCGGGCTCATGCCGCGGTGGATGTGGAACGGCTGTTCGCGATCGAGCGGGAAGTGAAACACGACGTCATCGCGTTTACAACGGCGGTGGCGGAGAAGATGGCGGCGGCGGGGAAGAGCGAAGCGTCCCGCTGGTTCCACTATGGAATGACTTCGAACGATGTAGTGGATACCGCGCAGGCGCTGCAGGTTATGCAGTCGGCCGGGTTGTTGCTGGCGGGCGTAGATTCGCTGCTGGCGGCGTTGAAGACGAGGGCTTTTGAGTTTCAGCATACGGTCCAGATGGGCCGAACACATGGTATACACGCCGAACCGTATACGTTTGGGTTGAAATTAGCGTTGTGGTTCGACGAGTTGCGCCGGAACCGGAAGCGGCTGGCCGACGCTGCCGAGGATATGCGGTGCGGGAAGATCTCCGGCGCCGTTGGCACGTTTGGTCACATTGGCCCGGAGGCGGAGGAAAAAATCTGCGCGCGGCTGGGACTGCGGCCGGCGGCGATTGCGTCGCAAGTGATCAGCCGGGATTCGCATGCGGCGCTGATTAGTGCATTGGCGCTGATTGCGGCCACTTGCGAGAAGATCGCGATGGAAGTACGGCACCTGCAGCGGACCGAAGTGCGAGAGGCCGAGGAGCCATTCGCGCCGGGCCAAAAAGGCTCGAGCGCGATGCCGCATAAGCGCAATCCGGTCACTTGTGAGCAGATTTGCGGGCTCGCCCGGGTGGTCCGCGGGAACGTAAATGCCGCATACGAGAATATCTCGTTGTGGCATGAGCGCGACATTTCGCATTCTTCGGTGGAGCGGGTGATTCTGCCGGATTCCTGTATTTTGACGGACTATTTGTTGGCCAAGACGATTTGGCTGGTGGCGGGAATGCGGGTGAATCCGGAGCGGATGTTGCGCAACCTGAACCTGACGCAGGGGCTGATTTTCAGCGGGCAGCTATTGTTGGACTTGGCGGCGGCGGGAATGCTGCGGGAACAGGCGTACAAACTGGTGCAGAGCCACGCGATGCAGTCCTGGGAGACGGAGGCGAACTTCCGGGCGGCGATTGAAAACGACCCGGCGGTACGTCGGCATTTGAGCCTGGAGCAAATTGAGGCGGCGTTTTCGATGGATCGGCAGTTGGCGAATGTGGGTAAGATCTTTGAGAGGGTATTTGCCGAATGATTGTGAATCCAGCCTTGGAACAGTACATTGCCGATCTGTTGCCGGCACGGGATCCGGTTTTGGCGGAGATGGAGGCGTACGCTTTCGCGCACCGGATCAACATTATCGGACCGGGGTGCGCGACGATTCTGGCGCAATTGGTCTTGATGACCGGGGCGAAGCGGATCTTTGAACTGGGATCGGCAATCGGATATTCGACAATTTGGATGGCGCGGGCGGCGGGGGCGGGAGCGGAGGTGCACTACTCCGATGGCGATCCGGGAAACGCGGAGCGGGCGCGGGCCTATTTTGAGCGGGCGGGGGTGGCCGACCGAATTACGGTTCATACGGGCGACGCCTTGGCGGCATTGGCGGCGACGCCGGGCGAGTTCGACATGATTTTCAACGATGTGGACAAGGAGGGGTATCCGGAGGTTCATACGGTGGCGCCGGACCGGGTTCGGGCGGGTGGGGTGTTTGTAACGGACAACACACTCTGGAAGGCCAAGGTTTTGGATCCACAGGACGAGGAGACGGAAGGGGTAGACACCTTCAACCGCCGGATATTTGCCGATCCGCGATTTTTAACAAGTATCATTCCGTTGCGGGATGGGATGACTTTGGGGATTAAAATAAGGCTTTTAGCCTAAGCTTGGCGGGACAAGTATTGGTACCATGACCGGGCCTTCGTTGTCCGGTGCAAAATAAGTTTATTGATACCACATTATTACTAGTAGGCAAGATATTCATTTTCATATAGATAGATAGATTTTCGGCAAACGGCGAATCGCCGTTTCTGAAAAGAACTAGTCCTTACCGCAATTTGGTACTTGGAAAAAACTGTATATCTCCTACACTGGTGGTGGAGATCTTGATGGCAGCAGCCAAATGTCCTGTGTTCCCTACCCCGGTGGCCTTTGAGATGGCCAAGGTATTGCTAGTTGACGACGAACCGGCATCGCGGCTGACGCTGCAGACGGTTCTGCGTGCGGGAGGGTATGGGGTTGACACAGCGGCATCGGCGGCGGAAGCTATAGCGAAGATGGACGTAAATGAGTACTCCCTAATCCTCAGCGATCTGCATATGGAGTCCTTTGAATCGGGGCTGCGGGTAGTGGCCCATGCGCGTGGACTGGACTACCGTCCGGCGACGGCGATCTTGTCGACGTGGCAGCCGGAGCAGTACGAAGCGGCCAAATTGGCCGGGACGATGCTGATTGAGACGGAGAATATTCCAGAGCTGCTGGGACAGGTCGCGGGGATGATCTCCGACCGGGCTACGCGACGAGTGAGGCGGAGCATGCGCGCGCGGAATTAGCGCTTTGTTGGATTAGCAGGGCTTCGTATCACCGATCCGTTGAGTTGACCGGTGGTGGCGGCAGGGTTGTGATCCGAGGCCGCGACCCGAGGCGCAGGGCGCGCGTTTGTTGTGTACGAGTGTACTAAGGTAATCACGGGGCCTTAGTACGGGCTTTCGGTACGTCCCGCCCATTGTTGGAAGGGCGGGCGGACGACGAAACTCGTTTAGATGCTGTTATCGGTAAGAGTGGACACCCCTCATCCGTCCGCGGGACGAGCGGCGGGTGGGCGATCCGGGCGAAGGGACTCTATATACCCCCATCGGAGCGTTCGGGCGTTTCCAATGTCCTCGTTGCGGTTGTGGGCCGGAGTGGCCTTGGCGGCGCTGATCACGGCGTTGAGTGTGACCTACGCTGTGCCTATTATGGAAGCCCACTCGCGGGTGGCGGCGGAACTGATGGGATGGGCCGGATTACCGGTAACCGACTGGCAGCCGATCGGAGTGTTTCCCGGACTGGAGCCGGCGAGCGGGCCGGTACTGGCTATCCCCGCTTTCCGCGAAGTCAGCCAAGGCGCGCGGCTACTGCTGATTCTCTCGATTGTGGGCTTGCTGATCGTGGCACAGCGATTTTCGCTCGTGCGGAACCTGGCTAATTTTCTGATTGTGATGTTGGTGGCGTCGGCCGTGGCCAACGCGGTTTTCGATAACTTCCGGCTGCTATCGACTACCTTTGGACAAATCTGGCTGCGCCAGGAAATGCTGGTGTGGCTGTTGTTGCCGTGGGTGATGATTCTGTTGTTTGTGATCCCCCAGCCGAGCTTGGCGCGGGGATTGTCGTGGGTGATTTTTCTGCAGGCGTATGGGTTCTGCTTTTCGGCGTTGCGCATGGTGTTCGTGCTGGGCGTGCTGCACCACACGGGGCTGATTTTCATGCCGCCGCTGTGGTTCCTGCTGGGCACGTTGAGCGATCTCTTATTCGTATTGTTTTTCTATTCACTCGCTATACATAGGTCGTCTGGCGAACTGTGGGGAGTCCGGGATTCATGGCAGTCACACTACTAATCGGCATATCTTACGTGATCATCGGGTTCGCGGTGGCGTTCCTGCTGCTGTATGCGATCCGGCACTATTACCTTGGCTATTCCCGGCTACGGATTGAACATCCGAAGGACTCGATGGAACTGGTGGGATTTTACATGCCGCGCGTGACGGTGCTGATTCCGATGCACAACGAAGAACGAGTGGCGGCCGATATTCTCAAGGCACTGGTGGATAGCGACTACGACTGGGAAAAGTTGGAAGTCATTCCAATCAACGACCGGAGCGAAGACAAGACGCAGGAGATCATCGACGGCTTTTCCAAGCGCTATCCCTTTATTCAGCCGCTGCACCGGACGGGGGGGCCAAGCGGGAAGCCGGCGGCGCTGGTGGAGGCCTGCGAACGGGCAACCGGCGAGATATTAGTAATGTTCGACGCCGATTACGTCCCGGGCCGGGCGGTGATCAAGATGCTAGTGACGCCGTTCGCGGATCCTGAAGTGGGCGCATCGATGGGGCGTGTGGTTCCGCACAACATTGGCGGCAGTCTGTTGAGCGGGTTGCTATCGCTGGAGCGGTCGGCCGGTTATCAGGGCGTGCAACAGTCGCGCTTTAATTTGGGCTTTACAGCGCAATTTGGAGGAACGGTGGGAGCGGTGCGGGCGGCGGCGCTGGAATCGGTGGGAGGGTGGAACCCGCAGTCGCTGACGGAAGACACGGATCTGACATTCGCGCTGTTGTTGAATGGCTGGAAAACGGCGTACGTGAACCGGGCGGAGTGTTATGAGGAGGTTCCGCAAACATGGGCGGTCCGGCGGCGGCAGTTGAGCCGGTGGGTAACGGGTCACACGGAGTGCCTGCATAATTATTGGCCGGACCTGATGCGGAGCCGGTTCCTGACGCGATGGGAAAAGGTGGACGCACTCTTCTTGCTGGCGATGTATTGGACGGCGCCGATGCTGGTCCTTGGCTGGGTTGCGTCACTGCTGCTGTTTTTCATACCCGAAGCGCACCAGACACCCTGGCTGCCGGTGGCACTGGCGTTTTTGGGATACCAGTTGTTTTCGAACCAGGCCACGTTCCTGGAAATTGGCGTGGCGTCAATGCTGGATGGAACAAGGATTCGATCGCTGCTGCTGCCCTTGAACCTGTTGAACTTCTTTGCGAACACCGGGGCGATTTGCAACGCGTTACGAAAGTTCTACTGGAACCGGGTCTGGGGATCGGGCGGCGATGGATGGTATAAGACACATCGGACTCGGGGCGCTTCCGGGGATGGATCGGCATTCGGCGGCGGCGCGGGAGCGGCGGTGGCGACGCGGTCAACAACCGGCCTTTACCATGCACGGACGCAGAGGGACTAGGGATGGCGTTTCTACTATTCAGCCTCTTTTTCTGCGCGGTCTTTTACTTGCATTTCTCGATGGCGCACCGGGCCTGGCGAAAGATAAAAGGGCGGGAATCGGCGGAACTGGATATGGGGTATGTCCGGATGGAGGACTATTTCGGGCAGTCATTCCGAGCGAAGCTGGCGGTTTGGATCAAGACACTGCCACGGGCGACGAACAGTTCCACGGGACTGCGGGTATTCGACAAGGGGAATGAGCGAATATTCGTGGCGGGGGGAGCGCAGTACCCAGCCGGGCGAAAGGAGCGGGAGATATTGGTGATTGAAGGCGACTTCGCCTGCGGGCGGGACTGCGACTTCGAAAAGGAAGTGATGGTGAAGGGAAACTGCGCGATCGGACCGGACACGCAGATGCAGGCGTTGGCGGTCGACGGCACGCTGCATCTGGGACAGGGGTCACGAGTCCGGCGGTGGGCGGACGCGGTCAAGCACTTAACCGTGGGCCAAGACACGGTGGTGGCATCGCGCGTCACGTCCCGGACATCCATTGAATTTCTGCCGGGGGCGCAGGCATTGTCGCTCTTCGCGCCGGAGGTTTTTACAGAGGGGCGGCACGAGAACGAGTTGCAAATTGAAGTGGCGCCGGCGTCCGTGGCGCAGTTGCCGCATCTGGATAAGGACGCCAAGGCGATGCATGGCTATGATCCGGCGAAGCTGTTTTCGATGGGCGGCAACACCTTTCTGTACAACGGGGATCTGCATTTGACGGCGCCGTTGCACTTGCGGGCGCCATTCGTGGTTCGCGGCAACTTTTCCTGTCCGAAGGAGAGTTTATTGGAAGCGGATGTGAAGGCGTATGGATCGATTGCGATAGGCGCAGCTTCGGTCGTAAAGGGAAATTTGACGGCGGGACGCGACATCATTCTTAAACCGAATACTTACTTCCAGGGATTGTTGCACGCGGGCGCGGCGATGCGACTGTCGCGCGGTGTTCGCGGGTTGCGGGATAAGTTGCCGGTGGCGGCATACGCGGCGGGGGTAATGACCGTGGAGAGCAATGTTGTAGTGAACGGCAAACTGGCCTCGGCGCAGCGGGTAGTGGCGGTATCCACACCGGTGGCGTGGCTGGAAGGGGCGCGAGCGTGAAGGAGGTAATGATGCGAGGAACGTTATTATTAACGGTGCTGGCAGCGGCGGCCTGGGGACAGACCAAGGAAACGCCGGCGACGTTTGAACGGCCGGGATATGAGAGTCCGCTACCGGTATTATTGGAAGCCGGCACATACCATAGCGGCGTTACCAACGGCTATGGATATTGGCGAGGGGCGGACGCGGCGCTATGGTTACGGCATAATCCGCGGTTTACGCCGGTGTTCCTCTTTAACTCACAGACGCGGCCGGGAGTGACGCAGCAGAGCCTGGGATTCTTCAGCTTCGCGAACTGGAGCAAGAGCTTCTACACGACCCAAGGATTCAGTTTTACGCCGGAGCGTAAAGGAATTTCACTGTTTCCACAACAGCGATTTGACGTGAAGGGGTTCTACAAGGCGCCCTTTAACCGGCAACTGGTGCTGGCGGCCGGTTATTCGCACTTTTCGTTTGGCGGGCTGACGAAGGGGCACATTTACAACACGGGATTTATTTACTATCCCCGCAAAATGATCGTCGAAGGGAACTATTTCCTGAACCGGAATCAACCCGACAACAGGATTTCCAGTTCGGGGAGCCTCGCCGTTCAACGGGGACAGGAGGGGCGCTATTGGGCGGGTGTCGTAGTGGGCGGCGGAAAAGAAGTTTACACGTACATCGCCACGACGCCGCTGGAGGTGAACCTGGATAGCGTGTCGACCCAGATCTTCTTCAGGAAGTGGCTGAACCGGCACTATGGATACTACGTGTCGCTGGACCACCAGACGAAATTTGGGGCGTTCTCGAGGACGGGAATGACAGGGCGGATGTTCTTCGAGTTCTAGGACTGTCGCGAGTCATTGGGCCAGTACGGCGGGACCTCCACTCCATTACCCAGGTCGATTTTGGGCTATAGCCGCCTACGCACCGGGATGACGAAATAGAACCGAGGTACTTACTTATATGAGTTACACGAAGAGTGTCGGGTGGGCGGCGCTATCCTTTCTAAGCGTGACGCCGGCGTTATTCGGCACTTCGTTTATATTTTCCGATTTCAGTAATCCGTTGGGTCTGACGATGGTTGGGAACGCGTCTTTGACGGCGAACCGTCTGCGCCTGACGGAGGCCGCGGAGAACCAAGTGAGCGCCGTTTGGCTGAACAGCCGGGCGGATGTCCAGAACGGGTTTACAACCTCGTTCCAGTTTCAGATCACAGACCGGGGAGGACACTCGCCGGACTGGGAAGAGGGCGTGGTGAACGATGGGGCCGATGGGTTTACGTTTACCATTCAGAACGCGGGGACAACGGCGATGGGATTGTACGCGAGCGGAATCGGGTACTACGGGATAGCGAACAGCCTGTCGATAGAGTTCGACACGTGGAATAACAAGCCGTCGTATTGTGAACCGAACGGCAATCACATTGCCGTTCAAAGCCTGGGGACGGCCGTGAACCAGCCGGAGCACTGCCCGGGTCCGGGAAGCGCCACCTTGGGAATCGCTTCGCCGGTATTGGACATGTCGAACGGGACAATTTATAACGTCATGATCGCGTATCTACCGGGGGCACTATCGGTCTACTTCAACGACATGTCCACGCCGTTACTGACCGTCGCGGTGAACCTGGGAACGCTGCTGAACTTAGAAAATGGCCGCGACGCGTTTATCGGATTCACGTCATCGACCGGCGGCGCATTTGAGAACCACGATATCATCCAATGGAGCTATTCCGGGGTGCCGGAACCAGGGACTATGTTGTTGACCGGCGGCGCGCTGATGCTTATTTCGGCCGTGCGAATTAACGGCCGACGCCGTGGATGTTGATTAACTCTTCGACTTCGGGCTTGGCACTATTCAAGCCCGATTCCTGTGTTTGAGGCGCTCGCCAGAAGTCCATGTGCGACGTCATGTGCACGCATGAAATTGTGCAATGAGGCGCGCAAGGCTTCTTCGTCAGAAATTCGCGCCGGATATCTTCCGTGGTGTAATCGAGCAGCTTAACGCCGGGGAAGCCGCGCTGCTGCGAGCAGTAATGGACCAAGCCTTCCTCGCAAACATAGATATATCGACTGCCGGCCCGGCAGCGCCACTCGATGGGTTGACCGAGCGCCACTTTTTCCTGGAAACCGGAGAAATGGGCGAAACTGCGTTGGCCGAGCGTTTTGAATTCGCGGTATACAGCGAGTTCCTTCTCGCCGAGCGGTTTGAGTTGACCATGGCCGTCGTGAATGATTCCAACGGTGCGGCTAAAGCCGAGTTCGAGGGCGCGGCGGCCGATGACGAGCGCGTCTTCCGGATTGTTAGTGCCGGCGCCGAGGACCGAGTTGATGTTCACGTGAAACGCGGCGTGTTCAGCCAGCATTTGCAGTTTCTTATCGAGTACTTTAAGGCTTTTTTTGGAAACCTCATCGGGCATGACGTTATCGATGGAAATCTGGAGGTGATCGAGACCCGCATCGTTCAGCTTTTGGATGCGGTCCGGCATGAGCAGGTAGCCGTTGGTAATCATGCCGGCAATGCGGCCATGGCTGCGGATACGGGCGATGATCTGTTCAACATCGGGGTGGAGCAGCGGTTCGCCCCCGCTGATCATGATGAGCGTCGCGCCCAATTTGGCCAGATGATCGACACGACCGAACATTACGTTCACGTCTACGGGTTTTGAGACGTCGTCGTATTCATTGCAGTAGGTGCAGGAAAGGTTACACCGGCGCATGGGAATGATGTGCGCCTGGACGATATGATCGGTAGAAAGAAGTCCCTTCGCGATCATCTGCAATTCGCGCAGGCGACGATGCCCCGCCTGCAAATTGCGACGAAGCCGGATGGCAAGGCTCGGCATAATAAACAACCTATTAAATCACACGCCGGAGGCGAGCCGCAGCACTCGTGGGCCGAGTGGGGAATCCTGGGGGTTGAACGAAGATTCTCAGGGTTTTTTCGGAGGTTCCGGTTTCGGAGCGGTATCCGGAACTACGTCGCCAAATGTAATCGTGGTCTCGCCTTTGAACTGTTTGTAGTCCTCGTACTTGACGCGCATTTTGAGGCGAACGACGGAATCTTCAAAGTAAAGAGTGTCGTCGGCGCGGGTGAGGGTGGGAAACCAATACTTGCCGTCGATCTGCTCGCGGAAGGTTTCGAACTTCGGAAATCGCTGGTCGCTGCCCTTTTTCAGCTTACCGGTGGCGCGACCATACGTTTTTACGATTTGAAGATCCTGTTCATCCACCCACGCGATGCCGGAAAAATAGCGGTCGCCGACAATCATCTCCTTTGGCTTGACGGCGAAGACAAGGGTGTCGATTTCGTCGAGTTTCTCACGACCTAGGTAGCGGACCTGATACTTGGGAAGTTCCTTGGAGTTCAGGACGAAAGGTTGAACGCTGCGAATGTCCTGTTCGTCTTCAGGCGTGAAATTGACAAGGGTAATGGTGGAAACCGGCGCGCGGACGATCCGTTCCGTGCGCTTGCCGTTGCCGGTGAAGACAATGTCGGAAAGGAGTTCATACTTTCCATCGGGCCGGCCGCCGCCGTCGGCTGTTTCAACGCGGACCGTTTGCCGGTACGTGTAGCGTTCCCGGGCTTGCAGGAATTCAGATTCCTTCTCCGAGAACTTTTCGATGATCCGTTGGAGTTCAGTTTCGGTGGGCTCGGCCTTGGCAGGGGCGGATGGCGCGGGGATGGCGAGAGCGAGAGCGAATAGAATCGGAAGAGCGACGCGCATGATAACTCCTAGGATGATGGATGGCTGTGTAATCGCAAAAGTTACGAGAGAATCTCTTTGGCGATCGTAATACGTTGCATATTGCTGGTGCCTTCGTAAATGCGGCCGATTTTGGCGTCCCGGTAGAGCTTTTCCACTGGGCACTCCTTAGTAAAGCCGATGCCGCCAAAAATTTCGACGGCCTGACTGGCGACATCCTCCGCGATGAGAGATGAATGTAACTTAGCCATGGCGGCCTCTTTGACATAGGGCAACCCGGTATCGCGAAGCCTCGCGGCGTTATAGACCATAAGACGGGCCGATTCAACGTGCATTGCCATCTCAGCGAGCTGGAATTGAAGGCCTTGAAATTCGGCAATTGGCTTGCCGAACTGACGGCGTTGCCGAGCGTAGCCAAGGGCATGTTGCAGGGCTCCATTGGCGAGCCCGACAAGTTGGGCGCCGATAGCGATGCGGCCGCCGTTGAGCGTTTCGATGGCGACTTTGTAGCCCTTGCCGAGTTCGCCAAGGATGTTGGCGGCAGGGACGCGGCAATTGTCGAGGACGACCTCGCAGGTGGATGAGCAACGAATGCCGAGCTTGTCCTCTTTGCGGCCGACGGTGAAGCCGGGCGTGTCGCGGTCAACGAGAAAACAGGTGATGCCGCGATGACCGGCGCCGGGATTAACGGTGGCGAAGATGAGAAAGAGGCCGGCTTCCGCGGCGTTGGAGATCCAAAGTTTGCGGCCGGTGAGGAGATAATCGGGGCCATCCGGGACGGCGCGGGTGGCGAGCGAAAAGGCGTCGGATCCGGAATTCGCTTCGCTTAGGGCATAGGCTCCAATCGTGTCCCTGGCGAGGGCTGGGAGGAATTGCTTTTGTTGAACAGGGGTTCCATAGTCGCGAATGGCGCTGACGACCAATGTGTTTTGGACGTCGACGAGAACGGCGACACCAGGATCGGCAGCCGCGATTTCCTCGACGGCAATGATGGACTGGAAGAATGTCCCGCCCTGGCCGCCGAACTCTTCGGGGATCTCGATGCCAGTAAGGCCGAGTTCGAATAACTGCCGGATGAGAGCGGGGTCAATGGCGGCGTTGGCATCCATTTCGCGAGCGCGGGGAGCGATCTGTTCGCGGGCGAAGCGCCGGACTGAGAGTTGAAACAGGGACTCTTCTTCGGAGAGGCGCGTGAGCGGAGTGGACACTAAATTCAGTTTAGCGCTTACTGTTTGGGCGCATGAAGGGTCCGGCCTTCATAGGCGCGCAGGACTTCTTCGACCGGACCATCCATGATGAGTTGTCCATGATCGAGCCAGATCGCGCGGGTGCAGAGGCTCTGTAACGTGGAGAGGGCATGGGAGACGCATAGAATGGTGCGTCCCTGATTCCGGATTTCAAAAATCTTATCCATACATTTAGCCTGAAACTGTTGGTCGCCGACAGCGAGAACTTCGTCAATGATCAATATCTGCGGGTCCAAATTGACGGCAACGGCGAAGGCGAGACGAAGCATCATTCCGTTCGAGTAGGTACGGAGCGGTTCATCCATAAAGTCATGAAGTTCGGCAAAATCGACGATGGATTCATAGAGATCCTTGGCCTGTTTGCGGCTAAACCCCAGGAGGGAGGCATTGAGCCGCACATTTTCGCGACCGGTGAGATCGGGATGAAAACCGGCGCCGAGTTCAAGCAGCGCGGCGACACGCCCGTTGATAATCACGTCACCGGAGGAAGGGGGAGCGAGGCGGGTTACAAGGCTAAGGAGGGTACTCTTCCCGGCGCCATTGGCTCCGATAACCGCCACGGATTCGCCGTCTTTGATCGTAAAGTTGATGTTCTTCAGCGCGTGAAAGGAGTCCGGGTCGGACTTCCCCATGAGGTCTTCGAGGTAATGCCGAAGCAGCCGCTGGCCCACGGCGCGATGGAAGGACTTGGAGACGTTTTTGAATTCGATAACATTCATCGCGTGGCCACTCCTTAAAGGTAATCGAAGAACTTGTTCTTGAGGCGTGAATAAAGGGCCAGTCCGAAAATGAACGTGACGGTGGAAGTGAAGGCCAGTTTGTAGACGAGCCCGGAATCGCCATTGGGGGAGACGCCTTCCATCAGTATTCGACGAAGGCCGAGAATCATTGCGGCGAGCGGGTTGAACTCGTAAACGGTGACGTATTCCCGCGGAACGATATCGAGGGTGTAAAAAATTGGTACGAGCCAAAAAAGAACGGTGCACGCCGACTCGACGATGTAGCGCATGTCACGAAGATAGACGTCGAGGGCGGAGGTGGCCAGGACGAGTCCGCAAACGAAGACGATTTCCAGCGCCCAGAGAAGCGGGAGCCAAAGCCAATAGAAGTTGATGCCTGCACCGAAGACGAGGACAAAGAGCAAAAGCAACGCGATCTGGATGCCGAGATGAATGGTGGTCGAAAGCACGGTGGCGATGGGGACAATTTCGCGGGGCACCGGTATCCGCTTGATAAGGCCGGCGTTATTTGCAACCGAGATCGTGCCGTTGTTCCAGGCGACGGTGAAGAAGTTGAAGGGGACGAGGCCGCAGAGGACGAAAATGGGAAAGTCCTTAACGGCATTGGGCATCACCTTCGTGAAAACGAACGTCAGGACACCCATGAGGACGAGCGGATTCAGTAGGGACCAGAATACACCCAGGGACATGTTGCGATACCTGATCTTGAAGTCCTTCACGATAAGGTTCTCCAAAAGGAAGAGGTAATCGCCGTTCCAAATTTGTGTCATTGTGTTGTGGGCTGTCTGTCGGTAGGACTACACGAGCGGACTTTTGATTATACCCCACCAGCGAAGAGCGCCGTATACAGTAGAAATGCCGATAAAGGCGAGCCAAGGCGCGGGCCGAAGGGCCCAAATACCGATTCGGCGAGCATTCCAGAGACGCATGGCTTGGCCGGTTTCAATAACGATCCAGGCGAGGATGGCGGCGAGGACGAACGGGCTGAAAAAATGAAAGGCAACCCCCTCGAAGAGCCGGCCACGAAGCAAGGACGCCAGTCCGCGCGTCATGCCGCAAAGAGGGCAAGGGATGCCCGTGAGAAGGCGGAAGGGGCAAAGAATGAGCCCGGCCGGCTGGTGCGGATCGGTCACAGCGCAAAGGCAGAGCGCGCTGACTGGAATCGCGAGGCGGGCCAGAGCGTCCTGGCGGTTGATCATCGCTGGTACACCCCCGAGGCGATGCTGGCCTTGGTGTCTTCCTGGAGACCGAACAATTCTATGTAGGCCGCGGCGGTGGCCGCGTAGCAGATGGGAATAGCAACAAGCAGGCCGAAACCGCAAAGCAGCGCGCCGCCAATTATCAGGCAGAGCTGTAAGAGGAAGAATCCCAGCAGCTTGCCGAAATGGCGCTGTGAGACTTCAAAACTTTCTTTGATTGCAGCCCAGAAATCAAGTTTGCGGTCGATGACGAGAAGATAGGGAAATTGAAGCAGTATTGCCGCAACCAGGCCCGGGATGAGGAGCAGAATGGAGCCGAGCCCGATGATGACTGAAGTTGCGAGGCAGACGAGAACGGCGGGAGGAAAGTTGTTGAAGCCATAGACGACGTCTTTGACATCGGCGCGACGGCCACTAACCTGGCGGAGCGCGGCCCATTGGAGCCCGAGTGCAACAGGCCCCTGAATCAACACTGGCGCGGTGGAACCGGCGGCGAGGTACAGAAACCCCAGGAGGACAAAGTTCCAGAAGTTGGCAGTGACGGCATTCCATCCATCTTCAATCCAAGCGCTGGATCCTCGCAGGACGACGGCCAACGGAGCCGCGCATCGGGGACACTGCGGGGCAGACGCGGGTACCGGCGATCCACATCGATCACAGAACATGTCGGCCCTCCCTTACTAAGCATCGTATATGATGGCAAAACCGAGTATGACCGATTGGAAGACACTTGCCGTGGCCAAAGGATTCGCGCCGGATGACCGGGTGATCCTGCCGTTAGAGAAGCTGGAAGCGCAATTCAGCGCGTTGCGGGCGCAGATTTTGTTGGAAACTGAACCGGTTACCCACCATGTACTGCCGCTTCCGGAGGAACCTCGATGAACATCCTGGAGGCGGGTGCGGCCCTCCGGGCGGGCAGCGTATCTGCGCGGGAGTTGACCGCGCACTGTCTGAATAGAATTGATGCGGGTAACGGCGTCTTGAATGCCTTCTTGACCGTGACTCGGGAAAACGCGTTGGCCGGCGCGGAGACCGCGGATAAGGAGTTGGCAGCGGGCATTGATCGCGGACCCTTACACGGGATCCCGGTTGCGTTAAAGGATGTCTTCTGTACAAAAGGAGTTCGGACGACGTGCGGATCCCTCCTATTCAAAGATCACGTTCCCGACTACGATTGCGCGGTCGCGGAGAAACTGGCATCGGCGGGCGCCGTATTTTTGGGTAAGACGCATATGCATGAACTGGCGTATGGGGTGACCTCGAACAACCCCCATTTCGGGCCGGTACGTAACCCGTGGAATGTCGACCGTGTGCCGGGCGGGTCGAGCGGAGGATCGGGCGCGGCCGTATCCGCTGAGATGGCCTTTCTCGCCATGGGGAGTGACACCGGGGGCTCAATTCGTGTACCGGGCGCATTCTGTAATACCGTTGGGCTGAAGCCGACCTATGGGCGAGTTAGCCGGTTCGGCGTCATGCCGTTGGATTTCAGCCTGGATCATATGGGTCCATTGACCCGGACGGTCAGGGACGCGGCGCTGTGCTTGCAAGCTCTCGCCGGACGGGATGAAAGGGACGAGACTTCAAGTCATGCCTTTATCGACTCTTACGTGCCAGAAGAGGGGGTGTCGATAAAAGGGCTGCGAATCGGGGTGCCATCGAATTTCTATTTCGACCAGGTGGATCCGGATGTGACGGCGGCGGTGCGAAAGATGGTGCAGTTGGCGGCCGGCCTGGGAGCGCAAGTCGAAATGGTGACTGTCCCCGACATCGCGGCGTTGAACGCGATTGGGCGGGTAATCCTGCTTTCGGAAGCGTCAGCGGTCTATGAGCGTTTTGCGCACCGCCGCGACGAATTTGGCGCCGACGTGCGAGTCCTCTTCGATCAAGGGGCATTGCTGCCGGCGACTGACTATGTTAACGCTCAACGTCTTCGGCGACAGTTTGTGTCGGGCTTTATACGGCTGTTTTCTCAAATCGACGTGATGGTAACCCCAACGACCCCGACGGTAGCGAAACGAATCGGCGAGAATTCGATTCTGGTTGGCGGCGTGGAAGAAGATTTCCGCTTGGCCACGACGCGGCTCGTCCGGGGAATAAACGTCCTCGGATTCCCGGCAATTTCAATTCCTTGCGGGTTTGACGAAGAGGGGATGCCAATTGGCCTGCAGTTGATCGGACGCCCGTTCGCGGAGCGCCAATTGCTATCAGCGGCGGCGGCATTAGAGGATGCGACGAATTTCCATTTGCAGACGCCTAAGGTGTTTTTCCAGCCCGTCTAATGGCGGATGGTAAGTCTCGCCTGCCGATGGATAGGCAGGCATGATGAATCGACCTACATTGTTCGTTTGTGAGGCGGAGCCGGTGGCGGTGGCTGGGCTTCGCTGGTTCTTGACTGAAACGAATGAATTCGAGGTTGTCGGGCATGCGTCGACGATATCCGCCGCAATAGCTTCGATTGAAGAATTGCGGCCCAAACTGTTGTTGATGGATCATTCCTCCGGGGTGCGATCGACATTGCATTTTCTGTCCGAGTTGGCATTCGTCAGCGAATCGACAGCGTGTATTTTGTGGACGCGAGACGTGCCGGAGGCAGAATTGGTGCGAGCGTTTCGAGGGGGAGCGAAGGGGTTCGTAAAAAAGACATCGCCCCTCCCCGTTTTGCTTGAAGCGCTTCGACGCGTGGCAAGTGGTGAGACCTTCCTGGAAGAGTCAGCATCGCCCACGCTAAGACAATGGACGATTCGGCGAAATGTTCCGAGACTGACGCCACGAGAGCGTGAAATCATCGATTTGGTGTCCCAAGGGATGAAGAACCGGGAGATTGCCGAACGGCTGACAATAACGCCAGGAACTGTGAAGGTGCATTTGATGCACGTTTTTGAAAAGACGGGCGCTCGAGACCGGTACGAACTCGCGGTCCGGGGATCGCGACTATTGTCGGAAACCGAGCCGTTATCCGAAGTACGCCAGACTGCCTAAGGTTTTAGTCGAATCTGTCCGATTGCTTCTTGAATGCAGCCGGAAATTGAGATTAGAGAAGGCGACGCGGCCACGGATTTGCGGACACTAAGCGCCGCGGTTTCGGAGCCGGTCGCCGTCCAGCCACGAGTTCAGGTTTCCATTTGGAGCCCGACGCTCGCGGACTTCCTATTCCTTTCGCTAATAGTCTGGCTCTTCCTGGCCGGGCCGAATGGGTGGCTCGCGCTGCTGTCGGACGGCGATACGGGGTGGCATATCCGCGTCGGCGACTGGATTCGCGAACACGGCACTTTCCCGCGTGAGGACTTCATGTCCTTTTCCAAGGCAGGGGAAGCGTGGTTCGCCTGGGAATGGGGCGCCGAGGTGTGGATGTCGCTTCTTCACAGTTGGTCTGGGCTCAAAGGCGTCGTACTCGGGCTTGGACTGTTGATTCCCACGTACTTACTGATAATGTTTCGGCATGCGATCTGGCGCGGGGCAACCCCGCTGATCGCTTTGCCGATCCTGCTTGTAGCAAGCGGTTCCTCAGCCATACATTACCTGGCCCGGCCACACCTCTTCACTCTCGTGTTGCTCGCCGTCGCTTTGTGGATGGTTGAATCGGACCGTCGAATCCGATCTGCTCAGATTTGGTGGCTTATCCCCCTGACCATTTTGTGGGCGAACCTGCATGGCGGGTTCCTGAGCCTGATTGCCTGTCTCGGGCTCGTAGCGATTGGATCAGCGTTGTCTAAAGACTGGGCGTTGTGCCGGCGTTATGGAATTCTGGCCGTCGGTTGTCTGGCTGTATCTGTTGTAAATCCATACGGTTACCACCTGCATGAGCATATCGTCGCTTATCTGCAAAGCGATTGGATTCGGGAGGCGGTGGATGAATTTCAATCGCCAAGTTTCCGTTCGGAAGCGATGCTGATGTTTGAAATCACTCTTTTCGCGTCCTTGATTTGCGCGTACCGTTGCGTACGTCGCGGGAACTGGGTCGACGCGCTTCTAGTCGTTGGATGGGCACACCTGAGTTTAGGTTCGGTGAGGCATGTGCCCATTTTCCTGTTGGTGGCGGGACCGATCTTAGCGGCAGAATTGTCGGCTTGGTGGACGGAACTCGTCCCCGGGCTGCCCCGCCGGGCCGTACTAAGAACCTTCGACAAATTGTCCGTAGACCTTCGCCCAGGATTTGCCCGGAATAGCATCCTGGTCGCGCTGCCCATAATTATTCTGATTTTTGTCGACCGGCCAATCGCGTGGCCCCAGGGATTCCCGGAGGTAAAGTTTCCGGTCGGTTTGATTGAGCAGCATGCAAGCGTGATTGAGGGAAAACGGGTTCTGACCACCGATGAGTGGGGGGATTACCTGGCATATCGGTTCTACCCGCGACAAAGGGTTTTCTTTGACGGCCGGAGCGATTTCTACGGGGAAAAGCTAGGAAGGGCCTACCTGAGCCTGATGCAGGGTGGGGTCGTTGCGAATGAACAAGTTGAACGCTTTCAATTCGATACGGTCCTGGTTCCCCGTGAATGGGCGCTGCAAAGGGAATTGCGGCTAAACGACCAATGGGAATTGGTGGAAGACGGGGAGAAGGCTGTGCTTTTCTGCCGCAAGGCGTTACCAGGGCGAGTAACGAACTTAAGGAAATGATGAGAGCGGGCCTAATGAAAACCACCGAATCGGTCGAAAGAACTAGTGGAGATCAATTGGAATATGAAGATCGCACCGTCAGAAAACTCGATATCCGCGGCCGGGAAGCGCGCACCAACTCGAATCGGGAGGATGGAACGGCGATCACCGGGCGAGACGTTGGCTGCTCCAGCGTGGCGCTTACCGGGTGGTGTGCGTTTGGCTGAGTACGCGTTGCGAGGCGGCTTTGTCGCGTCGTCGCTACTCACTCGGGGCGAGCGGGAGAGATAGTTCCAAAGCGGAACGGTAGCAATCGGTAGTTTAGGGCATTACGAAAGGGCAGAAGTTATGGATCGCAGATTCCTCACAGTTCTCGGAGTCAGTCTCGTCTTCGCGTTGGTCGTCTCGGCGATCTTCTACCAGTTGACAGCGCGGGCAGGTGCGCCCGCCGCGAAAGCGCCGGAGTCGAAAGATATGAAGGATGTCGTGGTAGCGGCAAAGCCTCTCGGGCTGGGGGGATCGATCAAACCCGGAGACGTGAAGGTTAGCAAGATTCCCGCGGATCAGTTTCCGAAGGGCGGCTTCTCCAAAGTGGAAGAAGTGATGGATCGCCCAGTAGTAAGCAACATTCTGATGGAAGAGCCAATCATCGTCGGACGCCTTGGTGAACGAGGAAGTGGCCAGGGTATCGCTCCGATTATTCCAGTGGGCATGCGAGCCGTAACCGTAAGGGTCACGGAGGTCGTCGGTGTGGCAGGATTTGTATTGCCCGGTATGCGTGTGGATGTCCTCGTAACGGGACGGCCACCGGACTCGACCGACACCGTAACCACCACGGTCTTGCAGAATATTATTGTGCTATCGGCAGGTCAAACCTATCAGCCAGACGCCCGAGGACAGGCCATCAATGCAAATACTGTCACCGTGCTCGTTTCGCCGGACCAGGCAGAGCTATTGACGCTCGCCGGTAACGAGGGTCGGATTCAGTTGGTACTGCGCAATGGCAGCGATCACGGCATAGAGAAGACGTCCGGCAGGCAACTCGGGGAACTCTTCGGACGCGGAAACGGCAAGAAACGCCGGAATCAGGCAGGGACTGAAGGGTCGAACCCTGAGGAATCGGCGCCTGCGCCGCGGCCGCGTCCTCGACCAGTGACGGTCGCGGCCGCAGTTGTCGCGCCTCCGCCGGTTGTAGCGGCGCCGCCACAGGCACCACCAGACGAGATCGTGACCTTTCGAGGAACGGTTCGCGCCGTCGAAGTAATTAGTTCGCGTAAAAACTAACCATCTGATGAACAGGTGATCACGTCTGAAACTCCGTTGGCCCGACAAAGCAGCGTAGCGCCAAGAGCAAGGACCGGCAAATGAAGGAAAGGATTCCGATGAGTAAAAGGTTAAATTCAGGGCCGCAAATGTTCGGTCGCGTCATTGCTCTCATATTTTTCTTTGGACTGACAGTAGTTGGCCAAAACGTCCAGGAACTGCGGCTTACATTGGGAAAGAGCATCGTAATCGATTATCCGGCCGATATTGGACGCATCTCGACGAGCAATCCTGAAGTGGCCGACTATGTGGCTGTTACAACGCGCGAAATACTGATTCATGCAAAATCGCATGGGACTGCGACGCTGATTGTCTGGTCGCGATCGGGACAGCGCGAATTTTACGCCATTACTGTCGAACACAATCTCGAACCTATTCGGAAAATCGTAAAGTCGACGTTTCCAAATGAAGACATCCAAATACAAGCGGCCCGCGACACTCTTTCTTTAACCGGAATAGTGAGTTCTCAGTTGGTGGCGGACCGCGTCGTGGCGTTGGTGACACCACTTGGAAAGAGCGTCCTCAACAACATGCGCCTCGCTCCGCAAAAAGCAGAGAAGCAAGTCCTCTTGCGGGTTCGATTTGCTGAGTTGAATCGCAACGCCTCCCGCAGTTTCGGTGTAAATTTGATCTCCACTGGCGCAGGCAACACGGTCGGCCGGATAACTGCGGGTGGAACGCCCGCCCCCGTGCCATCCCAAGTTGGAGGATCAGGCGGCGCCGCGAACTCCAGCTTCAGCATCACTGATGCTCTTAATATTTTTGCTTTCCGGCCCGACATAAATATCGGCGCTTTCGTGAAAGCCCTTCAGGCCGAAGGCGTTCTACAGATACTTGCCGAGCCGAACCTGGTGACGACAAATGGGAAAGAGGCGAGCTTTCTGGTGGGAGGTGAGTTCCCCGTCCCGATCCTGCAAGGTGGTTCCAATGCAGGTGCCGTGACCGTGCAGTTCCGGGAATTCGGAATTCGGCTTAGTTTCAATCCGCAGGTAACTGAAAGCGGAACGATTAAGTTGTATGTGAAGCCGGAAGTAAATACGCTGGACCTTGCAAACTCTGTCTCCATTGCAGGCTTTAGCATCCCGGCCTTGGCAACTCGCAAGATTGAAACGAATATCGAACTCGGCGAGGGGCAAAGTTTTGTTATAGGCGGACTGATGGACGACAGAGTAACCGACAGCATGTCGAAGATACCCGGTCTTTCAAATATTCCTCTTCTGGGGAGCCTCTTCAAGAGCCGGACCGAGAATAGATCAAATTCCGAGTTGATTGTATTAGTGACTCCAGAGATTACAATGCCCCTCTCAGCCAGTGATCCACGGCCAAAGATCGAATTCCCGAAAGAGTTCATGGAGCATTCTTTGCCGGCGCCTTCCACTCCGGCGGCATCTCCCGCGAATTCCAGAAGCAAGCCGGCAAAGAAGCCCAAGAATCCTACGCGATCCGCCATCGGCAAAAAAGGTAAGGAATCCTAAGCCGCCTCAATCGGAACCTTAAGTCCACTTCTACAAACAAGCAGATCAAGGATACGATCCCGAAAATGCAGTCCAGTGAAACTCCAATCGTCGCGCTGCTCATATCACCTAACCGCGATATCGCCGCAGCATTCATGCAGGCGGCCGCACCGGCCCGGTACTTTCAAATCGTCTCCGACCTGAAATCCTACCTTCCGGAACAAGTGTTGGAGATGCGACTGCGCCAGTGGAAACCGGACGTCGTATTGCTGGACCTGTCCACACACATAGACGAGGCATGCGAAACGATTCGATTCCTGCTAAATCGAAATCCTCCAATTCAAGTTGTAGGGCTGCATACCCACCAGGACGGCACAGCGATTGTTAGATCGCTCCGCGCCGGCGCCTCCGAGTTTCTCTGGATTCCGTTCGAGCCGGCCGCGCAACAATCGGCATACCAGCGAGTCGTGAAACTTCGTGCCCCAGCGGTTATCGAAGAAAAAGAACTGGGAACAGTTATCGGATTCGCCAGCACAAAGCCCGGGTCTGGAGCATCTACACTGGCGGCTCAGAGCGCCTTTGCCATACAGCGATTGACAGGTAAAAGGGTCCTGTTGCTCGATCTCGATCTGATGGGCGGAACCATCGGGTTCTATCTAAAAATCCAACACCAGCACTCGTTCGCCGATCTCTTGAATAGGGAAAACCTGCCGGATCAGGAAGAATGGGAATCACTAACGGCACATTTGGACGGTATTGATATTCTTCCTGGCCCGGAAGAGCCGCAATCGTCGACTTTGGATCCGGGAAGGCTCCACCTTGTTATCGAAATGGTCCGAAAGCAATATGATTTCATCGTCTTAGACCTGCCGTCGATTTTCCATCGGACTGCCCTCTTGGCATTCTCCGAGGCGAACTCGGCATGCCTCGTGACGACTGCTGAGCTACCGAGTCTGCACCTAACCAGAAAGGCGATTGAAATGCTTGACGTGGTCGGGTTCGAAAAGTCCCGTTACAGTATTCTCGTAAACCGCTTGAGCCGCCAAGAAGGAATCGCCGCGGCGGATGTCGAGAAAATGTTCGGAGCGTCCGTTAACGCGGTACTGCCGAATGACTACTTCTCTCTTCACCGGGTTGTGACCCGCGGCGTGCCCCTGACGCACGAAGCAGAATTAGGACGGGCCATTGAGGCGTTTGCGGCTAAATTGGCTGGCGTGGCTGTTGACCAGACACAGAAGTCGAAAAGTTTTTGGGGAATGTAGCTAAGCGCTGGCGGAAGCGCCTTTTCGGCGCGCTAACAGGTTTTGAATTGGCAGTGGAGTAGTGAAACAAAATGATATCTAGTATCGAATCAAAAAACGGCGCGCAGCAACTCAGTTGGGAGCAGAGACTGCTTAAGAACTCGAGCCAGAAGAAGGCCGGGCTTAAGCCGGAATATCAAGAACTTAAATTCACGCTTCATAGAAAGCTCCTGGATAAAATCAATCTGGAAGCACTAGCGACCATAGACAATCAGCGGGTTCGAGGTGAAGTTCGACAAGCACTCTTTACCCTGATCGAAGGCGAACCCACGCTGCTGAGTTCGAATGAAAAGCAGCAGATTTGCGACGAAGTACTGGACGAGGTCTTTGGCCTCGGTCCATTGGAACCGCTTCTCCAAGACCCAACTATCTCTGACATCCTTGTGAACGGAAGCAAGCAGGTCTATGTAGAACGTCGCGGCGTCTTGGAGCTTACAAGCGTAACTTTCCGTGACGACCAGCACCTGTTAAGAATAATCGACAAGATTGTTTCACAAGTTGGAAGGCGGGTTGATGAATCGACGCCGATGGTCGACGCGCGATTGTTGGACGGATCCCGAGTCAATGCGATCATCCCGCCATTAGCGGTTGACGGTCCTTTGATGTCGATCAGGCGCTTTTCACAAGACAAGTTGATGCCGAGCGACTTAGTCGCCAAAAAAGCGCTGACGCAGGGAATGATGGAACTGCTGGAAGCCGCGGTCAAAGCGAAGATGAATGTGATCATTGCGGGCGGAACAGGCGCAGGCAAGACAACCCTTCTCAATGCGCTGTCGGCGTTCATCGCACCAAAAGAGCGAATCGTTACGATTGAGGACGCCGCCGAATTGCAACTGAAGCAGCCACATGTGGCCCGCCTGGAGACTCGTCCGGCGAACCTTGAGGGCAACGGCGCAATTCGTCAGAGAGAGTTGCTAATGAATAGTCTCCGAATGCGGCCGGATCGAATCGTTGTAGGAGAGGTTCGAGGTCCCGAAGCGTTAGACATGCTTCAAGCAATGAACACTGGCCACGACGGATCGCTGACGACCATCCATGCCAACACACCGCGCGATGGAGTTTCCCGACTCGAGGTGATGGTATCGCTGGCGAACGCTAACATGCAACTGGTGTCAATTCGACAACAGATCGCGGCGGCAGTTCACGTTTTCGTACAGGCCGCCAGGATGTCGGACGGCAGCCGCCGGGTCACCAGCATTACAGAGGTGACTGGAATGGAAGGCGATATCGTTACTCTCCAAGACATTTTTGTTTTCGAAAAACGCGGATTGGGACCGAACAACGAAGTCTTGGGGCGGTTCGCTGCGACGGGTATACGCCCGAAATTTTATGAAAAACTCCTCGCACACGGCATAAAGTTACGGCCCGATTTGTTCGATGAAGTGGTAGAGGTCCCGTAGCGGACTTCGGAGTGTTCCCGCATGATGTTTTTCGCAATTCTGATTTTGGTCTGGGTCGTCTCACTACTTGCGTGGTGGTTCCTCAGCCGTACGTTTCGAAATGCCGATGTCGGCAAAATTCGTTCGCGCCTCGTGGATCCGGAGGGAAAGAAGAAGGATAAGAAAAAGAAGAAGGCGCTATCGCTTATATACGTGGACGAAGCGGCGGCGGGACAGGTAGTTACTCAGTTGTTGCAGAGAATGGAACTCCGCGACCGGTTGCAACGCCTACTTGAACAAGCCGGGTTGAAGTGGAAGGTTGCCCGCCTCATGCACGGATGCCTCGGGATGTTTTTGTGCGGTTACGGCGCGGGATGGCTTACATTTCCTGAGCAACATCGCCAACTCGCATTCATCCCTGCCTTAATTGCAGGATCGTTTCCGTTGATTTTCGTCCTCAGGAAGCGCTCAGAGCGACTCCACAAATTTGAGGAACAGTTTCCGGAGAGTCTCGAATTCGTAGCCCGATCAATGCGCGCCGGCCATGCCTTTTCGGTTTCCTTGGAAATGCTCCATCGCGAATTTCAAGAGCCACTGGCGGGAGAATTTCGGCGAACCTTCGAAGAACACAATCTTGGTATGCCGTTGGAGCTCGCTCTGGAGAAATTAGCGCTGCGAGTACCGTCGCTTGACGTACATTTCTTCGTTTCCGCAGTAATGCTTCAGAAGCGAACTGGAGGAAATCTTGCGGAAATCCTCGACAAGCTGGCCTCACTCATGCGCGAACGTTTCAAGCTGCGGGGACGAATAAAGGCGATTAGCGCGCATGGACGCATGACCGGGACCGCATTGACGCTGATACCAGTCGGAGTGGCGGTTTTGATGTTCTGGGCCAATCCGGATTATGTACGCTTCTTTTTTAGCGATGAACTCGGCAATTACATGATGGGGGGCGCCGTTCTCTTGCAACTCATCGGGTACGCCATTATCCAGAAGATTGTGAATATCGAGGTCTAGTGAATGCCACTACTGATTGCGTTTCTTGTATTTCTAACTGTAGCTGTAGCCGTTGCCGCCGCTGGTCTGAAGATGTGGGTTCGCCCGAAAGAAGCTATCGAACGGGTCACCGGGATGGAGACGTTGGCTCAGGAACGAATGCCCGTCCACCCGAGCCTGGTCTTTCATGACCTGATAAAGCGACTCGGAAATATGGTTCCAGCGTCGCCCAAAGACGTAAACGTCATGCAACGACGCTTAATTCGAGCCGGCATCAAAGGCTCGAACGCACTCCGGATCCTCTATGGGGCGAAGATACTCTTGGGCGTCTCCTTGCCGATTCTAATGAGCCTTGCTGTCGCAAACTCCGAAGCGGACTCTACCAACAAGATTGCCGCCATTTTGGCTGCCGCGGCGGCGGGCTTTTTTGGCCCGAATGAGTACGTCAAGATCAGGTCTCAGCGTCGTCAAAAAGCAGTTCAGCGCGGCTTGGCGAATGCGTTAGATCTGTTGGTGGTGTGCGTTGAGAGCGGCCTTGGACTCGATCAGGCGATGATACAGGTCGCCAAGGAACTGGAACACGCCCACCGAGAGATCAGCGAAGAGTTCGCGATGATCAACCTCGAGCTTAAGGCGGGGAAGCGGCGGGTGGAGGCACTCAGAAACTTAGCCGATCGAACGGCCGTCGACGACTTAAAGAAATTGGTTGCCGTGTTGATCCAGGCAGATCGTTTCGGCACCGGCATCGCGCAGAGCCTTAGGGCTCACGCGGACTTTATGCGCATTCAGGCCCGACAAATCGCTGAAGAGAAGGCGGCGAAGTTGGGCGTGAAATTGATATTTCCGATTTTCTTTTGCATTATGCCGTCGCTCTTCGTTGTCACCGTAGGGCCCATGGCGGTCAAAATTGTGCGGGAATTGCTCCCGATGGTAAATAGCATCTAAGGCAAGCACCGCGCAACGTATCAACTTACCCGGCTAATTGCCGGTCCGTCAAAGTAATTAAGGAGAAAACAATGGATTCGAATATGGTCCGTATCGTCTGCGCCGCAATGGCCGCTCTATTTCTGGGCGTGATCGTTTTGCGCCGCCGGAAAACCGAAGAGGAGTAAGCAATCTCGTTCTGCCTCGGCGAGCGTGCCGTTGCAGTTTCAGAAGCGTGAAAAAGGCGGAGAGAGCTCAAACGCGAAGTATCAGGACTGCGAGGGATCGCAAAGTCCGCATCCGGCCGGGAGTAAAGGACTGGATCACGCAATGGGCGTCAGAAAAATTTCGTAAGGAAGCGGAGAAGTTATGTCAGCGAAAGTCAGCCTCAACAGGACGGCCTGGATAAGTGTCAGATTGCTCTGGATTTGCATGATGCCGATTTGGAGTGCAACGGTCGGAAGGGTCATCGCGATTGGCGGGCATGCCTCCGACATTGCATTGGACGAGTCGCGAAGGGTGTTGTACGTAGCCAATTTCACGGCCAATCGAGTGGAGGTAATGTCGGCTGCTGATGGCCGGATTCAAACCTCGCTCAATGTCGCGCCGAATCCAAGTTCGCTCGCGCTTTCTCCCGACGGACGGTTTTTAGTGATAACTCACTTTGGGAATTTTCAAGCGCCAAATTCGCCGACTAACGCAATCACTATCTTAGACCTTCCGTCAAACAGCCGCCAGACCTTTGCACTGGGTTCGCCACCCCTTGGCGTGGCATTTGGAATCGATGGCCGGGCACTAGTCGTTACTACGACAGAATTTCTTTTGTTGGACCCCGCCACGGGATCCACGCAAACCCTAGAGACGATCGTCGGGGTGGCGTCCAAGGTACTCCCTGTAGGCGCCGGGACCTTCCCGGCGAACATTGTCGCGAGTTCCATGGCGACTTCGGGTGATGGCCTTCGGATCTTTGGGATCCTCGCTGGCGGAACCAACGACAACGCGACAATCGAATTTCGATACGATGTCGATATTAAGCGCTTGAGCGCATTCCAGGCGACTTCAAACCCACCACTTGGACCCCGAGTGATCAGCGTGAATCGGGACGGTTCATTGCATCTTGCCGGATGGGCGCTGGGCGACCTTTCGGGCTCACTCGTCGCACAGTTTCCGGATCCGGCGGGAATTCTCAATATCGGGTCCCATGTGTTCGACACTCAGCGCAACTTGGTTTACGCCCAAATGACGAAGGCGGGTGGAGCGACTGCCGGCACAAGTGAGTCCCCGCAATTGCAGATACTCGACCCGGAGAATTTGACTGTCCTGGAGCGGCTCAATCTGCCGGAGAATTTGTCAGGCCGTAGTCTTCTTTCCGGTGATAGCGGCACGATGTTCTCCGTTTCCGAGAGTGGAGTTACAATAATACCTGTCGGACAGCTAGCGGGCCAGCCTCGTATCGTTGCCTCCGTAGAGGATATCTCATTTCGCGGTAACTTCTGCGACCGTCAAGTCGGAACGCAGCAGATTACGATATTGGATCCTGGCGGAAATCGAACGGCGTTTCAGTTGACGTCCAGACTCGCTGGAGTGACTGTCAGCCCGTCGTCAGGGATCACACCGGCAACCGTGACAGTCAGAATTGATCCGACTCTTTTCCAAAATTCAAAAGGAACAACGACAGGTACGATCGACATAGCTTCCAGCGAAGCCGTGAACATCATCGGATCTATTCGGGTTTTGATCAACAATAAGGAACCCGATCAGAGGGGACTGTTTGTCAATGTGCCAGGTAAACTAATCGATATCATTGCTGACCCAACGCGCGATCGATTTTTTGTACTTCGGCAAGACAAAAATCAAGTCCTCGTTTTTGACGGATCCAGTTACGCTCAAATCGCTATTCTCAAGACGAGTAACACTCCCACGCAATTGGCGATTTCGTTCGATCGCCGGTGGTTGATGGTGGGTCACGACAATTCTCAGTTGATCAGCGTTTTTGACCTCGAAACGCTGCAACCAACCATTCCGGTTCGAATGCCATTTGGCCACTATCCACGCTCAATTGCAAGTTCCGGACGCGCGACGCTGGTGGCCTGCCGCGTGGCTGGGCCGGTACATACCATCGACCGAGTAGATTTAGTTTCGCGGTCCGCGAGTGCGCTACCGACGCTGGGAATTTACAAGAATGAAATCAACCAAGGGACGACGCTGGTCGCCAGCGGTAACGGATCTTCGATCTTGGCAACGCAGCCCGACGGCACGCTAATGTTGTACAACTCAAACGTAGATACCTTTACAATTTCCCGTAAAGAGGGGACATCATTGACTGGTGCATATGCGGCCTCTAACTTCGACCAATTTGTCGTCGGCAATCTGCTGTTAAACGCATCCCTTGTCCCAATGCGTCAATTTGAATCCGGCACAGGCATCAACTCGGGATTCGCGTTCGTCGACCAGGGCGGCTTCCGGACTACAGCGCCAAACGCCCAGAGTCCAGGCGTGATTCAACGGGTGGACACCGCCAGCAGCAACGCGCTTCGTTCCACGCGAATGGCCGAGGCACCGTTACTCGCCGATACGAATCGGCCGTTCACCAGGACGCTCGCGCCGCTGTATAGCCGCCAAGCTATCGTCAGCCTTACGACGAGTGGCGTCACGATTTTGCCGTGGGCCTATGATTCGGCAGTCGCGGCGCCGCGCATTGACAGAATCGTCAATGCGGCTGATTTCACGCAGAATACCGCGCCGGGGAGTTTGATTTCGCTTTTGGGCACAAATTTAAGCCCAGTAAGTCAGGCGAGTAGTACGACGCCCCTGCCGACGGCGTTGGGGGAGAGTTGCCTAACGGTGAATGGCGTTCCAGTCCCCATGCTTTTTGCTTCGAGCGAGCAGATCAACGCCCAGATGCCCTATCAGGTAGTTGGCAATGTAACGATTATCCTGAGAACGCCGGGGGGAGTGAGCGATAACTTCAACTTGACCATCCTGCCGGCAGCGCCGAGTATTTTCCGCTCAGGAACGAACGGAGTTGATACACAGATTCCGACGATCATTCGAGCTAGAAACAATGAGTTGGTGACTGTTTCAAACCCTATCCACCGAGACGATGTGATAACCATTTATCTTACGGGCATGGGAAATACGACGCCAGCGGTAGAGGCGGGATTCCCTGGAGGCTCAGACCCAATTGCGGCGCCGGTCATCGCACCATCCGTTAGGATCGGTGGAACGGAGTTAACCGTGCAGTTCGCGGGACTTGCGCCCGGACAGGTTGGGATTTATCAAATCAACGCTAGAGTTTCCCGGAATGTCCCTACAGGATTTGACATCCCGCTCTCGGTGAGTCAAGGGGGACAGGCGACGACTGTTCCAGTTCGAGTGGTCGAATAGTAACAAGCACACCCCAACTTTTGGCTCGATCATGCCGTGGAGAAAAAACTCCACGGCATTCCTGTTTTGTGTAAAGGTCTGGTTCAAAACTTCCGATGTAAGAGTGTTATGCGGAACGTGCTTGCTAAAACCCAATTACTCCCACTCGTGATTTTTCTTCAGATGGCTTTAACCTCGGCGCAGGGCCGCGCCGCGGAACCGGCCTATGAATTCGGTGGGGGCGTTGTGGGCAGTTTCTACGACAAAAAGACCTTCACTTCGGCGGCCGGAAACGCCGAGGCCGGTTTTGCAACCGGAATCGGGGCCAGCGCTTGGATAGGGCACCACATGTACCCGAGGCTCTCGGGCGAAATTCGCTACGACATGTTGCGGAACGACATGACGCTGGAGGGTGGCGGCGCGAAGGCCACATTCGGCGGAGATTCGCATGCCATCCACTATGACCTGCATTTCCATTTGAGCGAAATCGGCTCAAAGTTCCGGCCCTTCGTTCTCGCGGGCGGTGGCGTAAAGATGTTTCGAGGTACCGGACAGGAGCGATCATTCCAGCCCCTTAGCCAGATCGCGGTTTTGACCCACACGACAGAACTTGCCGGTCTCATTACTTTCGGTGTAGGCGTCAAGGTACAGCTAACCGATCGAATTCTCTTGAGAGTGGAGTTCCGCGATAATCTCACGCGATTCCCTAAGAAAGTAATCGCCCCTAATCGGGGGAGTGGGGGAGACGGGTGGCTGAATAATTTCGCTCCTACCGCAGGCGTCAGCGTCCTGTTTTAACCACACTTGCGGGGTTCGCGCCACTTCATAGCGAGACCCGGTCTGTCTCAGCAGGCCGGTCTCGGGGTCTTTCCTCTCTTTTGCAGTTCCTCTCCTAAGCTCGTCACCGAGATTTCACATCCGTGATGGTAGCGACTCCCCTATATTAGATAAAAGCGCTATGGGTCCAGCACAGTCCGCTCTTCCTCTCATTTTCGTGCTGCTAATTGGCTTAACCACGGCGTTACGTGCTCAACCGCCCGCCAGGTCCAATAGCGTTAATGGGTTTGCCGGCAGCAATGTTTGCCGGACATGTCATCCCAATGTTGCACTTCAGTTCTTCAGGAATCCCCACAACAAGTCTTCCGTACTACCGGGTGTTTCGTTGGAGAATGCCGGGTGCGAAGGCTGCCACGGGCCTGGGAAAAAGCATGTAGATGCAAAGGGTGGTAAAGAGAGCATTGTAGCTTTTTCCGATTTGCCAGCGGGAGGCATATTGGACGCGTGCCTGCGATGCCACTCCAAAGACGCAAATCGAGCGAATATCCGGCGCAGCAGCCATTCTCAGGCTGACGTCGCCTGTACATCCTGCCATTCCATCCATCAACCCGAATCCAATCGAAGCCTCTTGGCAAAGCGGCAGGCTGAAGTCTGTTACGGTTGCCACAACGACGTTCGAGCCCAGTTTGCCCAAACATCCAAACACCGGGTCAACGAGGGTTTCATGACCTGTTCGGATTGTCATAACCCGCATGGGGCTAACAGTCCCTCGTGGAAGATGGGCCGCCGCCCACTCATGGTCGACACGAGCTTGCAAAATGAGCAGCCGTGCCTGAAATGCCATACCGATAAACGAGGCCCCTTCCTTTATGAACACGCCGCCGTACGAGTCGATGGATGTGAATCCTGCCACTCTCCACATGGATCGATGAATGCTCGTCTCTTAAAACGGCCAATTGTGTTCACGGTGTGCCTCGAGTGCCACAATGGCGCTGGAAGTTTCGGCCGTCAGTCCAATGGGGTCACGATCCAGTCGGCTTCGCACAATATGGCGGACCCAAGATTCCGGAATTGCACCACTTGCCACATCCGGATTCACGGCTCGAACGCGGATAGGACATTTCTGCGATGAACAAAGCGTTCAATTCAATGCGGCACGCTCGACTGGTCGCCGCACTTGTACTCGCGAACCAAGCCGTCGCCCAACCGACCGTCGCGCCAACCCCAGAAACCGCGGGCTCTCCGCGGGGAGACAACTGGGGCGAATACAACATCACGAACTCATGGGAGATTGGGTATCGCTTCCACTCCGTCGACGGCAACACCGGTAAGTATCGTAGCGACGTGAACTTCGGAAACGGAGTTCGACTACTGGGCGGGAGTCTCGGGGTTCACTCGCGGAATGGCCGAGGAAAGTTGTTCGATGAACTACTGCTGGACGTTCAAGGAATTGGAAATGACCCGTATCAATTGAGTTCTTTCCGGCTGCAGAAAAACTCGCTCTACCGATATGACTTGCTGTGGCGGTCCAACGAGTATTTTAATCCTTCGCTGACGGTCGCCGGCGGCAATCACCTGCTGGCGACGAACCGCCAACTGCAGGATCACGATTTCACGCTCCTACCGCAAAGTAAGGCGCGTCTGCGAATCGGTTTTTCCAACAACGGACAGAATGGCGCCGGACTTTGGACCGGGCAGTGGTTTGACACTCGGGGTGACGAATATACTTATCTCGCCGATCTTCGCCGAACGCAGCGAGAGTATAGGATCGGCGGCGATCTGGAATGGCGTCGCGTAAAACTCTCGGTCACGCGCGGATGGGAGTCATTCAAAGACGACACACGGTTTGGCCGGCCGTTGCTCGCCGCAGGTGCAAACCTGGTCGATAGAAACACCCTCACGTCGTTTCGCCGGGATGAGCCGGTTCGCGGCAGGACACCGTATTGGCGTGTCCACCTGCATTCGGAGGCAGCGGCATCATTCACGGTTCAGGGGAGGCTCACTCACTCCGATGGCCAGCGCGATTTCGTTTTCGACGAATTCGCGCAGGGGACGGATCGGCTGGGCTCGGAGCGCAACAGGCAAGTCTTGTTATCCGGAAGAGGAAGACGACCGGTGACCACTGGGCATTTGACCTTCTCATGGCGCCCCAGTCCACAATGGACACTGACAAATCAGACCGGATACTACAAGTCGCGCATGGATGGCGAAGGCCGCTACTCCGAACTCAACAATGGAAACACCGGATTGACACTGGTTTCGTTCCAAAGCCTCGGAATTCGCACCATTTCCAATACGAGTGACGCCTCCTGGCAGCCGCAAAAATGGGTCGGTGTGTTTGGGAACTATCACTTCTCCGAGCGATGGATTCAATCCACGGAATTGTTGGAGGTTGAGTTGCCGTCGGGATCGAAACCGAACGAACAGGTTAACCGGATGCACTCCGGTACGGGCGGAGTGCGATTGCAGCCGGTGAAGCCCCTTCGGATTTCTTTTAGCGCGGAAGCCGGCCGGAACGACAAACCTTTCTACCCGACGAGCGACAAGGATTTCCACGCCCTCAACGCGCGAGCACAGTACCGGCTCGCCAAATACAATATCTCCGCCGATTATCGGTCCTTCAATAACTCCAATTCCACGTCTCTTTTTGTTCACTCGTCGGTTGGTCGAAGCTGGTCGGCGAATGGCGGCTGGACCCCGCGAGCAGGGGTTCAATTGGATGCCGGATATAGTTACATCCACCTTGATACACTCACAGGACTCGCCTATTTCGCGAACTTTGCCCAAGTGGATGGCGACCGCTCGTACTACGTGAGCAACTTGCACACGATTCATGCTGGCATTCAGGTCCGTGCGAAGAAGCGAGTTGACATTTATGGAGGGTTTGTCCGAACGCAGGATCGCGGCGATGGCCGGTCTGTCGCCAACCAGCCGGCGCGACCGGAATTTTTACTAAACCCGGCCACGGTGTCGCAATTTGCCGGCGTACAGGTTTTCCCAGTGAGCTATCAGTCTCCGCTTTTTCGGCTTTCCGTGGTCCTGCACCGGAATCTCCGGTGGAACGCCGGGTGGCAATACTACGATTACACGGAGAAGTTTTTGAAGCTCCAGGACTATACGGCTCACACGGGGTACGTCAGTCTGAGCTATTCTTTCTGAAAGGCATGTCCCTTCGATTCAGTGATCTCGAACTTCTAGCTTCCATCGTCTGCGGCTTCACGTGTTGGTTGTTCGCCGTCCGCGGCCGGATGGCGGTGGAAAGTAACTGGCCGCTGGTTTTCTACCTGGGGTTGGTCTTTTATCAAAAAACGGGTGGGCGCTTTCTAGATGCGAATTTCATTTATGCAGGCGTCGTTTGCGCCATGATGATCCGCTTTGAATTCATGTCTCAGGGCTTCGTGAAGATCTTCCGGTTTATTGAAGCTATTTGCCTCATATACGTGATCTGGCGTTGCCTCGATTTTGTCCTATTTCGCTAAGGTCTGAGAAACCGTGGGCAGCCCGGCTTCGGTCCACGCGCGCCAGCCGCCGGCGAGCGACAGAACATTCGAATAGCCCATCCGCCGAATCGCGTCGGCGGCAAGCGCGGAACGATATCCTCCTCCGCAGTACAGCACCAGGGTCGCGCCCTTATCCGGCACGCAAGTTTCGATATCCCGCTCAATAATACCCTTCCCAATATGCGTAGCTCCGGCGGCGTGACCGGCGGCCCATTCGCTTTCTTCCCGGACATCGATGAGAATGCTCCGCGTACCGGCGTCCTCCAACTCAATGTAGGCGGCGACCGTGATCTCCGCGACACGCGATTTCGCATCCGCGACGATTGCCAGAAATTCGGGTGAATGATTCATAGGTGACCTCGCTTTTTAATCAACTATCCGCGTTCCCGGCGAATACGGGCTCCAAGTCCCGCAAGTTTACTCTCAATCTTCTCGTACCCTCGGTCCATGTGGTAGACCCGATCCACGATCGTTTCCCCCTCAGCGACCAACCCCGCCAAAACTAGCGATGCGCTCGCCCGCAAGTCGGAGGCCATGACGTGCGCCCCGGTTAGGCGCCGCGGCCCAGCGACGATGGCTTGATTCCCGTCAATCCGGATGCTTGCACCCATCCTGACCAACTCCGGGACATGCATGAACCGATTCTCGAAAATCCGCTCCGAAACGATGGCAATTCCTTCGGCCTGGGTCATCAGCGACATGAACTGCGCCTGGAGATCGGTTGCAAATCCGGGATGTTCTTCGGTGATTATGTCGACGCTTTGGAGCGGCTCCTCGCGTCGCACGCGCAGGAGGTCCGGGCCGATCACGTTGACCTCCGCGCCGGCAAGACGAAGTTTCGAGGTGAGGGCGGAGAGATGGTCCGGCACACAGCCGGCTACCTCAACATCTCCTCCGGTGATCGCGGCGCCAATGGCGAACGTACCCGCCTCAATCCGGTCCGCGATGATCGTGTGATCAGCACCGCGAAGTGTTCGCACGCCGTGGATGCGAATCGTCGAAGTTCCCGCGCCTTCAATATCCGCTCCCATTTTTGTCAGCAATTCGGCCAAGTCAACCACTTCCGGCTCGCGCGCGGCATTCTGAATTACCGTCTCCCCCCGCGCGAGCACGGCGGCCATCAGGATATCCTCCGTTCCCGTCACCGTGATTCGATCGAACCGAACGATCGCGCCGGTAAGTCCCTGGGGCGCGGTGGCCTCTATGTATCCGTGCGTCTGTTCGATCCTGGCGCCCAGTTGCTCCAACCCGCGCATGTGCAGATCGATCGGTCTCGCGCCGATGGCGCATCCGCCGGGAAGGGAGACACGCGCGCGCCCGAAACGTCCAACCAGGGGACCCAACACCAAACTGGATGCCCGCATCGTCTTTACAACTTCATAAGGCGCGACCGGCTCCAAACCGGATCCGCCCATAATTGTCACCGCACCTTGCCCATCCTCTTCTACGCGCGCACCCATGTGGGCCAAAAGGTCGATCATCGTCCGGATGTCTTTGACTTGCGGGATGCGATGGAGCGTAACGGGTTCGGAGGTCAGCAGGCACGCAGCCAAGGCTGGAAGCGCGGAGTTCTTCGCGCCGCTGACTTCGACACGGCCGCGCAGCTTCACGCCTCCTTCAATCACAAACCTATCCATTTAAAACCTCCGCAAGAATTCCCATCTTTTCGTCCAACATTGCAATCGCATCCGCCCTTGTGACGCGTTTTTTCGCCATTACGATCGCGGCGCGAACATCGCCGCCCGCCAGTTCAAAATATTTCGCGGCAGCCTCGGCATCTAATTCAGCCGCTTCGGCGACAATCCGGCGAGCCCGATCGACAAGTTTGCCATTTCGCGGTTGGACGTTCACCATCAAGTTGCCATACGTATAACCCAGACGGATCATCAACCCCGTGCTGATCATATTAAGGACCATCTTCGTGGCGGTTCCCGCCTTCATTCGTGTCGAACCCGTCACGACCTCTGGACCCACCGGAACGGCGAATTCAAATTCCGCTACTTCCGCCATCGGGCTATTCTCGACGCACACCAGGGCGCCCGTCAACGCCGCCATGTCGCGCGCGGCGCGAAGCGCGCCAATCACATAGGGCGTGCGGCCGCTGGCAGCGATTCCGACTAATGAATCCCCCGGCAGGAAGCCTCGCGCCGCCAAATCCCTGGCCCCGGCCGCGGGATCGTCCTCCGAAGCTTCCGTTGCTCTGCTTAAAGCGGCTTCTCCGCCAGCCATGATGCCCTGTACTACGTCGGCGGAGACGCCAAATGTTGGCGGACACTCGGAGGCATCAAGCACGCCCAATCTTCCGCTGGTTCCCGCTCCAATGTAGAAAAGCCGCCCACCGTTCCGGACCCGCGCCGTCAACCGATCAATGAAAGCGGCGATTTCGCCAACCGCGCCACCGACGACGCCAGCCACGCCCGCATCCTCTATATTAATGATGCGCAGCATCTCCACTGTCGAGACGCTAGAGATCCCGGCGGATAGCGGATTCCGCCGTTCTGTGGTGAGGTCTCCCAAGTGATCCATGCACTTTCGAGGATCTCACGAACGCCGGTCGAATTGGGGCAGCGTGAAGGTAGTACTATCGGTCTCATTTTGGATGAACTCCTTTGAGGGGTACTAGACGCGATGATGCGGGCATGCCAAACGGTGGAACTTCGGCTGAAAACACCTGTATCACATTGATAATACATGCTTTACCATATTTTACCGAGACATCGGCTGTCGAGGCGATTCCTTTCGGCCAAGCGAATCGATTCGCCATATAATCGATTTATTTTCAATCACTTAAAAGGGGTATCCCGACACCGATAGAGAAATAGTACCTCCAAAAACTGGGTCTCAAGTAATTTCTTGACACTACTTTAGTTCCACTCGTATACTAACTGAGTAATGAAGACAATTGTGTAGCTAGTCTCACAATCGCTTCAGGATCAAAGTTCGAACTTCGGAGGCTCTTTAAATGAAAAAAATTCTACTTGCGGCGGCGTTTTGCGCCATCGCTTCTCTCAATTCCTTTGGCGCTTGCACCAATGGAACACTTGCCGCAGTGGCCCTTGCGGGTCCCTGCACGGTTGGCGCTGGAGACGTATGGACCCTGTCCAACTTCTTGCTGTTTAACGCTGGCGGTTTGGGTTACACCGGCACCCAGAATGAAAATGATATCTTCGTTTCGTTCACCAACGTGATGAGCGGTGGCGGCGGCGCTGGCTTCGCGGTTGCGTTTTCCGACGCTGCCGGTGGCGAGAACTTCTTCAGCGCCACCAGCGCAGGAGCGAGCCAGTCGCAAAATTGGCGCACCTTCTTTAACGTTCTCGGCCCCGTGGCTGTGACCGTTAACAACTCCTGGCAGAACGCGAACGTTACCAACCCCGCTCCCGGAGTGTCGAACGGCTCCATCAGCCTCAACAAGGTCATCCGCAACGGCGCCGTCGCCGGTGCCGCTGGTGTGCTTGGCGACGTGACGCTCCTCGCCGTCCCTGGCCTCCTCCTGCCCCCGAGCGGCAGCGCGAACGTGATCTTCCAGGCTCCCCCCAATACGACTGCTTTCTTGGCCGTCGTTGACAACTATCAGATCCAGGCGGGCGTGAACGGCACGGCGTCGCTCACCTCTTACACCAACACGTTCTACGCTGCGGATCCGACGAACGGAATTCCCGAACCGATGACCTTCGTCCTGATGGGCGCTGGCTTGGTCGGTATCGCTGCCCTCCGTCGCCGCAACGGCTAATCTTTTAGCCGAAAGCTGTAGTTTCGAGAACGGCCAACCGAAAGGTTGGCCGTTCTTCGTTTTTGGTGCGGGGTGCTTGGGTCAAATGATCGAGTTCTGCGCGTAGTTAAGCCATCGGGCATCAGGGCGTGATCAAGAAAGTCAAGAAAGCCCCCCTCTCGACTCCCGGGAAGAATAGCCGGGGATCCGCAGTGATTGCCCCCCAAACTTCCCGTCACCATCCATTGCTCACTAATGAGCGGCAGCGCTGCTTGGGGCGTCGCTCATGAAGTTTCGAAAAGCCTCATCGAAATGCACCGTACAGCGTACCCCCGGCGGCATTTGGGTATGACAAATGCAATGGTAACCAGGACCGGCTTCGGCGACTGGCTCAAAATACTCTACCGGTCGACTTGGTCTAATTTCGTCAGCTTGGCGGCTGGAACATTAGGACTTTCCCGATGGACTTCCTCATTAGCCAATCGGTCCTGGCCGCTTCGCCAAAGCCGTTGTGCGCAACGCAAATCAGGCGCGGATCTTGCTCCGGAACGGCCATTCCCAGGCCCTGGGTAAGCTGAGGCGACCGCGTCGCGCATCCGATAGGCTTCTGGAACGCCGCAACTACCCAGGGATGCGGCCAATGCCGAGAGGAAGGCAAATTCCTTTCTCCACAAGCGCAGAAGCCCGGTTCCACCGCGTGGCCGGGCTTGAGGAAGAATTTTTAGATGGATTAGGCGCTAAACGAACTGCCGCAGCCGCAGGTGGACTTCACGTTCGGGTTGCTGAACTTGAATCCCGAACCTTCCAGCGATTCCACGTAGTCGACTTCGGCGCCTTCCAAATAAATCAGGCTCGCCTGGTCCACGAAAACCTGGAGGGGGCCATACTTCAGCGTCTTATCCATCATCGTGGGGCTGTTCTCGAAAGCCATCGAGTAGCTAAATCCGGAACAGCCGCCGCCGACTACCGAGATACGAAGGCCAGCCGGCTTCGGTTCCTGTGTGTCCAGAATCTCGGCGACCTTGGTAACGGCGCGTTCCGTCAATTGAACCATGCTCATATCATTCTCCTTACGAGGACTCCAATTCCAGTTTACCGCCGGAAGAGCGGACTTTCAAACTCTTTAGATGCGGTCCGGCCGGAATCGATTCGCTTAACCTGCCTTTACAATATAGCCGAAACCAAAGGGCTTTGGTCCGCGTCGGATCGGGTATGAGCGGAATGACTGGTATTCTAGACTTTCCCGTCGCGGGAACCGAAACGCGAAGCAGGGCCAAGTTGGAAGTCAATCGAGAAGAAGAATCGGCGTTGGTGCGTCGCGTCCAAAACGGCGACGAAATGGCATTCCGCGATCTCGTGGAGCGCTATCAAGCCAAAGTGTTCTCGATCATCTACGGTATCCTGCGAAACCACAACGATGCCGAGGATATCGCGCAACAGGTGTTTGCGAAGGTCTACTTCTCAATCCGCAACTTCGATTTCCGGAGTTCGCTCCTCACCTGGATCTACAAAATCACGGTGAACGAGTGCTATGATTATTTGCGCAAGAAGAAGGTCCGGAAGCTGGTGTACGAGAGCGACTTCTCCGAAGACGACGCGATGATGATGGAAAATTCCGGTGCGGCAGTGGACCCGGGCATGCCGATTGACGAGAGTTTGGCGCAGCGGGATCTGGCCGTAAAGTTGTTGGAAAAGATTTCGGAAGAGGATCGCAGTCTGTTGTTGTTGAAAGAAGTAGAAGGACATTCGGTGGAAGAATTGGCGGGCATGACGGGTATGAATGAGAATACAATAAAGGTCAAACTCTTTCGCGCACGGCAGAAACTGGTGAAGGCAGCGCAACGCCTGGGGCGCTTGCCTGGGAAACTTGCGTTGGGGCAGTAGCGCGATGGTGCGGTAGCGAGGCAAAGCAATGCACGAGCCTGTACGAAGCCAATTGGAAGACATCCTGCAAGGGCGCTTGCGCGCCGGGCAGAAGGAGACGGTGGAAGCACATCTGTCGGACTGTCCGGAATGTGCGGCGGAACTGCGTGAGATGCGGCTGTACTCCCGAGCGATGCGGGCGCTTCGCGCGACGGATGTTCCCGAGGCTTCGGCCGGATTTTACGCGCGCGTAATGCAGCGTGTCGAGTCGCAGGGGCGTCCGTCATTCTGGAATCTTTTCCTGGATCCGGTATTTGGACGCCGCTTGGTTTATGCCACCGGCGCGATGTTTTTGTTGATGGCGTCGTTCCTGTTGGCGACCACCGGCGGGCAGCCCGAACTCGCGCGGACGCCGGTAGAAATGATGGCGCGGCCGGCGGCTGCGCCAGTCGCGATGCAGGCCGAATTCGGTGACGACGTGCAGCGGGACCGGGAATATTTCCTCACGACAATGGCCTCCTTCTCCGATTGAGATGCGGAGTTGACTCAATGATTGGACGCGCACAGCCTGCCTGGAAAAATCCGCGGATCCTGCTCACGCTCAGCATGGTGTTTTTCTGTGGAGCGTTGGCTGGAGCGGTGATTTACAAGCTGGTTTCCCAGCCCGTGTCGGCCAAACATGTCGCGGCAGGCTGGAAGGATTCAACCAAAGACCAGACGCTGACGCACTTGAAGCGGGAACTTCACTTGACTCCCGACCAAGCCGCTGAGATCGAGACCGCGCTCGACGATTTTTCCCTCTATTACCAGATGCTGCAGTCGCAGATGGAAGAGGTGATGGCCTCTAGTAAATCGCGCATCGATCAAGTCTTGAACGAGGAGCAGAGGAAGAAGTTCTCCCGCATCATGAGCGAGTTGAAACAACCGCGATAAGGTCGGTTTTTCGAGTGGTAGCTGGTATCATGGCTAGCGGATGCCGACGGAGAATTCCCCGATTTTTGTGATAGGCGTGCCCCGGTCCGGCACCACTTTATTGCGCGTGTTGCTCGATTCGCATCCGAATATTGCGTCTGGTCCGGAGACGCCATGGTTTTGCGCTCACCATCCCCGCACGCTGGGCGCGCTGGTAGAATATCTTTGCAGCGATCCGCACGGGTATTGCGCCAATTTCGGCGGCGCCCGAGAGGAAGTGTTCGCCGCGGCGCGGGTATTCGTGGACACGCTGCTCACCGGTTACGCCAGGCGGAAGGGCAAGCGGCGATGGGCGGAGAAGACACCTGACAATCTGCAATTCCTGCCATTCCTGAAAGAGCTCTTCCCCGATGCCCGCTTCATCCACTTGCGTCGTAATCCGCTCGACGTGGGATTGTCGACATCGGTGGTTCCGGCTCATCGGAAGGGCGTGACTCCTTTCAACGAGACCCGGCTGGCGCTTTTCTTTGGCGTTGCGGTGGCAAACAACGCCTTCAACGCTGTTCTGCGCTGGGTGCATTGGGAGCGGAAGATCGCTGCCGGCTTGGCTGGGATCGACGTGTTGCCAGTCGCGTATGAAGAACTTGTCCGTGCGCCGGAGTCAACCTTGCGGCGTATTTTCGAGTTCGTCGATGAACCCTGGGCGCCCGAAGCGATGAACTTCATGGCTGCTAAACATGAGTTTCCCGGCTGGGAATGGGGCAGCGCGGATGTTATGCATTACAGCCAGTCGGCGAAAGGAATTTCGACCGAACGCGCGGGCCGCGCGGACCGGGAATTATCCCCGGTTGATCGGGAAATTCTCGAATCCCTGATTCGAACCGAAGACTGTTCGGCCTCAATCGCGCCGCGCTTAAGCTTGGCGAGCGTCGACGAGCTACAGTCCGAAACGTTCACGCGTCTGGCGGCCTGGATCAATTCATTCGCTGAGCCTGCCGGACTGCTTGCCCTGCCCGCGGGAGCGAAACAGTGGGAATACCCTTGGCTGTGGTTTCATGCGCTGGGAAAGGTTCATTGGCCGGGAAAAAGGCTGGTCGATATCGGGAGCGGCAACAGTGCCCTTCCCTGGATAATCGCCATGTTGGGCGCGCACGTGACCCTCGTCGAATCCGATCCGCAATGGATTCCATTGTGGGAGAAGCTTCGAGACGGCTTGGGCGTCTCGATCGACTGGCAGATTTCTCCGGATCTGTCGGCGCCGTTACCCGACACCTGCGCCGATGTGTTGACCAGTCTCTCGGCACTGGAGCGCTACGCGGACAAAGCCGCCGCCATTAACGATTACGCCCGCCTGTTGCGGCCGGCCGGCCTCCTGGCCATGTCCTTCGGAATCGGGGAGACGGGCATGCATTTCCCGCCCTGGTTCGGAACCGCGGTAAACATGCAGGAGTTCAGCCGCCTGGTGTGGCAGCATCCGGCGTTTGGCGCGCAACCAGCGGCGGAGTGGAACGACGGGGACATCCCGGCCTTCCGTTGGTGGCATCTGCATACACACGAACATCGGGACTATGTCACCGGAGCGGCCATCCTCCGGCGGAGCGAAAAGATTTCATGAGACCACCTGTACTAATTGAATTCGACAACTATATCTACGCCCAGGGGCGCGATCTGGTGGCGGATGACTCCGTCTCCCATCCCTTGTTTTCTTCGGAAACACTAACGGCGATGCTGGCCGAATTGCGCGCCATGCTGGCTCGCGAGCGGGAGAACTTTAACCCGGAAGTGTTGCAGACTCCGATAGCGGAGCGTATCGATAGCTTTGCCGGGCAGTGGTTTCAGCGGATCGACTTTCCCGAGCACGGCATTTCCACAACTTCTCAGCCTTCTTGGGGAGTCCACGATGAAGGCGGCGTAAACACCCTTGGAAGACACCTGACGAGCGAAGAAGCTTGCCTGCTCCGCCCTTGGCCCAAATGGCTATATGTGAAGCCTTTGCTACCGGATTTGCATGGCAAATCGATCATGGAAGTGGGCTCGAACAATGGATTTTTCCCGATTCGCTTCGCTGAATTGGGGGCCGCCCGGGTGACCGGAATTGAAGTGCAAAAGAGGAAACATGAAACGGCCGTATGGGCCAACAGTGTGCTGGGTTTTCAAAACATTTCCTTTCGGCACTCCGACTTTCTTGTCGATCTCTCCATCGAACCGCACGACATCATCTTCGTTTCCGAAGTCGTGAATCACATGCTTTGCCCGCTATGGGCGTTGACGCGGCTGGTGAGTCTGGCAAAGGAACTCCTTATCCTGGATACTGGAGTTTTCGAATCCCAGGAGCACAGCCTGGAGCTTTCGACGGGCTGGACGCGTGACGGCAAGGATCTCCGCTTCTTAAGCTTTCATATCAGCGACGGATTGCTGTGCTCCTATCTGAAGCTGCTGGGGATTCGTTCCGATGAAATCGTGAAGTACGTCGAGAAGGGCGCTGAACACATTCTCTATCGCATTGATACGCGCGGGTTGCATGAGCGGCGGTTGCAGGGCGAGATCGTTGAGAACATGCGTCGATCGCTCACCGTGGACTTAACGCTGCCGGAGTAGGTGACACGCCCACCTCGGTGTTCGTCTGCGCAGGTTGCATCGACGTGTAGTAGACTTGGCTGCCCGCCTTGGGCGGCATCAGATTCAAGATCGTAAACGTGTTCTGATGCTGAATATTGTCGAACCAGCCCACGCCCGTGCGGATCACCCATTTGTCGGTCGGGCGGAAGGCGATGCCAATGCGCGGCATAAAGAACCGGAACCGCTGCTAATGCGCAACTTTGACTGCTCCCGCTTCTCCCAATTGTTCGGGGAAAACGTTGGGAATGATGTCGCCGTTCGGCTTCCGGAATCCCGCCCCGCGTCCTATCGCCCCGCCCAGCCCAGGAATACTGAGCGTGCGTTGCAAGCCCTGCCGATCCACCGGCCAGCCGTTGGAGTCGTAGCGCAGTCCCAGGTTTACCGTCAAGCGCGAAGAAACCTTCCAGTCATCGTTGATGTAGGCGCCCCCGCGCTGCGCTCTCGGGAACGTCAGCGGCAGGCCCTCCGGCGTCTGCGTGGTGTTCATCCGGCCCAACAGGAACGAAGCGAATGCATTACCCGTCTGCACGGCGCTAAAACCCAGCAGCCCTTCTTCCAGGTTGGCGGCCCCGCGTTCAATCGTCAATCCGTAGTATTCCGCGCCGAATTTAAAGTTATGTTTGCCCTTGAAGTACGACAGGTGATTCCCGAATTGGTACGTGTTCATTCGGTCGTATGAACAGGGCAACAGAATGTTCTGCCACTCCAAAAAGGACGCACCTCGCTCGGAGACGGGGCGCGTCCTTCAAACGTACCCTTCACTAGAAGTAAAGTTTCGCGCCGAATTGAATGACGCGCATTGGTTGACGGAGGCCTCGGATTTCGCCTTGGCGCGGAGCATCGGGAATGATGCTGTCGAGCCCGGCGAAGCCGATGCCGTTCGGCTGGCCGAAGTTCGGGCGGTTGAGGAGATTGAAGAATTCAGCGCGGAACTGAATGCGGCCGGCATCGCCGAGGAAGGGCAGCTTCCAGTTCTTGTAAAGCGAGAAGTCGACGTTCTGGCCGCCGGGGCTGACCATCGCGTCTATCGCCGCGTTGCCGTAGTGGCAAAGATCGCGGCGATTGGGGATGTTGCAGTCGGTGCGGCGGAAGGCGGTTGGGTCGAACCAGCGCTGCCGGCTGGCGCTGTCGTTGAGACGGCCGTCGGCAATGCGGTCGGGCAGCGTGAAGCCGCCGGTATTGAGGTTGCCGCCGAAGACGGTGAAGGGGAAGCCGGTGCGCAGGGTAATAATGCCATTGGTCTGCCAGCCAGCGAGGAATGCGCCCGCGACGCCCTTGAAACGGTTGAGGAAGGGCATTTCGTAGACGAAGTTGTAGACCATGTTGTGCGTGACGTCGAAACCGTAGCGGCCACGGGATTGGCGGCGGTCGCGCGGGTTCTGATATCCGTTGGCGACGCCAGCGCCGCCTTCATTGCGTCCGTAGCCTTCTCCGAGAGCCTTGCTGTAGGTGTAGGCCAAGCCGAAGGTGAGGCCGCTGGAGAAACGCTTGTCGTAGCTGGTCTGTAGCGAGTGGTAGCTGCCGTTGGCGTAGCTGTCGAGGTAGCGGATGTTGCCGGTGCCGAAGACGGGAGCTTCGCCCTGACTCTTGTGGAATGGATACGGACGGCGCGCTTGGACGTCGGTGTCCTGGAAGGCCGGGTCGGGGTTGTTGAACGTGACGGTGTTGTCGAGGTGGCGGCTGCCGCTGCCGACATAGCCGACGGTCAAGAGTGTGTTCCAGGGGAGAGCGCGTTGAAGGTCCAAGCTCCACTGATAGTGATTGGAAGCCTTGTTGTCAGGGGGGACAAGGACCGTGTTGCGGATAGTGGAGGTGGATCCGCCGCCGCCGTAGAGGCTGCCGACACGGTTCACGGGGCCGACGATACGGCGCGTCTGCAAGGTGTAGTTGACGCCGCTATAGGTGAGGGGAATCGTCTGCGCGAGTTGGTCGACGACGGGGAAGGCGATCGTACCGGAGATGGGCGGGACGAGGTTCAGAATCGTGAAGTTGTTCAACTGCTGGGCATTCGCGAACCAACCGAAACCGGCGCGCACAGTCCATTTGTCGGTAGGGCGATAGGCTAGGCCAATGCGCGGCATGTAGTAGCGATTATCCCTATTGTAGATGGGGAAATTCTTCGTGTTGACTTCGGGAATGACGGTCGGAACGCGGCCCCGCGGTGAATCGCTGAGTATGTCCAGTCGAAGCGTGCGCCATGCGCCGAAGCTGTCGAGCGGAACCTGGAATAAATCCCAGCGCAAACCGATGTTCATCGTCAGTTTCCGGGAGACTTTGAAATCGTCAAGAAAGTACGCGGACCAGCGATTCTGGCGCGGCGCGGTGAAGGGGAATCCTTCGCCGGTTTCGGTGTTGCCGACGATGCCTTGCAGCCAGCCGGCGAGACTGTAGCCGCCCGGGCAGCAACTGATGTTGCCACGAGGAGTGTTGGCCGCGGCGCGGTTCAGGATGTTGCGGCGATATTCAAAGCCCGCCTTGAAAGTGTGTTTGCCACGGGTGTGGGAGAAGTTGTCGGTGATCTGATGGACCGTGTTGAAATCGAAGCCGTTGCCTCCGTCGCGGTCGCCGCCGATGAGGCCGCCGATGGCTGGAAGGCCCATTTCGCGGGACGTCAGTTTTCTGCCGCTGGTGGTTCTGATTTGGCCGATGCCGAGCGAGTCGAGATCGAAGTCGGAGTTGGAGCGCGGGTTGAGAGTATTGTTATCGGACTTGTTCAGACCGTAGCGGAATTCGTTGACGGTCGTTGGGGAAATGATTTTAATATATTGCGCCGCCACGTTGACGTTGATCGATTTTACGTAGTACGGGAAGGTCGGGTTCAGATCGTTCTGGGTCCAGTCGCCGCGATCGGTGATGTATCGGACGAAGACTTTATCGTTCGCGCTGAAGTTGTGATCAATGCGAAACATGACCTGATTGGCGTTGATGATATTCGGCACGGAGCCGCGGACATTGATATCGAGCGGATCGGCGGCGGTGAACTGCGGCAGCGGCATGAAGCGGTTGATGTAGTCCTGCGCGGGTTTGTTGATGCGGCTGGGCGGAATGACGTTTCCTTGGAACGGATCGCCGGTGATGGGATCGAAGATCTGGATAGGGGCTCGGAGCGGCCGGCCGTTGATAATCGGCGGGGAGAGAAGCGCGGAGAAGTCGCCGTTGCGGAAGTTTTGCGGAAACCAGAACGCTTCCTGCACGACTTCGCGTTTTTCGCGCCGGCCTTCGTAGTTGAAGCTCCAGAATGTGCGGTCCTTGCCGTTGTAGAGTTTCGGAATGAGGACGGGGCCGCTTGCGAATGCGCCGAACTGATTGCGCTGGAGCACGTTTTTCGGCGCGAGGCGAGCGCTGGCAGGCACCTGGAAGTTGAGGAAGTAGTCTCTCGCGGCGAATTTGTCGTTGCGCAGGAATTCGAAGAGCGTGCCTCGAAACCGATTTGTGCCGCTTTTGACGATCATCTGTATGATGGCGCCGGAGTTCTGACCGTATTCGGCGGAGTAGGAGCTGGTTTGTACTTTGAACTCTTCGAGAGCGTCGATGGAGGGAGAGAATGCCGCCGTATTGACGCGGGGCTCGGTGGCGATGACGCCGTCAAGGGTGACCTGCTGGTTGACTTCGCGCTGGCCGTTGGCGCTGATCGCGACACCGTTGCCGGGGATTGGGAAGCCGCCGGAGCCGTCGAGGCCCATGCGGATACCGAATTGCACGCCGGGTATGAGGACCGCAAGGGTGGCGACGTTGCGACCGTTGAGCGGGAGTTCGACCACGCGTTTATTGTCGATGACGCCGCCGACAGCGGCGTCTTCCGTCTTCATGGAGATGGCCGAAGCTGAGACTTCAACGACCTCGGCCGCGGAGCCGACGTCGAGACGAAAATCGAGGCGAGCCCTTTGCTGCAACTGGACCGTGACGCCGCGCCTCTCCTGTGTCTTGAAGCCGGCGGCTTCGACCGTCACGGTGTACTCGCCGACGTCGATGAGTGGAAACGAATAGTTGCCTTCCGAACTTGTTGGCGCCTCGCGCAGTTGCCCTGTGGCCGTGCGGCGCAGCTTGACCTTGGCGTTCGGCACAACGGCGCCCGAAGGATCGGTTACGATCCCCAGAATCTCTGTGGAGGTTGTTTGGCTAAGGCCGCTGATCGCCGCAGCTATAAAAATGAGTAGAAATCGATTCATGACTGCATCTCCTCTGTGGTTGCAACTCCGAAAGCACTTACGCTATCACCTTTTGTCTGCGGAGCCAAGTCCCTGACCCAGTTCCGGTCAGTCCCAGTCAGGGTCAGTCCATGTCAAGGCCATAGCTGCCCCACCACCGCCAAGGCCGCGATTCCCGCCGTCTCCGCACGCAAAACGTTCGGCCCCAAACTCCGCGCTAACCAACCCGCCTCTAACAACTGGTCCCGCTCCCGCTCCGCCCATCCCCCCTCCGGTCCCAACAGCAACGCCACGCTATCTCCAGCGCCAAGTGCCAACCCCGCCAACGGCGGCCCCTGCCGCATCTCGTCCAGCAAAAGGCGATGCGTTGCCTGTATTTCTTGGGCCTCCCGTAGTTTCACCGGGTCCTCTATCAACGGCAAAACTGCACGCCGGCACTGCTGGCTGGACTCCAGCAATATCCGCTCCCAACGCTCCTTCCGCTTCGGAGCCGCCTGCTCCAACCCACGCTCGCTCCGCTCAGCGATCACCGGCACAATCCGCGCCACATTCAGCTCCGCCGCCTTCTCCAACAACCATTCAAAATGGTCGAATTTAAATAGGCTGGCCAGCAGTGTCACCTCCGGAATCGGCGCCGCATCCGGCAATCGCTCGTCCAGGCGGAACACCACCGAACTCTTTCGCGCTGTCGTCACCGTCGCCAAATACAAATGCTCGTTGTCGGAGATTTCAAACTCCTGTCCCTCTTCCACGCGCAGCACGCGCACCAAGTGCTGCGCCGCGTCGCCGGTGAGTTCGGCCTCATCGCGCCGAACCTCCGGAACATAGAATAACCGCCGTGCCATGTAGAATATGAGTTTACGATGATTGCCCACTTGCGCGGCAGCGTGCTGGAAAAGCACCCGAACCTGGTGATTGTGGA
>Ga0105046_10000406_pt1 | contig 59280 bp, 55 predicted proteins | sample MAT03_FD_78385 | JGI IMG/M metagenome (GOLD analysis project Ga0105046, IMG submission 78385) | Freshwater microbial communities from Lake Fryxell liftoff mats and glacier meltwater in Antarctica - MAT-03 (megahit assembly) | ecosystem: Environmental > Aquatic > Freshwater > Ice > Liftoff...
AATTGCTTGTATTTTCTCATGCTAACCTTTGTTTTTGTCGTAAAAAACTAGCATTGATTATACATCAATTAGCTAGTTTTTTTAACGACCTAAAGGTTGCACTTGTGACTTGAATTCAGGATTAATTTAATTCTTACACAGAATATTGTTATGTCAAATGCTTGGTGTATGATTGTTTATAAATTTTTAAATGCTTACTATTTTGGAAGATAGGGTTATTAAGAAAGTTTGAGTATGAAATTTAATTACGATCTAAATTATAAAGAAATAGATTTTAGAGAGAACCCTGAATGTTACCAAATAGGAAAAGGGGAACAGGGTGTGTTATTGGTTGAACCGTACAAATCGGAAATTGTGCCATATTGGCGATTTAGGACTCCTGAGATTGCCAAAGAATCTGCAGAGAAAATTTATAAGCTTTTTTTAGAGTATAAAAAACAAAATGATTTTGTTGGTATGGATATGGCCCGTAAGTTTCTTCAAATGGGATTTACTCGTTCGCGTCGATATGCTCATCATAAAAGCGGACGCAAATGGGATGAAACTCGAACGGCAATTTTACCGAATCAATTTGATGAAGAAAAAGCAAAATCAGCAGCCTTATTTTATAAAAAATATCTTCAAATAAGAAATGATCCTTTTTATACTACAGCAAAAAAGCGTCATCAAGAGACTTATGAAACTTAAAAAGCTAAATGTTTTTTACGGTGATGTCTTAAAGTCTTATGGTAAGAATCCCCTAACGGTCAGCAGTATTATTGATAATTACATTTCTCGTCTGCTATAATTGTAATAAAAACAATAATATAAAGGCTGGTAATGAAGAATTATAATTATTTAATGGCTTTTTTGAGCCTAATGGCAAGTAGTTTAGAGATTAAATCAACAGTTAATCTATACATTCAAAATGATACGCCAAAAGTAATTGAGTTTGACCGAAATAGGGATCGCATTCTTTATTCGGTAAATCCTGGGGCGAGAAAGGCTACGCCTTCGGAGCATCTTAACTCAATTGATGCAAAATATACCGATAATGTAGTCTACCGTAAATTAGATATTGCAGATGCGATTAACAATGCTCAAAGGGATGGTATTAGCTCTGTTATACACATAGTTCCGGGAAGCTTATATGGAATAAAAGTTGGACGAATAGATCAAGTATATGACAACATAGTAATTCCGCTTGCGGCAAAAATGGAAGTATTAAGACCTTTAGGATTAACATTGAATCAAGTTGATGTTCCTAAGTTTGATAAAGATATAGCTGCTAAAATATTGGGTGGCATTAGTACTACCAGTACCCCAAAAGAAGCAGAAACGGCATATTTAAAATTGGCTGAAAATCGAGATCGAAATGTAAGTGAGCAGGTAAATGATTATAGAGGTTATCTGTTAACAAAAGCATTAAGATCATTTCAAGCATAAATGAGAATGGCTTAGTGTACAGCTAAAGCTGCTTTGGCCTGCACAACTTCAAGAGCAATGCCTTGCTTGAATCAACACAAGCTGCTTTCTTAATGTGCGAAACATACTCAGCCATGCTATAGAGCAAACTATATCTAGCTTTGCCACCATTATCATGACTTGCTCAAGGACGCAAGAGACCTAAAGCAAGCTCGCTTGCCGCAAGGGACCAAATGCAAGCTCGCTTGCCGCAAGAGACCCTCCTGCGCTTACTTGTCCTTCGTAGCCATCTTGGCAAAGTAGGATCCAAGCTCTATAAGCTTGGCAAGCTACGGCGGGCACGCCAATAGAACGCAAGAGACCCTCCTGCGCTTATCCAAGCCTACAGGCTTGGCAAGCTACGGCGGGCACGCCAATAAGAACGCAAGAGACCAAGTGAAAACTTGTTTTCAGAAGTTGAATTGGCCTTTAATCCATACACCACATTGGCTTAGGGTAGCTAATAAATGTTTAGAGCCGCTGAACTCGAATTCTGCACCAACTTCTACTTCTGGCTGCCATGGGGTATTATACTGCGTGTAATCTATGTTAATGAACAACTTATGAGATAGTTGCTTTGGAACCCGTGCGGAACTGCAGTTTAGCTCGGCTATCGATACGAGGATTGGCGGATTCGAAACATGGGCTACCGTTAAATCATTAGAGTCGGTGCTGCTGTCCCAGGTGATCGCGACTTGATTTGCTGGCAAATTTATGGGGGACGGAGAATCGGTATCATCGATAGTAGATATAGTAGCAAAACTTTGCGTGGAGTTAAGTGGCCCACCGCCGACGATCTGATCTGTGGTTGTATCTAATGTACGATAACAAACACCTTCAGTTTGTTTGATGCCAAACTTTCGGTGGAGAAGGTCGGAAGGGAACACTCTAGGAACGATGTTTAATCGTTCTTCCGATTTACGCCATATATTGTAGCCGAAATCGAAGCCCCAATTGCATATAAAATAAGAAAATTTAAATGCCGCATCTATATTAAAAACAGAGCCAGCTCTAACGGCTTTTGTTGCATAATCAATTGAGTTTAATAAGTTACCATTATAACTATCATCTTCTTTCAACTCTTTTAATAACATGTATCTGCTGAGTGGCCCATTTTCTATAAAATCAAATGATCGAACTTGGAAAGTCTTGAAGTAATGATTGATAGTTACAAAATAATAGAATCCAAAAGATTGAGTATCTGTTTCTAAGAAGTTTAAATATCCTTCAAATCCGCCACCCAGAGCCCAACTTTTTCCGGCACCAACTACTGGCTCGAAGAAAATTTTAGAGTCTGGACGATTACCGCCGGGGATCGTGGTCATTAAAAAGACAGCAAAACGATAAGTTTCACTCATGAGAGCATTCCAACCCAAGATAAGATCAAGGTCTGCTATGCCTATTTTTTTTTGTTGAGTAAATGGTATTTTGCCGAAATCAAACGGGGAATTCATATCGCCAAAGGTATGCTCTCCTGCCAGAGCTTCTTTTATGCTAGATAGCGATTGTATCTGGTTTGTGCCCATGTAACAAGGCAAGAAAGTTTGGTCAATAGAGTCGGTGTTATTATGCTCACAACAATTGATTCCTAGATTCCAATAGGTCACAACAAAAGGAGCAAAGAATCGCCAGTAAAGTCCTTTACACCAAAAATCCAGAGAAAGAAAATAGTTGAAATCAACTATGATGTTTTGAATTCGGGGCTTAAAACATATCTTCCCGATAAAGTTTGTTGGTAATCCAAAATTATCCGCTATCACATAACCTGGAATACTACATGCATTGCTTGGAATTACTTCACTACCTTGAAAATTCAAGCAAGTATTTCCAAAGAAATATTGAGCTATATGGTCATTGTCAAATGATCTTGTATATTCCAATGTTAAAGACACATTGCCAAAGGCATTCTCTAGATTTACTGGAGCATATCCTTGCCAACCTGCTAGTCGCCTTGCATTGTTAGAACCTTGACTTCTTGGTAAATAAAATGTTTTTAAACCAAGTGGTGAACATTTTATTTGTTCATCGCGTAAACAACAATCATTAACATGAGTTAATGTTGGGCTTGGATAATTTGCTAATGAGCAGATTAAAAATAATAACCAAGGGATATTTCGGTATTTAAAATTTTCTTGACGAATGATCATGTTAAATAATTTTAGCTTCATAAAACTTCTTCTATATAACGATAATAACTATATTTAGGGCGAACTATACTCATAAAAAATTTTATTGTAAAGCTTGGATCTGCTTAATTATCAATCACATTGATAGTATTTGGCGTATAAATGTTAATTAGAAATAGCTTGTGAAAATCAGGCTTGTTTGTTTTTGTTGGTCTAATTGTGGTTTTTCGTTTGGTGATTTGATACGCTATCTCAAATTGTTGGCGTAGCCAGGCGTAGTGTGCTCTACTTCGCTAAAAGCTATGGGCGGACACGTAAACGTAGACAGGGCAGGGATACCTAGGGGATTGTTATGATCGAATATTTATTATTAATAGGGAATACCGTTTTTGGGTTCTGGGGATTATCTACATTATTTTTGATTCGAATTTTACTTATTGTTTTCTTGATTTTAATTAATGTAACCAAGTTTAAAAAAAATGCATTTAAGCTTTTTATAAATGTCTTATTAATACCGGTGACTTCGGTATGGTTGAGTATTAATGAGGTAGAGATCAATAATGTTTATTTGAGTGGCTATTTGGGTGACTCTATTAAACGAATCTTAGTTAAATATTATACAATGGACTCATTAGAAATATTTTTTGCATTGAGTTTGTTTGCTATAGCTATCTCAGCGAGGCGTTTTTTGGTTATACGATGGTTCTTTAAAATACTCTATTATCTTTATAAATTGATGTTTTTAACAGTTGGTTTATTGGTGAAGTTGCTCTTTGGTTGCTTAAAAAGCATTGGTTATATTTTGGGCAAAAAATCCAAAAAACAAAGTAATGTTTATATGGAACAAGATACTTTTTGGAGTGACCTTTTCCGATCGCCCGAAAAAGACGTTAGAATTGTGGTCAAGAATGATAAAAATGTTACCTCTTCTTCGTTTTTAAAATTTAGTAAGAGCGCAGCAAATGTACAAGAGCAAACTAGTTCCGTAGAAAAACCAGTAGAACAGCAACCGCAAAAAAAAATGTCCTCAGAGGATCTAATAAATTCACTATTTAGACAAAATCCTAAAATCGAAGATGATAGAGATGAGCAATCTGAAGTGGATGTTCTTCCGATTCAGACAGCGCTTCAAAAAAAATATACTGATTATGTATTACCAGAAATTGAACGTCCAGTAATAAGACCTCAGGAAATGGATATTAATAATGATGATCTAGGTCAAATTCTTGAAAATAAGCTTGAAAATTTTGGCATTAAAGGCAAAGTTGTTTCTATAACTCAAGGGCCAGCCGTAACCTTATTTGAGTATCAACCTTCGGTAAATACTCGCATTAGTACCATTTTAGCGCGTGAAGATGACTTGGCCTTAGCATTGCAAGCCATCAGTTTGCGGATAATAGCACCTATTCCAGGTAAATCTGTTGTAGGTTTCGAGCTCTCTAGAAAAAAAAGAGAAGTTATATCATTTGCAGAGCTGATTAATAGTTCAGAATTTACCGATTTTGAGGGGTATTTGCCAATGATCTTAGGCAAAGATACTTTAGGCAATAATGTAGTGGTTGATCTGGTTACACTACCACATTTGCTCGTAGCTGGTTCGACCGGTTCTGGTAAGTCGGTAGGGCTAAACTGTATTTTAAACAGTTTGCTTTGCTGTAAAAGTCCTGATGAATTAAAGTTGATTTTAATAGATCCTAAGAGATTAGAATTTTCCTATTATAATGATATAGCGCATCTTATTTTTCCTGTCATTGTAGATCCATCAAGAGCTATTCAAGCGTTAAAATGGGTTATTAAAGCAATGGAAGAGCGTTATGATATCATGGCCCAAAGTAATGTTCGGAATATTTTCGAATATAACAAACTAGATGGTATTGAACCAATGTCATTTATTGTGATCATAATCGATGAATTAGCAGATCTAATGTTCACTGGCGGTAAAGATGTTGAACTTCTTTTAACGCGTATTGCTCAAATGGCCAGAGCTGCCGGAATACATTTGATTGTAGCTACCCAGCGTCCGTCGGTAGATGTAATTACTGGTCTAATTAAAGCTAACTTCCCTAGTAGAATTGCCTATCGTGTAACTTCAAAAATTGATTCAAGAGTTATCTTGGATGGCCATGGCGCTGAAAAATTATTGGGCCGAGGAGATATGCTCTATTCTGATAATAAGGGTATGTTGCATAGGCTTCACGGCGCTTATTTGTCAGATGCTGAAATCGCAACTATTGTTGGTGAAATCAAAGCACAACGAGAGCCTCATTATGAAGACCTTAATGAACTTGCAAGTGCAATGGATGGTGAACGTGATGCTATATACTCTGAAATTGTTAATTATCTAAAGTCAAAAGAAGAGATTTCTATTTCTTCGTTACAAAGAGCATTTAAAATTGGGTACAATCGGTCGGCGAGGATAATAGACCAGCTAGAGATTGATGGTTTAATACTTCCGGCAAGTGGTTCCAAATTGCGAAGAGTTCTAAAAGATTAACAGCATTTTTTGTAAATGCTGATTATTTCAATGGTTTTTTTAATGTGTATGTGTATCCGCTTGAAATTACAATTAATAAAAGATATCTTGTATGTCGAGTATATTTAAAATTTATTTATTTACAATTGTAAAAAAATAGATTGATGATTTAATACAAAATTAGTCTTAATTGATAATATTAAAGCAAAGGAGTTATTACTATGCGTTTTAATCGTGAATTTATTCAATCCGTTATACCAACTGCTGAATTTTTTGGAAAACCGATTTCAGAGGATATTGAAATAACAATAGACGTTGATGATTTTGGTGACAAAAAAGCTTTTATTGCTTTTAAAGATAAAGACAATGATTTTGATAATACTGAAGACGTAATCAAGGTGTTAGAAAATGGAGTTTCTTGCTTAATTATTAGTAATGAGCAAAAAAATGTATTAGCAGCACGTGATTCAAACTTTGGAAAAAAAGTTTCAGTGATCGCGGTTTCAGATGTAAAAAAAGCATTAATAGATTTAACGGTTGCATGGCGAGCGCAATTATCCTGCCAAATCGTGGGTGTTACTGGGTCTGTTGGTAAAACATCTACCGTTGAAGCATTTAACAATATTTTAGAGTTAAGTGGCTTACCATTTATTTCATTTGAAATACTTGAAAATCAGCAAATTAATGCATGTCTTGCGGTTCTTAATATTAAGCCTGAAATTAAAGTTGCTGTTGTTGAAATGGGTGTAACAAAAAGAGGCGATATGTCAAAAATGGCTGATTTGATACGTCCGACATCGGCAGTAATTACCGCAATTGGCCATAGTAATATGGAAGGTCTTGGCTCTATCTTAGATATAGCAAATGAAAAAAAAGATATATTTAAGTTCTTTAAAGAATCAAACATTGGCATAATTAATGGTGACCAAACTATATTATCAACTATTTCCTATAAACATCCGACGGTTAAATTTGGTTGTAAAACTACCAATCAAATTCAAGCAAGAAAGATTCAAACAGGAAACGCCAATACTCATTTTGTTTTAAAGTTCTATAAAGAAAGATTTAAAATTTCTTTAAATACCAATCATATTGGCGGAGTAATGAACTCTTTAGCAGCTGCAGCAGCTTCTTATTTAGTTGGTATCCCAAATAATATAATAATGGAAGGTATTCAAAAACCTATATCAATCAATGGTAGATTTGAGCATAAAAAATTAAACTTTGATAAAGGTGTGCTCATTAACGATTGTTATAGTGCTACTCCAGAGAGTATGAAAGCAGCGCTGTTGGCTTTTGAAAAATTTGAATCCAAGGGTCAAAAAATTGCGGTTTTAGGCGATATGCAAGAACTTGGTGTTAATAGCGCATTCTGGCATAGACAACTTGGTCGGTTCCTAAGAAAAGTTTCTTCATTAAACCAAGTAATTTTGGTTGGTGAGATGGTTCAATGGACAAAAGATACCGTACCGGTTGGCTTAAACTTTGAGCATTTTAATGACTGGAAAACTGCTGCAGATTATTTAAAAATTAAGCTTGATAAAGAAGCAGTAATTTTGGTTAAAGGGTCTCAGAAATTACAATTAAATAACTTGATAGCTGAATTATCTAATTCAACTAATTAATAATAATACATTAGCAAATGAACGAAAAAACTGAATATCACATTCCGGTATTAATTGCCGAAGTTCTAGAATATATGGCTCCCAAAGAAAATGAAGTTTATGTTGATGTAACATTTGGTGGTGGTGGTCATACCGAAGCTATACTCAAAGCTAATCCTTTGTGTAAGGTTATAGGTGTTGATTGGCATCAAGAAGCATTAACGATAAATGGAGAGGCTCTAAAAGAGAAATATGGAGATCGTTTAGAACTTATTAAGGGAAGCTTCGGTCATTTAACGAAGCTTTTGAAAAAATTAAACATATCTAAAATTGACGGTATTTTAGCAGATTTTGGTACTTCTCAATACCAAATATTTAATGTACCCGGCCTTTCATTTCATTCTAAAGAAGTGCTTGATATGAGAATGAGTCCACAACACCAAAAAATTAAAGCTTACGATATTGTTAATTATGCTCAAGATAGAGAGCTATTAAAAATATTTAGAGAATATGGTCAAGAGGCTCATGCTCATAAAGTTGTTCAAGAGATTGTAAGATATCGCAAAGAAGAAGGTAAAATAAAAACAGGCGAACAGCTTGCAAAAATTATTGCATCGGTAATTAGAGCCAAAAGTAGACATATTCATCCGGCGACTAAAATCTTTCAAGCATTAAGAATTGTGGTAAATGATGAACTGAATAACATAAAATCATTGCTTGCTCAATCTTCGAAATTGCTTAATGATTGTGGCAGATTAGTGTGTATAAGTTTTCATTCTCTGGAAGATTTTTTAGTGAAAGATTTTTTAAGGGAATATCAATTGGAATTTGAGCCACTAACTGATAAGGTTGTCACGGCATCTGAGTCTGAATTGATGAGGAATCCTTCTTCCAGGTCAGCAAAATTACGAGCAGCAAAAAAATTACCATGTTAATTTGGAGCTAGTTTTCGATTTTGTTAAATGTATTATTTTTATGCTTAAAATTCTGTTGACAATTTGATGAGGTGCGATTAGAATTTATATGTAAATTTAATACTTTTAACAACCTATGCATGCGCGTCATGCAACTGCTAAGGACTGCAATGAAGATTACTGAAGTTAAAGTTTATCCAACAAGAGAAAACAGTAGACTTAAAGCGTATGCAACCATTGTCTTTGAAAATTCGTTCATAGTCCGTGATTTAAAGGTTATTGAAGGACATAAAGGTCTTTTTGTTTCAATGCCTTCACGAAGACGTAAAGATGGTTCATTCAGAGATATCGTTCATCCATTGAACTCTGAAACCAGAAAAATGATCGAAGATTTGATCATCGAAGAATATGGAAGGACTGCAGCTTCTGCTCCATCTGATATGGATGATAACGACAGTATTGATTTCTGATAAAAAAATTAGTTGGGGTGTAGCCAAGCGGTAAGGCACCAGGTTTTGATCCTGGCATGCGTAGGTTCGAATCCTGCCACCCCAGCCATAAAAAATTCCATTCAAAATTATTAAAATCCAAATAACTTATTAATCACGCAAATTCGATGCAAGGCAAGTTTTACTAAACAGGTTATTAATCTTTAAGCACAAAATCACGTGATATTTCTCAATGAACCTTTCAAAATTAATCACATCGAATTCTCATTAATTCTTAAATACACTAAATATATATTTTAAGCTTGTTTTTCGCTTCCGGGCTAATCTTCTGCATTTTCAAGAAGATTAACTATCTCTTGATAGTTTCGTTCTCTAGCAATATCAAGAGCTGTTTTGCTGTCAGTGTTCTTTAGAGTAGCATTTGCACCTTTGCTTAGAAGTAGTTTTACTGTATCTTTTGTATCTGTTCTTCCATGATGATTTATAGCTTCCATTAATGCTGTATTGCCATTGATCGTTTGATGATTAATATCAGCACCTTTTTCAAGGAGAATCTCTACTAGATCTTTATCACCCAAAGCAGCAGCCATAATAAGTGGTGTTATAGAATGATTGGATTGAAGATTAATATCGGCACCTTTTTCTATCAATGATTTTAAAATTTTTTGCGTTTGTGGAAAGCCCATAGTAAGAACTACTAACAAGGCTGTTTCCCCATTAGCGTTTTGGAGATTAAGATTAGCATTTTTATCAATTAGGAGTTGTAATATGTCGTTATGGCCATATCTGGCAGCATGCAATAGGGGCGTGTTATCAGATGAATCTTTAATGTCAAGGTTAGCGCCAGCATTGATAAGAAATGTAATATTTTGCTTATCCTCTTGATTTAGGATTTCTTCGTTTTCCAGCAATTTTACTAGTTTTTTACCAAGATCATTTTTTATACTAACTATAGAATCTTTGAGTTCCTGAGGGATCAAGTGTTTTTCTGATAACTCTTCTAGCTCGTCGTTGCTCTTATTGACGAATGATGCTGCAGAAACAAAGAATAATGGCGGAACGTCAGCTCCATCTAATAATTTCCATAACCGAATTGATTCCCCCGTCTCTTTCTGTTTGGAGGAACCAGGTTGGTTGTCTATAGATTGGCCTTCCATGCTGAACAGTACTTTGGAACTTAGGGCTAATAATAATAATAATTTATTCATGAGAACTCTCCATTTATTTCATAATATTTATTTGTATTAATTGTAAAATATATCGTTTTGCAAAAAAACTTTGAAGAGTGGTGTATTGGTGTAAATTAAGCTAAGGTCGATCATTTGCGAAAAAATTAAATAAAATATGCGGGTTAATATCGTGAGTAATCATTAAACAAGCTCTATTTATCATAGAATTGGTTCATAAATAATAGTGTCGTATCATATTTTTTCATCTTTTGCGATTACAAACTATGCGATAAATTAACTTCCTTTTTGTTTCTCTTGCTCTTCTTTATCTCTAATTGCATTTATAAGTTTTAAATCGGCCTCACTCTGTAATATTTTGTCAAACCTACTTGAAATTTCATATCTAATTTTATTTGTAATCTCTTTTGCAAATTGAGCATCATGTTCAGGTAGAACTTCATAGGCTCTGATTAAGCCCGAGAGTATACTTCGCAATTTATATGCTGTATCCGGTTCGATCTCATTATATGCTGCAAATACATTCTCAATTAATGTTTTATTAATTGGTGTTCGATTGGTGATATCAATTATTATTGTATTTATATCACCAAGGTCCTGATTGCGGAATCGTCTATAACTAAATACATCTCCTTCTTCTGCTGCTTCTTTAGCTTGTTCTGCATTAAGGTTTGCAAGACTAACTATTTCGTCGACCCATCTATTTGCCGGTTGTTGCATTGCAGTAATAGAAATGAAAGATACGCCAGCGAGTGCCAGCTTTAAAAATAATTTATTCATGAGAACTCTCCATTTATTTCATAATATTTATTTGTATTATTGTAACATATATCGTTTTGCAAAAAGAAGACTTTGAAGAGTGATATAATGGTGTATATTGAGCTAAGGTCGATCATTTGCGAAAAAATTAAATAAAATATGCGGGTTAATATCGTGATTAAATCATTAAACTAGCTATATTTATCATAGAATTGGTTCATAAATAATATTATTTCTCTTTTGGGCTGGTTCTTATTCAAAGATAACCAAAGATTAATCTAAAAATAAAATTATATAAAATTCAGACAGTTTTTGATGTTTTCTATATACTTTAAAACTAATACAAGAGCTTTATCGGTTTCAGTTCCTCTGTTTACCTTCTAAATGTTCTTTTTAATAACCATAAAATGCGATCATTATGAACCAAAAAACAGCTATTCTCTTTTTATATTTCTTAGTCTTGTTTTTTAAACCTTTGAGTTATGCTACAGATGCTCATGTTATTTGTCCAGATGTGGCATTTACCTATAATTAGCGAAGCAGGGTATTAGATTTAGGGAGCGCTATTCTGTCTTTTGGCCGATATGTAAATAGCTCGGATCAAAATGCACTAAAGCAACAACTTCCAACTTTGATACAAGCATGGCACTCTGCTGCTCCTCTATTGTTCGGCGAAGTTTTCGATTGCTTTAAGAAGGGTTTTGAAACTAAGCAAATAACCGCTTTGATTAGTTTGAGTCATAATAGGGGTGCTTCTTTGAGTTTTCGTTCTTTAAGGTTTATGTTGCTAGGCTTAAGGGGATTTTTAGAGAAAAGCAATGATGGGATAAGCGATGAAGAGCATTTTGCTGCATTCGTTTTTCATGAACTATTGCATATGTGGCTTTTTGAAAATATGTTAAAAGACAAATCAGCGTTGCTTGAAAAATATAAATTTGAGCATTCGCATGTTCTGAGTCATATTCATCTCATGGCTATACAAAAATTCGTTTATCTAAATCTTGGCTGCCATGATATGGTTGCTATGCTTTCGGAATTATACAGCAAATCATCTTTTCATTCAGCTTATAAACGTGCTTGGGAAATTGTTAATGATATTGAAGGATATGAAGTGGTAATTCAAGATATTCATGCAAGTTTGACTTAATTAAATTTTTCGCAAATATTTATAAAATTATAGTATTGATTGCATGATTAAAAGGGGAATAGAAGTCTTTTCTGTGCGAATCTTGGAGTTGACTTCCAGATCCGCACATTCATAAAAATTGATTATTATAGCGTAGCTCAATATGCTTCGCACATTAAGAAAGAAGCTTGTGTTGATTCAAGCGAGGTGTTGGCTCTTGAAGTTGTGCAGGCCAAAGCAGCTTTAGCTGTATCTTGTTCCCGATTTTTTCCAACTTATTTAGATGATTCTGAATAATCAGCTAAAGGTTTTTCTTCCATACTAAAAGCATTTGGGAATTTAAAGCTAAAAGTAACAATAATAATTTTTTAAGAAAAAAAGCGGCATCCTGTATAGAGAGTGCCGCCCGTAGCTTCTTTAAATTATAATAATTTATGGCAATTATTTATGAAATAACTGAAGATGAGCCTACCCAATTACCTGATATGGTGGCTGTTGTTGTTGCAATCTCAATGTTGCCGCTATTAAATTGGCTCCACGTAGCCATAGCTGTATTTATAGATCCAACAGCATTAATACAAAGAGATATATCGTTTGGTATTACGTCTACGGTATTATTAGTTATTTGGATAGGTGGTGATCATCCTGCTATAGGAGAATAAATGCTTCCATAAAGTAAATTTACACCGTTAGTTGTGTCAATACTTAGCCATAAAGCGGCAGCATAACCGGAAGTTACATCAAAGGCAAGAAGTGGATTGCTGGAAAAAAGGCCGCTTGTAGAAATGGTTGTTGCAGTATTCCAACTTCCGCTAGTATAAATGCCAGACTTTATAAAGCCAGTTGATGCATTTTGAAAAATTGCTATGCCATCACCATTGTTATCAATGCCAACTTTGGATGAAGTGCATAGAGTGGGGGATGTTACTTGAGTTAGCAGGCATATAAAAAACAAACTTATATATTTCATGATTATTTTTTCCTAACAATGCTAAATATTTTTGCCAATAGTAGCTCAAGCTATTTTGACTTGAGCTAGATTTAAATTTGATACACTATCCTCCTTGATAACGGAATTCGATACTGGTTAAAAATATGGAATCATTAAATGTGTCTAATCCTGTAAAGCGCGTTACATTTAATAATGCAAAATCACCTGGATTTATGACACCTGGAATAGTAAAAACAACTTCATAATATGTATAAATTAATGGAGTTACTGGATTAATGACTGCCTTTGTAGTTGTTTGATTAGTTATAGTTAAGCTATTTACAAGACCAGATTCTGGTGTAAAGAGTGAGCCTAATCTAATAACCACATTGCCTGGTATTGGTAATGCGGCAGATCGAACTAAAAACGAAACCGCTACTTGAGTTGATGAACTGTTGATAAAATCTTGAGGAACATTAAATGATACAGTGAAATTTCCTGTCATAAGGCCTGGTGGTATTAATGTCCAAGCTCGAGTGCCGATTGCCGGAGTAATGTATTGTAGGCTTATATCACCACCCGTTAAGGTGTTCCTATTTATAGTTGTGGCTGGAAACATAAGTGAATGAAAATTAGTGCCAGGACCTGTTGCACCAGTTGGCCCGGTACTTCCGGTAAATCCGGTAGAGCCTGTTGGGCCAGTAGGACCTGTCGAACCAGTTGCTCCTGTGGAACCCGTTGGGCCCGTATTGCCAGTAAATCCTGTAGAGCCTGTCGGACCTGTTCGCCCAATAATTGGACAAGCATCAGCGCCCAGAGAGCTTGTTATGGCAGCTTGGGGGCCATTTGATGATGGCGTAGTAGAAGATGCTGATGGTGTGATGCAAGAGCAAAGTTGGGTCAGGCAATCATTTACACACAGGCCATTAATGCATAAGTTTCCACATATTTCTACATCTTTTACAATGATCTTACACGCATTGAGTGTGTCAGATGCGTTTATATTAGAAGCATTGACACAAGAAGATGTGATGTTGCATGCATTAATATTAGGTGCAGTTAAACAATCTTTAATGAGCAGATTACAGGCTACTTTTTTTCGTCGTTTTCGCGATGGGATGTCTTTGGTTTGAATAATAATTCCGGCATTATTATTATTGATATCAGCAAGATATTGATTCAACTCATTTAGCAAATTCTTATATATATCGTTATTTGCTGATGTTTGTTCATGTTTTTTTAAGAGTGAAAGGGCGGCAATGGTAGCTGATTTTATTGTAGCTTGCTCGATTATTCTTTTGTTTTGTTTTAATAAATCGTAGGTTTCAATATAAGAGTCTACGAAATTTTCTGCTTTTAAATAATCTGTTAGCTTGAAAAAAGCGAGAGCAACTTTTTCGGGTACGTAAACGAATGAAAATTCCGATTCCCTTATGGCATCTAGTTCTTCTATTAATTGTTCTGTTTGATAATCCCATTTTGCTTGGCCTGTCTTTGTATCTGGTGCTTCTATAATTGACCCCAAAAGCAGAATAAGGTGAATTATATGCGATCTATCTATAGGCACTTTAGGAAATGTTTTAAACATGCTCTCCTTTATGATTAAAATGATTTAATTTAAACAAAGACACTCTAAATAGAAATCGGATAACTTGCTACATCAAATCAAAAAAAGAGCTCGTATCTCTTGGTATAATGATAAGGATAAAATTAAAATAATTGAATGTGATTATCAAAAGCATTAAGAAGCTAAATCCAAAAAACATTACCTAGTGGACAAGTAAAAAGCCCCTTGATTATTACATACAATCAAAGGGCTTTTTTACAATTTATTAAATAATAGGCGATATGTTAATTTAAGCTTGCTTTTCTAGCAGGCTTCCATCGTTTTAATAGTTCCCTACATAGCGCATCTTTGGGATTAATTTCTGGATTATTCAAACAAGCTGCAGTTGCTTTTTCTAGGCTTACATTAAATGTCGTATTGTCGTATGCAGTTTTATCAATATTATTTAGTGATGGTATTAAAGTTTTATTTACCGCTTTCTTGATGCCTTGCTCTTTAATTGATTCAAAAAGTAAGTTTTCCAGTAAGGCGAAGAAATCGGTTATTATCTGCTGTAGTTCGTCTACATTATCTTGATCGGAAGATCCTTTTCTATACATGTCTTCCATTAAACCGTTTTCTATAGATTTTTTTAATACTTTTTTTAGAGGTTCTTGTTCATTTTCAAAAAGCCACTTTAATAACTCTAAAAGTTCGTACGAAATAACAAATTGATTGTCGAATGGTCCTTGATTCATAATTTACCTTAAAAATTTACTTGGAGCGTCCTAATAGCATCTGTTCATTGATTTTTCGTAGACGCTCTATTCTTTGTTTCATTGGGGGATGAGTGGAAAATAATGCGCTTATACTTTGTCCAGTGAAAGGATTAACAATAAACATATGTGCTGTTGTTGCTCTTGCTGAGTCGTTATCTCTTAAATGTGCATAAGGCACATTGTTTTGTAATTTTTCTAACGCTGAAGCTAATGCTAATGGATCATGAGAAAGATGTGCGCCAGATTCGTCTGCTAAATATTCTCTAGATCGTGAAATTGCTAATTGTATGAGTGATGCTGCGATAGGCATTAAAAGAGCCATAAAAAGTAAAGCTATTGGATTTGGTCTGCTTTCTTTGTTGTTGTTACTTGAAGATGACCAAAAAGCCATATTTTGCATCATGTTTGCTACGTACCCTATTGCAGATGCCATAGTAGCAGCCACACTACTTACTAATATGTCTCTATTAACTACGTGAGATAATTCGTGGGCTAAAACGCCTCTTAATTCTTCGGGGCTTAAGATATCTAAGATACCAGTAGTAACTGCAACTGAAGCATGCTTAGGATTTCTACCTGTTGCAAATGCATTTGCCATTGGAGTTTTTACCATCCACATTTTTGGCATTGGAATATTGGATTTTTGGGCTAAATCTTCAACCATAGAGTAGATCCAATCATATTGGTTTCTATCGAGCGGTTTCGCATTATAAAGATTTAAAACCATTTTATCCGAGAAAAAATAAGCAAACGCATTAAATAATAAAGATATGACGAATGCTACTACAATACCATTATACCCACCGATTAGACTTCCTATTACCATTAAAATCCCGGCAAGCGAGGCTAACAGTATAGTTGTTTTTAATTGGTTCCACATAATTTCTCCTTACTTTTCTTCATCAACATTGTTTTTATCAATAATATTCTCAATAATATTTAATTTTTTAGGTTTAAGATTTTTTTGATTATTATTTGTTAGCGAAATATTCGATATGTTTTTTAATAATACTATTTTTTCAGAAACTTCTTTGATGTTCAGCTTATTGATTTCACTCTCTTGGACAAGGTCTTTTTGAGCCTTTCTAAAAAGTGCATTCATATCTTTTTGCATCTTTTTTATTTGTTTCTGCAGTTTTAATATCATTTCTACGCCAGCTAAATTTATGCCAAGCTGATGTGTTAAATAAATCACTTCTTCAAGCTTATTAACATCTTCTTCTGAAAATAGTCTAGTATTTCCTGAAGAACGCTTAGGATTTATTAAACCTTCTTTTTCATAAAGTCTAATAGTTTGCTGGTGTACCGAAAACATTTTCGCTACAGCTGAGATAGAGAAGTACCCCTTTTTTTTTCTCATATTTTTATACAGAAGAATGTTATACTTATGAGCATTTTTATCAAAGTATACATCAAATTTCAAAATAAAACATTATCGATTTAAATTATCAAGTATTAAGTGATAATGGAACGTTTAACAATATAGTTCCGGGTACAGCCTATTGATTTAAAAGTGGATAGTCAAAATTGATGGTGTTTTTTCTCTCCATTTTAAAAACACAGCTTTCATAATTTATAATGAGAAAATCGCATAGATCAATTGAATTTTAGTTCTTTTAATACTAATGCTTTATTCTTTAATCTTTACTAATTGTATCATGTTTTGACTCAAAAATATATATTTGGAGCCTGATTTTGTAAAGCGGACATTTTTCTGCTTTGCAAAATAAAATATAATATTGTTGTTTTTTGTTGAAAATTAATTTTCATTATTGATATTTTGTATTTGTTCGAAATGATTTAGGGGGGAGCAAGAATGAATAGAAGATTTTTTATAAAGATGTTAATTCTTAAGAATTTTTATCTATTTGGTGCAATAGGTTGCATGGATAATAGTAAGCATACTTATATTGCAGATGGCTATGATTATAAAAATTATCACTATGTAAGATGTACTTGCCCATGTGAAAGATATCAGCAGTTGCCTGAGCGTGGCAAATGCATGAAATGTGGACATTGTGGTGTGCCATCGACAGCTAGCTGGGTTAATTTGGTGCCGCAAGCACCTGTTTGATAGTGAAAGTCGAATTATTATAAATCAGTAGAGATAAAAATGCCAATAATGATTAGTGTTTATTGGCATTTTCTGTTCAAATTAGATTAAAATTTCTAAGAAATAGATCGGTGAATATTTAAAGGTTCTGCATATTTGTATCAATAGTTTTAGCTGGACTATATAAATAAGGATCGTTTTTCTGTAATTCTGAGATAAATTTTTGAATATGAGGTCCATAGCTTGAATCTTGTAATGAAGAACTTATTACTGATTTGATCCATGATAGTGGATTGCTTACATCATAGCGGGTACCTTGAACTTTGAAAGCGAATACTCGTTCGTTTTGCTGCATCATATGAGAAACGGCGTCATTTAATTTGAGTTCTTCTGAAGCATAGGTGCTTAAATATTCTAATGAGTTGAAAATTTTATATGATAATACATATCTTCCAACTATTGCCAATGAAGAGGGCGCATCTTTTGCTTGAGGCTTTTCTACAATATGTGATAGCTGAAATAAGTTTGGAGTAATTTGCTTTTTGATGGCTACTATAGCTTGTGATGATACTTGTTCAGTAGGTATTTCTTGTACTGCAACTATACTTGCTTTTTCTTGCCGTGCTATTCTAATTAATTGTGCAAGGGCAGTTGGTTTGCTGATTATAACATCATCAGGGTTTGCGATAGCAAAATATTCTTTATGAATGGAATTTTTAGCTAACAAGATTTCATGACCAATGCCAAGGTTTTCAGTCTGTTTGATATAATTAAAGTTAGCTAATCTGATAATCTTGTTGATGCCGGATAATAGTTCGTTTTGTTCTCTTGGATCCATTGAGGATTCTTCTTGAGCTGAGGCATCAAAATGATCGATAATAGAATTTTTACCTTTACCCGTAATGATAAATAAATTATTAATCTCAGATTGCAGTGCTTCTTCTGCTAAATATTGGATTAATGGTTTATTCAAAAGAGGTAACATTTCTCTTGATATTGTTTTAGTAAATGGCAAAAATTTTGCTCCAGGACTCGCTGTCGGTATTACTAATTTTGATATCTCCACTATTACTCCTTTTTTTTTATTAACTAAATTGTTGAAGAAAATCTATTTTATTACTATGAAGTAATCTAATATCGCTTATTCCGTATCTTAACATTATCAATCTGGTTAATCCGAACCCAAAAGCAAATCCTGAATATTCTTCAGGGTCAATATTAACAGCTTTTAAAACATTTGGGTGAACTAATCCCGCGCCACAAATTTCTACCCAGCCGGTTTTTTTACATGTTGAGCAACCATGTTTGCAAAAAGGACATGTCATATCTATCTCTACCCCAGGCTCGACGAATGGGAAGTAGCTTGGTCTCATTTTTATTTCTAAATTATCTTGTGCAAATATGGCTTTTAAGAAGTTTTTCATTGTCCCTAACAAGTGAGCCATTGATATATTCTTGTCCACAACAAGGCCTTCGAGTTGTTGAAACATAAAGTCATGAGAGCTATCAGTCGCCTCATTTCTGAAGCATCTTCCATGTGAAATCATTGCTATAGGTGGTTTTTTTTGCAACATAGTTTGAATTTCTACCGTAGAAGTATGCGTACGAAGTAATTTTCCAGGTAGATTAAGCCAAAAGGTATCGTGTGATTCTCTTGCAGGATGATCCTTGGGGATATTCAATGCATCAAAATTATGATATTCAGTTTCTACTTCTGGTCCGTAATTTATCTCATAGCCCATAGAGATAAAGATGTTTTCTATTTGTTCTATGATTAACGTGGACGGATGTAGTGATCCTTTGAATTCCTGCAATTTATAGGCAGTGACATCAAAGTTCATTCTTTTGATGGCTTTTTGTTTTTCTATCTCATCTTCGATGTTTTTTTGTTTGTCCGAAAAAAGTTCTTCTGAGCTTTGTTTGAGTTTATTTAATAGTGGACCAAATTCTCTTTTTTCTTCGGTTGAAAGGCTCTTGAGTTCATTCATTAAGTTGCTTAAAATGCCATGACGGCCAAGATACTTAACACGTACTGCTTCTAGATTTTCATAGTCAGAAGCTTGTTTGATTTCAGTTGAAAATCCTTGTTGAAAAAGTTCGATCTGGTTTTTTAAATCTTTCATTTTATCCTATCGTATCATAAGTGCGTAAGCAGCCTGTTGGGCGCAGAAAGAGCGCAAGTTAAGTACAATGAGTTAAATTTTTTACTAGGTTTTTCATTATTGATTGCTTTCAATAATGGGTGCAGTTTGTTTTGCCATTAGCCAATCTTTTTAATTAAAACATTTTCAACAATAGCTTTTCTAAACTATAGTCTATAAATCGCGATAATTGCTTATATTCTATCTGATATTCTTGATAGATGTTTTAAACTTTTGATTTATCTTAACAAACGCTTTTGTTGTTGGCAATGACAAAAAAAAGTAGCAGCGTTCTTCTGGTTTTGATTGGTCTGATCTAATAAAAAACATCGAATACAATTTTTTTTATTAGATTGCTTAAAACGACAAATAATTAATTGACAAAATAACTGAGATATATAAAATTATATTTATTGAATTATTGCAGGGTTTGCTCAGTAATATGCCGAGGTAGCTCAGTGGTAGAGCAGAAGCCTGAAGAGCTTCGTGTCGGCGGTTCGATTCCGTCTCTCGGCACCAGTAATTTTCTACTAAAATGCCTTGCAAGCCAGAAAAATAATTCATATATCTGGCAGCCAAAAAAAAATTATAATTTTTGGCAAATTAATAAAAGCAAAAATTGTTTCTTTTATTAATTTAACGCTATACCATATAGCAAAAACGATTGATATAAAATATGATGCCGAGGTGGCGAAATTGGTAGACGCAAAGGACTTAAAATCCTTCGGACGTAAGTCTGTGCCGGTTCGAGTCCGGCTCTCGGCACCAGTCATTTCATTCGGAAATGCCTGGCAGGCCAGTAAAATAATTTATCTAGGCCTAAAAACAAGTCATACGAAAATTAATAATAAAATTGTGCTTCGATACCAAAATAATGCTAAATTCTTCCCAAATAGTTTTTATTTCTAATCAACTTTATTCCTAAAACGAATAGCAAACTCCTCTAATTACAAACTAACCAATCTTCATAATAAAGAGAATTTGTTTCAACGATTAAACAAAGAAAAATTAATACAATTTTGTTGGTCGAGTCTAAATAAGTTCATGCCGCTTGCTCTCTATACTCTTCGGCAATCATATAAGTCTGGTGTGGGTTTTGGTAAGCATGTTTTCTATACTCTTGGCGATGAGTCTTCAAAAAGATCTTCTTCATTAGACCTCTTCTGAATCTATATAATACAAGCATTATTACTCGAAAGTCGCTACTTCTCGGCGCTCGTTCTGATAGTTCGACTTCGCTCACTACTAAAGGCTATTGATTGCTTGCCCGCCGTAACTTAAGTGAAGGCTGGGTCGAAGGATACGACCCCTGTTTTGATTAGAGCAATATATCAATTAAATTAGTTTCGGAAGAAGTCTATTGTATAGATACTGTTATTTAGCTGCCGGAATTTCAGAAATACTAAGAGTGTGCCGGCAAGCTAAATTGACTAAAATTTATGAGGCTAGAAAAAAACCTAGCCCAAAAACTTCTTAAAAAATCCCTTGATTGAGTTATCTGATTCTGCAACTTGTGTACCTATTATATCTGCGTAATCCTTAAGCGTTTTTTCCGCTTCGGTTGATAGATTTTTAGGTACGTCACATTGTGGAATTATTATTAAATTACCACGTCCTTTAGATCTAATTTTATGAAAACCTTTACCGGCAACAGTTATAGGTTGTCCAATTGGCCATCCTTTAGCAACCTTAATTGTCTCCTTTGAGCCGTCTATATTTTCGACTTCAATTTGAGATCCAAAAACGAATTGAGGATAGGTTAACGAGATTTTACATTCTATATCATCATCTATACGTTTAAACTTTTTGTTTAGCGTAATAGATATATGTAAATATAAATCTCCGGCAGGTCCGCCAAACACACCAGCATCACCATAACCTGGCATTCTTAAATCAGCACCATCAAATACTCCCTTAGGAATATTTATAGTTACTGTATCATATTGCTGAGTTCTTGTTTGACCCTGGCATTTTGTGCAAGGATGGGTAATTATAAAGCCTTCACCTTGGCAAGCAGGACATGCTTGAGAGTACATGAAAATACCGTTTCTGAAATTGATCTGCCCCATACCTTGGCATTGTTTGCAATGCTCAAAGCTGGTATCATTTTGAGAGCCTTTGCCCTTGCAGTCAGTACATACTACATAATGATATAACTTAACCTCTTTTGTAGTTCCAGAAAAAGCTTCTTCAAGAGTTATGCTAATATTTTTTGTAAGGTCGTGACCTTTTTTGGGGGTAGGGCTAGCTTTCTTAGCTTTCTTTCTGCCATGGCCGCCAAATAAGTCACTGAAAATATCTCCAAAGTTCGAGAATATATCATCCATATTGACATTGCTATGGTCAAATCCACCGCCTGCTTCAGTATGTCCAAATTGGTCATATTGCTTTCTTTTTGAAGCATTTGATAATACTTCATAAGCTTCTGTTGCTTCTTTAAATTTGTCTTCAGCTTCTTTGTTGTCAGGATTCCGATCCGGATGATACTTTAAAGCTAATTTTCGATAAGCTGCTTTTATCTCTTCGATAGTTGCGGTTTTAGCAACTCCCAGTATTTCGTAAAAATCTTTTTTGGCCATATTTATTCAGTTTTTTGCTACAGTTAGAATCTATTTTAATAAAATTATACCAGAAATTTAGAAAAATGATACTTTGCTTTTGTTCTGATTCTAACTTTACGAGAGGCCGAAAATTTAAAAAAAGCATCTCAATGTGTAAAAACGGGTGTCTTTATTTATATTAATAAGTATCTTGGTTGCAAAAGGCAAAGCATTAACTTTTAATCTTTTTGGTAATGGAGCTACGATGATATCATTGAGAAACTTTTTAATGTATTCATCTACTTCGCTGATTCCAGATGTTTGAAATTTAGCAACCTTGACTGTGCCTTTTGCTTGAATTTCTAAATTAACATTAAGATCTGTATTCAATTCCTTGCCCGAGTTTAGGTACATTCCTGGAGTTCTTCGAGCCGCATCCTGAAAAGCTTTTTTTATTAGTTGGATATAATCAGCAATTTTTAATTCCCCTAATCTTTCATTCACTAAAGATTCTTGAGCATATTCTGAATTTTTTGTATGAGATGTACTTGATTGGCTTGTTGCTGTTTGTGGATTTCCAAAAACTGCTTGTTCGCGATAGTACGAATCTTTAAATGCTTGAAAAAATGCCGCCGGGGGGATTGTAGATCTGGGAGATGAAGAATCATTGCTGCTTGATGGTGCATAGGTATAAGCATTAGTAGTGTAATGATCTTCTTTAATATGTTGCTCTACTTTATCTGCAATTGGCGTTAACTTGGCTGATTGTTGTAACCTGTTTTGGCTAATGTCGGGTTCGCTTTTGGGAAATACCGCCTTTGACGAATTTTGAGCAGCAGGAAATTCTGCTAATTGTTCTTTTGGAAGATTCTTGACCTTCTGCTTTACGACAATTTCTTTTGGTTGGGGTAACAATTCTTTATTTTGAGTTGGTGCAAATGGTTTGGTTAATTCGGGTGCGGGTCTTGATAGTTTATGAGTAGACTCTTCTTGCGACTTTATTTGGTCATAAGCAACAGTGTCTTTACTATGGGGGTCTTGTTCAAACGTTACGGTCGCTTCTTTTGATTGAGCGTGCGCTAGCTTATCTGTTGGAACTAAATTCTGTCCATGAGAACCTTGAACCAGATGTTCTTGGTAAAATTTTGTGCTATAATTATATAACAAAAATAAAGCAGAAATGTGGAAAACAAAGATTACAATATAAGTAACAAATCGTAATCCTGTATATTGCTGTGTCATCATAAGTCTAAAGCCCCTTTGAATTTAATTAATAATACTTTTTTGGTTATTCTAATATCAATAAATTAATAATATGAATATTTTACCCCGGTCATTTTATATGTCTGATACTGTTCAAGTAGCTAGAAATCTACTAGGAAAGCTGTTGATTCGGCGTATTGGAAATGAGTTACTAATTGGCGTAATTTCAGAATGTGAAGCTTATCGTTCTGATGATCCTGCGTGCCACGCATTTAAGGGTAAAACATCTAGAAATGATTCGCTCTTTGGTGAAGTGGGTCATGCTTACGTGTATATTTCTTATGGTCTACACTTTTGCTTAAATGCGGTTGCCCGAGATAAGAATAATGTTGAGGCTGGTGGTGTATTAATTAGGGCCGTTGTGCCGATTGAAGGCATCGAATTAATGCGTAATTTTAGGCCAAATGTCCCTGATAAACTGCTAGTAAATGGACCCGGAAAGTTAACACAAGCTTTTAAGGTAACTATGTGTCATAAAGGATTAGACTTAACTAATATTCAATCGGATTTATTTATAGGTGATGCTCCAGAAGTTCCTGATCACCTCATTCATGCTACTCCGCGAATCGGTATTTCATTAGCTAAAGACCAACTTTGGCGATTCGTTTTAGCCCCCAATTATCTTTATTCTCTCAAATAAACAAAGCAATTTGTTGCTAACAGAAAATCAATATTGATACAATTCTTATTATAATAGCGCTGATATATGCACTCAATTTTCAATCTGTGTATATATTATAGGCGCGAGGGGTTAATTATAAATTTAATTTTAAAGTACATAAAATTGGTTCTCTATTAATGATAAGGTTCGATTTTATTAATACATTAATTTATTGAAATTTAAGGGAGATAGTATGAAAAAAAGATTGTTATTTGGGGCTTTGCTTTTTATTGGGCTGGCTTTTCCATCAGTTTTTGCTGCTGATGTCGATGTTTATAAAATTTTTGATGGGCTGACCAATGTATTTGACAGTTTGTCTGCAAAAAACGGACTTCTTGCCGATTTGGATACCGTTTTAAATAATGCAGTAAAATTTCAAGCATTTTCGACTTGCCAAGCAAGGTCATTGCAAATGCGCAAGCCCTATAGGCTCATTACGCCAACTATTAAAATAAAAGGCCAAGAAGATATTAAGATTTCTTGTGCTGATTACAGCGTTCCGCTTGAATCAATAAAGTTTATGTTGGATTTAATCAATAATAAGGTAATAGGTTCACCCACCAAGCCTGGATTATTTTCATCCGTTGTCCAAATTTTAGAAGGTTCTGGCATAAAAGATGTTGAGGGAATTAAATCGATAGTAAAAGAGATTCAGCTTTTATTGAATGCTTTTGAGGAAGTAATTGATTGGTTGCAGAAATCATTAAAAGTAGATCCTGCAGCGAAGGCTGTTACTATGGTTACTGAAGATGTTGAAAAAGAGAAAGATAAGGATCATATAGGTTATATACCTGCGGTAGAAACTCAAAGTTATTATCAGATACTCGAGCTTAAGCCTGAAGCTACTTTGGCTGAAATAAAGAAGGCTTATAGAAGGTTGGCCTTAAAGTACCATCCAGACAAAAATCCTGCTAAAGAGGCTGAAGAAAAGTTTAAAGAAATTGCACTTGCTTACGCTACATTATCTGATGCTCCTACAAGGAAAGCATATGATGCAGCAATTAAGACTAAGTAATTTGTAGAGTATTAGGGAGATAACATGAAGAAATTATTGTTTTTAAGTGCGTTGTTTATGCTTGTTTTGGGTTCATCCTTTTTGAATAGGGCGGATAACAAGCAAATAGTGCCAGTAAAATCTGGTATAGCTGATGCAAAAGATAAACAAATAGTGGTTGCACCACCTATAACACCAAGTAAAGCTGCTGAGGAAAAAACTAAGGACATACTATTAATTATCGGGCCACTTTTAACCAATCTTTCAATTTTGGCTAGAGATGCATTTAGAATTGCTGCGAAATTTAAAGAGATAAAGCGATCAGCAGAGCGACTTAAGCCAGATGTTGAATGTTTAACTAATTTAAAATCTGATAGTTGTAATGACATTAGCTGTGCAACGCTTTCAAAGTGTGCTGGTACAACTTTAAGTGATTTGTTAAGAGTTACTTATCCATTTTTGGAGGCTATCATTGGTTCGGTTGAATCTGATGGTTCTGTAAGACAAGGAAGTTTATTTGCAATTATAGACACCGCGGAAAAAATTCCAGGAGTTATTCCGGGTTCATTATATACAAAGTTAAGCGTACAGAAATATAAGCCTAAAGTTGACGCTATTGTGACTCAGTTGGGTGCATTCAGTGCAAAACTACCATTATTTACTAAAAAGTTTGCTGATGCTATGGCGCTATTAAACGGTATAGTATTATCCTTAAATCCAGAAATGTTTGTTGATACTATTCCAGTGAAGGCTCTTCCAGAGATTAAAGAGCTGGAAAATGGCGATGGCTTATCTAAGGACATTGTAAAAGATATTGATACTGTTTTGGCTTTACCAGCGCCTGTACTAGCAATAGAAGGCTAAAAACGTTATCTACTATTCTTATACAGTACTATAAACTTAAACTAGAAAAGGCAAGGCGAATACCCTTGCCTTTAATTCTGTTGTCTCTGTGTTATATGTTTATTCTATAAAACAATTTACTAATTATTTTTATCCCTACCCATCAAAAATGCACCGATATGCTGATTTTATCGGAGTTTTTGGGGGCCTTTGCAACTCGAAAAACTATATAGTATTCTAGTTGTATCAAGTTGATAAAAATTAAATCGAACTTGTGAATTGTTAATATAAATAATATTTCATATTGGAGGTATAATATGAACTCTTTACGTAAAACATTTTTGGCGTTATCTTTAATCGCTGTTTTTCCAGCAACAGTACAAGCTTACAGCTGGTCTGATGTTAAAACTATGGTATCTGGTTTAGCACAAAACGCTGCAACTTATGCAGTTGTTTATGGTGGTGAAGCGTTAGATGCTGCTAAAGCTAATCCTAAAACTGCTGCAGCAATTGCGGTTGGTACAGCTGGTGTTCTAGGTGGTGCTGGTTTCCTTGCAAAGAAATATATCAAGAGAGCTAAACCTGCTCCTGTAGTTGAAGGTCAAGATGCTGCAAAACCAGTTTCTGCTCCTTCTCGTAAAATAGCTGATCTAGTAAAAAGTTCTGGTAAAAAAGGACTTAATGCTTCTCAGAATTTGATGAGAGTTATAAGAGCTAGATTTGCTAACCTTAGCAGAAACAAAAAAGCTGGTGTTGTAATCGGTGGAACAGTTGTTCTTGCTGGAGCGGCTTGGTTAGCTAAGTCTTTCTTTGCTAAAGCAGAAGCGCCAGACAATTCAGGTGAATAACTTTTAAAAAACAAATAAAAGCATAAGGTTTGAAAAAGCCTTATGCTTTTTTAAACCTTGTTTATTAATACTATATGATAATTATATATAAAATTTTTTAGATTGAGGTTTAAAAGCTATTCAAAATGGTTTTTAAATTTTTTTTATAATAAAGAATATCTACATGATGAGGATAATAGATGAATAACTTTAAATTGGCATTGCTATTAGTTGCAAGCTGCGGCGTTGCTTCTAATATTTTTAGTATGCAGGACAGGGATGAGTATAAAGAAACAGATTCACAAGTTGGTAGTGCGCCAATAACGACTTTGAAGAAAAATTCCGGTCCAGAGCAATTCTGGGGAAATAATGACGAAGTTGCTCGCGCAATAGCTGCTTATGAAGAAGAAGAAGAAAAAAAAAAAGAAGAGCCAATTAAAAAAGGGTGGTTTAAGCTTGATCAATTTTACACAAAACCTCAAAAAACCGTTGATTTAGTGAAAGCTTTTGGTAAACCAAAATCTACACCACCATCAGATGGCAGTGGAGATGAGAAGGGCTTTGAAGATTTAAATCCGTCAGGTAATCCTGAGCCTTTTATTAATCAAAGTGGTTCTAATAATGATGAAGAAGGTAGTTTAACACCTAGACCTAAAAAGGTAATGAGATCAAATTCGCTAAATAACAGACGATTTGAACCCCCTGCTGGAGTGTATGAAGATGATGGTGAAATCATGCCTATTCCTACTGTTCGAGATGGCGCGACAGCTACTGAAGATTTAGATGAAGATGATGGTGAAATCATGCCTATTCCTGATTGGGTACATAATGCCCAGGAAAATAGAGATTCTGGTCGCCCCCAATCCCCCGGTTGGTTTCAATCGATGAAGCAGAATGTTAGTTTCGTATATAAACATTGGACAACTAGCGAGCCGACGATATCAGATGAGCTGCAAACTTCAAGTCGACTTTCTCAGCATAAAGGCAAAATTGCACTAGGTAGTGCAGTTGTTGCAGCTGCAATAGTTGCAGGATTTATCGCAAAATCAAGGTCGAACGGTGTTGAGGAGTTATCAGATGGTAATGAATCTTCGAACTCTAATGATTCTGCACTTTCCGAAGAACAGCAAATAGTTGAATTAAATATGTTTGAGCTTGAAGGTTTAGAGGAAATAGTTGATAACGGTATTGATTATAGAGCTATATATGCTGGATGTTCAATGTACAGAGTGCCATTATTAAAGTTGTGTGAGATGCTTAATTTTAACGTTTCCGAACGTATCGCATTAAATAATGCGTTGATAAATGATGAATTCGAACCTGCTCTGAAAAAGCTAGCGCTAAATGCTGATCAAAAACGTTTAGCTGATGTAGTTTTAGAGAAATACCTTGAAAATAAACGGGCATGGAATAACAACTAAATAACAAAAACAATAAAGCGTATATTACGATTTACCAAAAAGGGTTCTCGATTAAGAGGGCCCTTTTTAGTTTATATAGCAGTCAGAATAACAAAGTAAATGTGTTCAGAGATTTTAGGGGCATTTTCAAATTTTGGCTAATTCGATTATATTATTGTAAATAATGATTAAATTTGAAAGGTTTATGCATGTTAAATAAAAAACTGTTCGTGCTCATTTTTCTTATCCTATATGGAGCAGTAGTTTGTCCGAAAGAGACCGGAAAGGGTCATCATAGAACTTCGAGCTTAGGAGATCTTGATTCAGAGAGGGAAGTGAGAGATATGTTTCCTATGCGTACTCTAGGAACAAGGCTACCTCACAATAATAGGCATTCTCGCGCATCAGCTGCACAGGGCTTATCTGTAGGGGCGAATAATCAGCTGCCACAAAATCAGGTACCCCCGCAACCAGTTAGAGTGCCTACGCCACCACCAGTGCCATCGGAACCATTAGTTGATATTTTAGACCGTAAGATTGATGAAAGCATTGCGTGGGTTGAAAGTAATAAATATAAATCATTAGCGCTAGTGGTGTTGGGTAGTTGCGTTGTCTATGAAGTTTTTGAAAAATCTATTAAGGAAAAAGCATCTCAATTTAAAAATTATTGCGAAGAAAAAGTTTTGGATGCATTAATTAAATGGGAAGAGATTAAAGAAGATGGTTTTACCAAATCAGATTATCTCAAAGGATTTTTGCTAGTATCATCTGCAGGGGGTTTGGGTGGAGCACTCTATTATAATGGTATTAAAAAGTCTAAAAGCCAGTTAATGGATCTTCTTCCTTTGTTAAAAGCTCATAGAATTAATATTATTGCATCATTTTTGGGTGTTGGTGTTGCACATTGGCTCTATAAAATTAAGGTGTCATTAAGTACTAGAAAAACTGCCGTACTAAATTTTGAGACATTTTTAGGGCAACTTAGGGAAGATCAAAGAACAACAATTTTAAATTCACCCGAATTATTGGTTGCAGTTGGTAGAGGTGGCGATAATTACCGAAACTTGTTAAAGAACCGAGAATTTATGGAGCTCTTAGATGAATCACAAAAATCTTATTTGAAAAGTATTGTAAGCTATCGATGTTCTGCTGTAAAAACTTAATATTAAGATTTTAATTTTTTTTGCATAATGTTTTTTTAGGGGAACAATTATGAGAATCATGTTTTTTTTATTACAAATAATTTTAGGGATAACTTGCGTCAACATACGATCCTATGAATTTGATTTATCAAAACTAACGGGAATAGATAAAATTGCGGGAATGGTGGTTATAGGTGCAGGACCTGCTGGATTAACTGCAGCAATGAATGGTGGTAATTTAGGTATTCCCACTGTTGTATTACCTGGATATGATCTAGGTGGTCAAATGAACCAAACATCGTTTATAGAAAATTTTCCGTTTGTTAGAAGGGGTCTTGCTTCTGATATGGTAAATACTTTTCATAATCAGGTAAAAGATTTCGGTGCAAAAGTTTATGATCGATCGGTTGTTACTATTGATATCGATAGTGGATGGCCATTTAAAGTGACACTGGATTCAGGAGAAACAATTATGGCTTTATCGCTTGTAATTGCTACCGGGTCTGAAGCTAAAAAATGTGGTGCTATTGGAGAAGATACCTACTTTGGACGAGGAATAAGTCCCTGCGCTAGATGTGACGCTCATTTTTATTTAGAAGAAGATGTGGTCGTAATCGGTGGCGGTGATACTGCTATCGAGGAGGCGATGCAATTATCATCGTATGCAAAAAGCGTTACAATATTAGTAAGAAGCGGTATTTTGAAAGCTGCACGAAGAATGCAAGATAAAATAAGTGGATTTGATAAAGTCAAAATAGAATATAATAAAACACTTGTTGAAGTACTTGGTGATGATAAAGCGGTAGTTGGTGTTAAGGTAAAAGATAATCTTACCAACACGGTAAGTCTCATGGATGTCAAAGGTGTTTTTTTGGCTATTGGGCGACTTCCGCGAAATGAACTAGTGGTGGATAGTAAGCTCAAGTTAGATCGATTTGGTTATATTCATACTGATGAAAATTGCCAATCAGTATCGCATCCGGGAGTATTTGCTGCGGGTGAGGTTGGTAATCCCAGCTGTTCTCAAGCAGTCGAAGCTGCTAGTTTGGGTTCAATTGCTGCTAATTCTGCTAGCCAATTTTTGCGAAGTATTGGTATTACCGATAATGTATTAAAAAGTTTAAATGATAGACTCTTTGTCTGTTAAATATGAAGGGGCCAATCTAGGCCCCTTCGCTATGCTTATCTCTGAGTTATTTCTTGTATGTTGTTTATGATGTCGGGCCCGTAGTATGCCGTGCTTAATAAAAACACTAATAATACTGGCAATTTTACTGGCTTGAAGTGAAAGAGCTTAAAGCCTAAATTGCAAAAGGTTAAGGTTATTAATGCTGGGTATAATATATAAATAAACGGTGCCGAATACTTTAAGATTGTTCCCAGCTCAAATTGTGCTAAAATACCCGACAATGCTAGAACTGCTATTAATGCTGAAACATATGAGATCTTTTTATCGGCAATTTCTGTTCTTAAATATTCACTAGCTACAGAAGCTAAAGCTATGATGGTTGTTAAGCAGGCTAAGAATACGGTTGAGCTTATCAAAAGAGCGCCATTTGAGCCTACAATTTTTAGTACAAGATTAATAAAAATTTTCCCTAAATCTAAATTTGCAAATTCTTGACCGTGCCATGCTGCTAAATAGCCAAGACCAATATAGACAATGCTTAACAAAGAAATGCCCACGAGGCTTGAAAGCAACATGATATGCGCTAAGTTTTTCTTCGTATATTCTTTTTCGGTAGTTCGTAAAATGGATAAGACAATATACCCAAAAAAGATTGTTCCCAATAAATCTAATGTATGATATCCGAGTAAAAAATTTTCTTTGAATATTTCAAGACTAGAAGAAGTGACTTCTACGGGAACTCCCCGTGTCCACATTCCTACACCAAAGATAACGCATAATGATACTAAAATTAATGGACTTAATATTTTACCTATCAAATCGATGATCGAATTTTTTTTATAACAACATACAAAAGTTAGAATGCTAAAAATTCCGGTGAAAAGTTTCAATGAAACATAATTTTCTATAAAGGGACGTATCATTTCATAACTAAAAGCAATGATCCGTGGCATCACTAATAAGGGTCCGATTATAAGCATACAAGCAAAGATTAGCGCAGCTCCTGGTATTTTTCCTAATCTATAAAAAAATGTTTTATAATCTCCATCAAAGAACATGATTGCAATAAGTCCTGCTAATGGAATTAAAGCACCGCTGGTTAGAAAGCCGCATAAACCGACTATTAATTGGTTTCCTGAAATGATACCTGATTTTAAAGGAAACATTAAGTTGCTAGCACCGAAAAGCATAGCAAATATGGTTAATCCGGTTGTTATGATCAAGTTTAGATACTTTTTCATTTTTTCCTCGAAGTTAAAGTAATATAAATAATGTGCATATTAATTTGGGGTTATTTCTTGTATTGTTCTTACTATATCAGAGCCATAGTACGCCGCGCTCAATAAAAATACTACTAATACTGGTATTTTTACGGGCTTGAAATTAAAAAGCTTATGACCAAGATTACAAAAAGTTAAGGTTATCAATGCTGGATATAATACATAAATAAAAGGTGCTGAATATTTTAAGATTGATCCTAATTCGAATTGGGCCAAAATACCTGCTAATGATAGAACCGCTATTAAAGTAGTAACATAAGATATTTTTTTATCGGCTATTTCAGTTCTTATATACTCAGTTACTACAGAAGCTAATGCTATGATTGTGGTTAAGCATGCTAAAAATACGGTAGAGCTTATTAATAAAGCGCCACTGGAGCCTACAATTTTTATTACTAGATTAATAAAAATTTTTCCAACTTCTAAATTTGCAAATTCTTGACCATGCCATGCAGCTAAGTAGCCAAGACCCATGTAAACAATTATTAATAAAGTAATGGCGATTGAACTGGACAATAACATTGCGCGTATTAATTGTCGTGTAGAATATTCTTTTTCATTGCTTTTTAAGACCGCTAGAATTATATACCCAAAAAATATTGTTCCGATTAAATCTAAGGTTTGATAACCGAGTAAAAAGTTTTCTTTAAACACTTGGATATTAGAAGCATAAGTGATTACTGGTGCTTTACCACTCCACATTCCGATTCCTAAAATAACGCATAGAGCTATTAAAATTAATGGGCTTAATATTTTACCGATTAAATCGATAATAGAATTTTTTTTGTAGCAACATATAAATGTTATCAAACAAAACAGTGCGGTAAATGTTTTCAAGGAAACATAATTTTCAATAAATGGACGAATTATTTCATAGCTAAATGAAATATTACGAGGCATAACTAACAATGGTCCAAGAATGAGCATACAAGCAAAGATGAACATTGATCCTGGTATTTTGCCTAAACGATAAAAAAATGCTTTATAATCTCCGTTAAATAACATTACAGCTATAAGTCCGGCAAAAGGAAGCAGGGTTCCGCTGCTTAAAAAGCCGCATAAGCCGATTAATAATTGACTTCCATGAATAACGCCTAATTTTAAAGGAAGTATTAAATTGCTACTTCCAAATAGCATTGCAAATATAGTTAGACCTGTCGTTATGATCAAGCTTAAATACTTTTTCATTTTTTTCTCAGAGTTAAAGTAATATAAATAAGTAGGTACATAGCGCTATAGTTATAGCAACTATGTCAAAACAAAAAGCAAATTAAAGTTAGATTTTAATAATTTATAGGGCGACGACGCCGGTCATATAAATTAAACAGGTACTAATAGAAAGATAAATAGAAGAGCCGAAACTAAATGAATAAGTACGATTTTGAGATTGTTCTTTTGTTGAAAAGATTTGACGTCTCATAATGATCCTTTGAATTAATAATTAAGTAAAATAGGAATCCTTTTATTAGAATAACTTTTTCAGTGTAGTCTAAAAGTCGATAAGATGCAACCTCAAAATGTCCTGAGGCTCTGCTTAACAAGGATTTCATCAGCTTTCAACTAACTAATTATCACTTTTTAAACAGAGACTGCAAGATTTTTATCAAATTTTATTCAAAGAGTTTTGATTAAAACAAAGTACAAGAGCAGCTGTTTTGTCTGGATTTATTTTCTTTCCAAAATTTTTTTCTTTTATCGAGCAATGTTATAGAACTACGATCTTCTGTTGTTGGGGGTTCTGATATATTTGACCTAAGATTTTTGAACTTTTGTTTTTTTCTACCATAATTTGCATCAAATTTAAGAACTTCTTTCTCGAAAGCTTCAAGAAATGCAACGTTTTTACGATCAGCGCGATAATTGGCAGCATTGAAAAGTTTCTCTAAAGTATACCAACTTATTTTTTTTGTTATAAAAGCTAAAAAAACAATTTCCGAGCTGCTTACATTTTTAGCTTTTGAAAGAAAATGAGATATTAAGAAGAAGCGTATTCGTTTATTAGGATTTTTCAAATTTTTCTTATCTAATAGTGTGTTTGTTCTGCCTAAAGTTCCATAGCTCCATGCTTCTCTATAATCAGACTCTTGTGATAATGTTATTTCTTCTATTATTTTAGATTCTTCGTTTGATGTATTACTATGGTAAACAAGTACTGAAATCGGAATTGCTTTTTCTATAAGAACTTTATGTAATGCTATATAAAGATTTTGCTCAGGTAGGTTAGCTTGTTGTTCCTCAGTTCTCTCGATAGCTTTTGATACAAGAGCTTGAATTTCTTTTCCGGTAAAGCCTTCAGTATAATATGCCAAAGTATCATAGACAATATCATCTAAGCAGCTATTATATGTTCTTAAGAAAAATTGGAATATTTCTTTTCTTGCTTCTACATTTGGTAGATGATTTTTTTGACCACAATAAATACATGCTAATACTAAAGCATTATCTAACATAAATTCTTTTTTTCTTTCTCGATATTTATATTTTTTATATATCGAATGAATTGCATTTACAGCTGTGCAGATATCGTGAGCAGAAAAATGTTCGGTTTCTTTAGCGGCAAAATCTATTAAGTCTTCATCAAGCAAATTGTCTATTCCATCACCATCATAGTATTTTAAAAGCAATTTTCTAGTATAATAATTAGGTAGTTTGTCTTCTCGTATGGTATATATTGCTAATAAATAATGGTTCTCATTTATTTTGTTGTTTTTTTCGTTGTCTTTGTTTCTAGAAAAATCTGCAAGATGGGGTTCATTTATAGATAAGCAAACCTCAGATAATTCAACATTATTATTAATATTATTTTCGTCAAATTCAATAAAATTGGCTTGTGTAGAAATATGTTTTAGGGTTCTGCATGTTAATCCTTTTGTTTCATCGGCTAAATATTCCCAAAATTTGGCATTTGTTTTGAGATAAGCCGGTGCATAAAACTTTAAAATCTCTACCCTTTTTACTTTATTGGGTAATGAAACCAAGATTGAATTATCTGCAAATTTATCTTTAAATGCTGCAGGAAGTTTATCGTAGGTATTCGTTGCTACAACAACGACAATTAGGCTATCGTTTCGATCAATTTGATTATAAAGTTGCGCAACAGCATTTAATTCAACAGATTCAGTAAAGTGAATATTTGCTATTCCATCTATGTCATCTATAAACAGAACGCTAGGTTGTTGGCGAGACCTTATATCGTTAAATATTTTTCGTATATTTTTAGCTCCAGAGTCTTTAATAACGGTAATTAGCTCGCAGGTTGATATTCTATAAAAATCTCTGCCAGTTTCTTTAGCAATTATTTCTGGAATTAAACTTTTTCCTGTTCCAGTTTCTCCATGCAAGAGTAATTCGAAGGTACCTTGATGATGGTTATTAGATTCTTCATTTTTTAGATACTCTATATATTCTAATATTTGTTCAGGAATTCCTCCGGGTAAATCTTCAATCCCAATTAATGGTTCTTTTTTAGGCATAATATTAATCAATTCCCTTAATTCATTCTCTGGTGATAAAACCTTGCATATCCTGAGGGTTTTAGATCCAACTACTTCGTATCGTATTTCATCATTCATTGGGGTGATTTTAGATGCAATTCCAATAATAGCGATATTTAATAGCAATAGCTTTTTAAACATTTAATCCTTTGATTTTCATGTGTTGTTATATTTTTGATGTTATTATCTGTCTTTTAATTAAATTAGAATCTTTAGCAAAATAACGATAACATAGCAGGCTGAAAATCGCTGCACCTGCAAAACATGTTAAAGTTTGGATGTTCTTAGAATCTTTGGCTTGAATATTCGATCTTGGTTGATAAGTATCAACAAACTGATTAGGTTCGCGCTGGTCTGAAAGAGGTTCGTCTCGAGCTAAATCTGGAGGATAATCGTCCAATGCATCATCAAAGCTAAAATCTTCTAGAGCATCTTCAAAGACAAATAAATTAGTATTTTTTGCTTTAGGGTAATAGCTCTTTGAACAAGCAAACATCACATCTTTACTCGTAACAGTATCAGTTTTATTGAATTTTTTTACACCATTAAGCTTGCTTTGAACAGATTCCAATTGATGACTTTGATTTTGTAATTCCGTAATCATCTTAGATTGGGTATCAGCAAACTTTGTAAAAGAGAATTTCTGTAATGGTATGCCACAGTTTATTAAAAACAAGGTTCTTGCTTCTGTGATGTAGGGTATCGGTTTCTCCCATTCTTTATTTCGAACTAGATTAATTCTTTGCGTTAATATTAGATTTAAATAATATGAATCTAGATTATTACGGAACTTCTTAAGCAGATAGTCTAACATAGGGACATCTACATTTCTTATAGCCCACTCCCAAATTGATTTGAGCTCCTGCCAATTTGAATCATCAGTTTGTTTGATTTTTTCATCAGGTAAAAGATGTTCTAGCACTGGGTGAGAGCTGCCCAATAGAGCCCAATGTACAACACCTTTGTCATTGATAAGAGCCTTTGGATCAGAACCTTCAGCAATCAATTTTTTTACTGCTTCAAGATTGTTATTAAATGCGGCATTCATTAAGGGAGTTAAATATTTATTATCTGTACAAGGTATAGATAAGATAGCTAACTGTTTTAGCATTGGTATATTATAATGAAAATTTTTCTTTGGATTGGTGATGAAATGATACTTACATAGTTCGTCAAAATTAATCAAATCAAATTGGCGTTTAATTTTCCATTTATTTACGCTCATTTGGTGGTCATAATATTCTTGTTCTAAGCGATTTAAAGCGCTATTTATTAATTTGCATTGAAAATAAAGATCTGGATCATTAAATAAGGGTATTAAAGATCTAATTTCTATAAGAAGAGCCAGAAGTTCTGGTGTTATTTTTTTAATATCGTTGATTAACAATATATTTGTATTCATCGAGTTAAGTTCGTATGTTGCACCAAATCTTGCAGCACCGATTATTTTTTGTTGAAAAGCATCTTTTAGAAGAGTATGTTTTTGAAAAATTTCCTCTAAAGTCAGTTGTGAAACATCAAAAAATGATAACAATGCCGCAATGACGAAGCCTGACTTCTTGAGTTTCATAAAAGATAATAAAGCATTAAATTTTTGATCTACTGTTAATTTGTTTAATTTTAAAATAAGCAAATGCTTAACATAGAATGTCGGAATGAGGTTGTTACATCTTTTGTTTATTAACAGTGAGGTTTCTCGTATATGCAAAAAATGTTGAGCAAAGGATAATAGGTGGTCAAGGTTACCTTGTACCTCTAAATGATTTGTGTTACTTATTGGCAATTTCAGCTCATCTATAGATGATTTGAGCGATTCCATCAATATGATTTCAGTTATCTCATTAGGCATGCCATCGAAAGTTAACTCAAATAATGGTGGTTTGTTTTTTGAGCTTTTAACATTTTTCATTGAAAATGAAGTAATCGATGTAATAATAATAAAAATTAATATAATGAATTTCTTAAACATATTTTTCTCCACTGGTTATAGTGTAAGATTAGTCATTTTTTTGCAAATTGTAAGATTCGTTTTAGGTTTGTGACTAATAATACGGTAAATCGTTAAGAGATCTTTTCTATAACTTTGGGCAGAGATTTATTACTTTTTGCTTCGGGGCCATAAAGTGTGCACAAATTATTTAATGCTTCTTTATCGCCTTGTTCGGCAGCTAACTCGTAATAGTATATCGCTCTTTCTTTATTGCCTTCTTTTTCAAACATCAGTGCTAAATTAAATTGAGCATCCATATCATTTTGGTCAGATGCAAGTTGATAAAAATGCTTAGCTTGGTCGTTATTGCCTTCTTGCTCATAAATAGTACCTAGGTTGTACTGAGCATTTGCATGGTGTTGCTTGGCTGCAAGTTGGAAGTAATGTTTTGCTTGTTCAGAATCACCTTTGGTAAGATGTAGAATGCCTAAATTATAGTGAGCATATTGATTGTTTTGCTGCGACGATGCTTCTAATAAAGGTTTCGCCTGCTCTAAATTTCCTGCTTCCATATATATGAGACCTAGATCATTTTGCGCGCCGGCAAGACCTTGATCTGCTGCAAGCTTAATCCAAGTCTGTGCTTGTTCAAGATTGCCTTCTTCTTCATAAAGACGACCTAGATCATGTTGCGCATTCGCATCTCCTGCGGCTGCTTTTTGTTTTAAACTTTGTTTGAGTTCTTCAAGCGAAACTTCAGACTCAGAAATAGGTTGCATAGGTGATATTAGATCATTTCGAGGGGCATCCGCTGTTAAATTTGATACATGATTAGTAGTTTTATAAGATGATATTTGGTACTTGTGGCTTATTATTTGATAGATTTGGCTTATGCCATATGATAATGAACCGAGCAAAGAAATTATTATTATTAGTTTTAGTGTGTTCATAGTATCTCTTTTGGTTGGCTATTGATAATGTTCAATTTACGATGCTGAGTTTGTCGTTTTTGAACTTGCCATGCTATATAAATGATCTAGAGCTTTTATGTCTCCATCTTCAGCCGCAAGTTTAAGCCAATAGTTAGCTTGTATTTCGTTGTCTTCCATGCGGTATAAGAGACCTAAATTATATTGTGCATCTTTATCACCTTGCTCAGCTGAAAGTTTATACCAATGCTTTGCTTGTTCCATATTTCCTTCTTCTGTATAAATGATGCCTAAATTATATTGAGAATCTCCATAACCTTGGTCAGCAGCAAGTTGAAAATATTTTTTAGCGTTTACTATGTCTTTTACAGAATGATAAATAGTGCCAAGCAAATGTTGAGCAATTTTATTGCCTTGATCGGAAGCTGGTTCTAGGGATTTTTTTGCAAGTTCAGTGCTCCCTTCACTCAAATATAAGAGACCTAAATTATATTGAGCATTACTGTTGCCATTATCAGCGGCAAGTTTATAATAATATTTAGCTTGCTCGTTATTTTTTTCATCCGCATACATTACGCCTAAATTAAATTGAGCTTCCATATCATTTTGGTCAGCAGCGAGTTTGTAATAGTTCTTTGCTTGCTCGAGATCTCCTTCTAAAGAATAAATAATACCTAAATCAAATTGAGCATCGACATTATTTTGGTCCGAAGCAAGTTTGAGCCAATGTTTTGCTTCTTGTGTATTATTTTCTTGAGCATATATAAAACCTAATTGGTATTGGGATTTTACATGACCTTGTCGAGCAGCAAGCTTATAATAAAGTTTAGCTTGATCTTTATTGTCTTCATCATTATAAATGCAAGCTAAAAAATATTGGGCTTCATGATGATTTTGATTTGCAGCAAGTTTAAAAAATTCTTTGGCAGGTTCAATTTTCTCGTTTTCAAAATAGAAAACACCTAAATTAAATTGAGCTCGTTTATAATTCTTATGTGCTGCTGCTTTAAGTTGCCGTTCAGCTTGTTCTAAATTTCCTTCTATTAAATATAAAAGGCCAAGATTATTTTGGGCTTTAACATGACCTTGATCTGCGGCAAGCTTAAGCCACTTTTTAGCTTGAACCAGATTGCCGTCTTGTTCATAGGCGATTGCTAAATGAAATTGAGCTTTAGCATCACCTTGATCGGCTTTCACGCGGTAACTGTTTTTAGCTTCTTCTAGAAGATCATCTAATTCATTAATTGAGGGTTCAACTATTGAAGTTTCTTGAGTAAGTTGCTTAGTAGCACTCTCTTGTAATGGCTCCGTATTTGCCACGGTTTGTGTAGTCGGACTGTCCGTTTTGATGAAAAGATAAGCTTGATATGCAATCGAACCAATCATCGTACAAATTAATAATAATTCTGTTATAAACATTTAATTTCTCGTGATTTATTAATACAAAATTTCAGAGAAAACTATTAAAGCTCAGGGGCAGGCTTATGGAAATAGTATTTCTTGAAGTAGAATCAGTTTTACTGCTTTGCTGATTCTATAGTGTCAAATAATTTTAAAGCATCGATAGCAATTTCGCTGTCTTGATCAGCAGCTAATTGATAATACTCTTTAGATTTAGCAACGTTACCTTCCATTGCATAGAGTGCACCCAAGGTACATTGAGCAAGTTCATCACCATGTTCAGCCGAAAGTGTCAAATAATGCTTAGCCTTATCGATGTTACCTTCTTCTTGATACATGGCACCTAAATAAGCTTGAGCTTCTGGGAGACCTTGATCTGCAGCGCGATGACAAAAATCTTTTGCTTTTGCAGCATCACCTGATTCCATATAGATGGATGCTAAACAAAATTGAGCATCAGCATCGTTCGCTTCAGCCGCTAAGTGGAAACATTCCATAGATTTTTTTGCGTCGCCAGCTTCCCAATACATAATACCTAAGCTGTTAAGCGCGGTAACATCACCTAATTCAGCAGATAGTTTATAATAATGTTCCGCTTTCTCGTTATTTTCTTCTTCCAAATACAGTTCTCCTAGAAAGTTAAGAGCTTGTACATTGCCTTCTTTAGCAGCAATTTCTAAATAATGTTTTGCTTTATCAGGATTTTCTTGCTGGGTATATAAAATTCCTAAATGATACAATGAATTTTTGCAGCCTTTTTCAACGGCTGTAAGAAAGGTTTTTTCTGCCTGTTCTAAATCCCCACCTTCTGCTTGCATGACACCCAAAAGATTTTGAGCATCTAAATGGTCTTGAGCGATAGCAAGATCAAGGAAATGTTTAGCTTGAACTAAGTCTCCTTCTTCTTCATAAAGAGCTCCCAGTTTAAATTGAGCATCTGCATCACCTGTATTTGCCGCAATTATTAACTCTTTTTTGTCTATATTGCAATGATTTGTACACATGAAAAGGTCCCTTGTGGTTAAAAATTAATCTATTTTTTTTAATCTATGATACTTTGAACTATTGCACTTATGCCAGCGCCTAAGTTCTTTAAAAAGCTTGTTGTATTAGAGCTTGAAGATTCTGTTTTTTGGCCAGGTAATCCGGTAAATTTTTTGATTTTGCTATAGGGAAAATATATATTTTCCGATTTGGCAATTTCAGCTTTTGAGACCCCATCTAAAAGTTGGATTTCTAAAAGCTGATCTTCCACTTTAAAATTAATATCAATATCATTCATATCATTCGATGTATGATGGTCAATAAGATTCAAAAATAATGGGGCGAAAATAGCTACCGGCAAAGGACTTATTGTATCAAGTACCATTTGGGCCGAGCTTGGATTATTATTGGTCCAGGTGTCATAATATTTGTTAAAAAACCAGTAACTGAAATGTCCAAATACGGTAGGATTTTCAGCAGCTAATAATCTGATGTCATAAACCTTATTTGGTAAAATTTCTAAATTATGAACAGTGCATATTTCTTTAAATGTTCTAAAACTCGATGCGCTAGAGGTGGAGAATGAATCGCTATTTTGTACATTGTCCCCTTCAGAAAAAAAATTATATATTTTTGAGAACATTGGATGATTGGCGTATATTGCTGTTTCGGTTTGAATTGGCGTACCGAATAACATAACTTTATCAATATGCAGGTTTTGTTTATGAATGAGTTCTGCATGAGCTAACAATAGAATTAAGTTGCCTCCGTGGCTATACCCGCACAAGTTCAAGATAGGTTTAAATCCGCTTTGCAGGCACTCTGTTACTAGTTTGTTGATCTCTTCATAAAATTTTAAACTCGTTTCTTTTCTATGCGTATGACTTAATATTCCGTTAAATCCAAAAGTATAATATACATTGTTTGAATCTTGATGTTGGTTTTTATTTATGAGTTGTGAAATCATATTATAGGCACCAATTGCTTGATAAGCACCTTTTCCGGGTAGTCCAGCTTTAGTTAATCCCGAATACAATTTTGAGGATTGATAGAGAAGTAAGGGATCAATTTTTCTTAATCCTTCTTCAAGGATTATAGAATCATGAAGGAGATCAGAATCACCACGCAAAGCTTGCAAGCATTTATAATACCAGTCCGTGGTTTTAATCGTTTGAGTATACGTTTTAAGTGGATTCAAAAGAGCAAGAAATGTGAGCAAAGTCCCATGTATAAAAATGGTGATATTTTTAGTTGGTCGTTCTTGGTATATATGTAATTGATTGCCAAAAAAAGTTATGAGCATTACACATGCTATAATTTTTATGAAGCTCCATGAACTGTTACCCCTGTATTTGCGGAAATACCCATTATTTATATAAGGTTTTTTTAGCATTTATTTTCTTGTTATATAATTTTATCTCTTTTAACAATCTTAATTGTTTGCTAAATTATTTCAATGACACAAGTTTAGTACTAACATGCATTTTGTAACAGAGCAGATGAACTTTTCCGCTGTATGTTCAAATTTTAAAAATATTACCTAAAAGTACTTTTATGCAGATCAAAAATTTTTCCAGTTTAAGACAATTTTTCCCTGTTTTTCGTAAAATTGGGGAAAGCAATAATTCCATTAACCGTTCTATTTCAGAATCATTAAATCCTGAAATGATAATAGCTTTGGATAATGCTGCAACTACTCAAAAACCTCAACAGGTTATAGATAGAATAGCAGATTATTATACATACGAAAATGCCTCAGTTCATCGAGGTCTTTATGCTAAGGCGGAACATGCGACACAGCTTTATGAGCAGGCTCGAGCTGAAATAGCTAATTATATTGGTGCTTATCCAGATGAGATCGTTTTTGTGCGAGGTGCAACTGAAGGGATTAATTTTGTTGCAGCAACGTGGGCAACTAAAAATTTGGTGAAGGGTGATGAAATTATACTCTCTGAATTGGAACATAATGCTAATGTTTTACCGTGGCTTCATTTGGTGGAGACGCTCGGTATTAAAGTAAGATTTATACCTATAACTGAGGCTGGCGATTTAGATTATCAAGCATTTCAAAATTTGATTAATGAAAAAACTAAATTAGTTTCAATAACTCACCGAGCCAACTCCATTGGAGTAAGGGTTAATCTAGATTTAATAATAAATAAGGCTAAAGAAAATAATATAGCTGTTTTGGTGGATGCAGCTCAAACTGTTTCGCATGAGAAAATTGATGTTTCAAAAATGAAACCAGACTTTTTGGTATTTTCTGCACATAAGATTTTAGGGCCTACCGGCATAGGTGCTCTTTATGTTAGCCGTGCCATTCAAGAGACTACCCCTCCCTATCAATTTGGTGGCGGTATGGTTTTAAGAATGGATACCCCAACTATTTCATGGCTGAAAGCTCCTCATAAATATGAGGCTGGAACTCCTGCTATTGCTAGCGCTTTAGGATTTGCTGAAGGGATTCGGTTTATAAATGAGCATATTGATTTTGATTTATTGAATATTCACCAAAAAAAATTATCTTCTATAGTAATTAGTGGATTGCAAACTATAAAAAATATAAAAATACTGGGACCAGTAGATCGACTAGTTGATAGTCCTATTATTAGTTTTCATTCTACCGTTTTTCATTCACACGATATTGCAGCTTATTTAGATCAATTTAATATTGCAGTAAGAGCTGGAAATCAATGTGCTCAAACGTTATATAATAAGTTGAAAATTCCGGGATCCGTAAGAATTAGCACCTACTTTTATAATACTGCTGATGAAATTGAATTTCTTTTGTCAAAGCTTGAAGAGTTGTTTGGAAAATGAATAATTTGGATTTTATATAGGGCATTTGCTTTTTCGCTACTTAAAAATAAAATGGATTAAGTATTCTAAAAATTTATCTTTGGTATGGGGGAAAAGTATGACTAATATTTCTATCATGGGATTGAATATTTATCTGTCGCTTGTTTTATTTATTTTGTCATTAATCGCACCGTTTATTCATCAAGTTTTTTTTAATAAAAATAACAGTGAAACTGTTGTTACGCTTCTCCTTAAATATTCGCTTTTTTTCAATATTGGTTGTCTGTTTCTCTCGGGCTCATTAGGACAGTTATTATATCCTAGAACTATTGCTCTAGAGTTGGGATGGGCGTTTTCTGAATTTCAGCGTGAACTTGCCTTTTCTGAAATGTCGGTAGGCTTACTTGGTCTAATATGCAATCTATTTGATTATCATTTTTGGCTCGCTACTTCAATCTCGGCAATTATTTGGCTTATTGGATCAGCTTTTAGTTATCTTTACTATGGAATAATCTATAATGCTAGTTTTTTTTCAACGGGTGCATTTGTTATATATTGGAATGTTTTTATAGCATTATGGATTGTATCGCTATTATATCTCTATCGATCTGAATTGGCTAAAATACAGAAAATGACATTGAGCCGATCATAAATAATAAAATAGGCTTTAATTGAGAATTTTAAAAGATTAAGAATTTTAGATTTTAGCAATCATATTTGAGTTAAATTACTTGCAAGGCTTGAAGTTCTCGTCTTACTTGCTTGAAATTAGAATTCTCTACCAAGATGCTATGTATACCAAGTTTTTTTGCTGCAATAATATTGCTAGATTGATCATCGATAAATACGCAATCTTTTGGATTTAAATTGAATTTCTGTAAGAAATAGAGGAATATGTTTTCATTTGGTTTAATCATTCCAATATCGCCAGATATAACTATATTTTCCGGTTTGATGTTACTGAATACTTGTTGCGCCGCTGGCGTTTGTATAAAATGATCCAACATATCAGCACCTAAATTTGATAATACATATGATTCATGTTCAGGTTTGCCACAGGTATTTCTTTTGCTGTTACATGTTTTTAGAAGAGATATAGCAGGTCTTATAGGTACAATACTATTGGACAGCACTTCAGGATTAAACATATTCTTCATGGAATTTTCAATAAGTCTTTGATGTCTATCATTATCAAAATAGTTTTTGGCAGAAAATGAGGTAATCAAATTAGTAACCATTTGGTTTATTTGGCTATATTGCCATGTTCCATCTAACCAATGAGAAAATATTCTTGGTAATGGTTTTTGATCGGTTGTTGGAGCTAATGCATGGGTTGATGGGTCACTATGTATATGATCTAATAAATGAAATACCTCATCGATTAAATGATAAGGGTTTTTAAAATCTAAAATAGTATACAATAAGAAATCAGATAATCCGATAGCTTGGGCCATTTTGAATCTATCAACCTTAACTAGGGTATTGTCAAAATCCCAAATTATGGCTAGCGGCTGAGTATTACAAAAAACCGATAGAGAAAAAAATAGAGAAACTAAAAAATTTTTGATATTCATCATAAAAATGCAAAACCAGCTATAATATACATATTGTATTTTTAATTCTATTCTATATAACAAAAAAATCAAATGGGAGTTGCTTGTATGAAATTATACAACCAAAAATTGATTGATCATTATCATAATCCGAGAAATTCTAAAAAGCTTGAATATCCTGATTTTGATTCGGTAGCTTTTAATCCTTTGTGTGGTGATAAAATTTATTTGGAAATAAAATTGGATGGTAATTTGATCGTCGAAATTGGTTTTCGAGGAGAAGGCTGTATAATTAGTTTAGCTACCGCCTCTATGCTTTTGAGACTATGCATAATCGAACTATTCAATCGCTCGACCTAGTATCAGAAAAAGATGTTTTGGAGCTCATTAAATTAGAGCTTGGAATTAATCGTTTAAAATGTGCGATCTTGCCATTGGAAGCTTTGAAAACAGTTGTTGAACACTATAATAGTAAATTGTGTAAATAATATGCTTGATAGAAATGCGGTAGTCCGCAAATTAAATGATCTTGTTCCAAATATTGTTGTTAACATTAATCAAGAGTTAAAGGTACTCAAGGACTGTTTAACTTGGCTGAATGACAACAATAAAAATGTGGATGAGCTATTTAAGATTGGTGAAGTTTACTGGGCAGATAAAATCGATCAGGCGGTTAAACTAAAAACTTGGGAAAAGCCTTATCATATAGTAGGAGTCGATGGCTCTCAAATCTACCCAGATAGACATCGAGGTATTAATTGCTTTCTTCTAAATATTGGATTCGCTGAATTTTCATATGCAGATCAATCGACTGTTAATTTACAATCTAGTCCTTCAATATACTTTGAAAATGATGTTGATTTTGAACTTTCAACCGAAAATATAAATTATCTAAGAACTGGCCAAGAGTTTATCAAGGGTTTTGAGCATTGTCACAAAGTCTTTAAAAAAGAAATGACTGACCCATTCGTTTTTTTATTTGATGGTCCCCTATATTTTTGGTATTTGGATAACAAACCTGGTGAGATTAAAAATAATTTTTTATCGACGTATATATCTTCATTAGATTCATTCTTTTCTCAAAGAATCCCCATCTTGGGTTTTTTAAGTGCTCCAAAAAATAAAGAGATAATTAATTTGCTTAAGATTGGCTTGTCAAAAAAAATAATAGATTTGGGATACGAATGCACTACTGAGTTTCAATTTATAACTGATGCCGATTTTATTTCTCTGTTTTTAAGATCATATTCTAGAACGCCCATTTTTTCACTTAATTCAAGTTTGGCTTATCTATACCCAGCTCATCTCAGACCTAGCTTTTGTTATATAAATTTTGATACCGAAATTGCGCGAATTGAATTTCCTTTCTGGCTTAGCCAGGATCCTGATTTTGATAAACTTTTATCCATATTAGTTGATCAATGTAATAAAGGAAATGGTTATCCTATTGCTTTGTCTGAAGCCCATGAGCAGGCCGTAGTAAAAGGTTATGATAGGGATTATTTTTATGCAGCTTTGCATAAAATAGGATTTGAAAATAATCATCTTCTTAAATTTTCACAAAAAAGTACAAAGAAAAAGCTTGTTGGAGTTTGATACAACTCTACGTAGTGAGCGCTGAGTTTATTGCTTTTCTTGGCTTGTTTTATTTATAATTTTACTATGTGTAAATTTCTGCTGGGGAATGCCGAGGGTAAAATGTTAAAAAAGAAATTTGTTTTATTAGTATTTTTTTTAAATCTAACACTGTTTTTACCAGTACTTAAAGCGCAAGAATCGATTGAGCAAACGTATCAAAAATTTGAGGAAATGGTTAAACAAGGAATCAGTCAAAAGCAAATTTATGAAAAGCTTAAGCAGCCTCATGAACCAATGGTTATGTTTTTTGCCAGAATGCAATTATATGGTAGAGAAAAAAACAAAAATAATAACGTAGAGACTAATTATCCTTATCAAAAACCACAAGCGTTTGATCCAAAGCATATTCTAAACGACTTCTATTTTTTAGGTAATATTACTGTCCATGGAGATAATGCTGATAAATGGGCATTAAAACAGCAGAATGGGCAATTGCTTGCTAATTTACAAGCAAATAAACTTCAAGAATTGAGTCCCCAAGGTTTGAAACCAAGCCATGAAGATGTTTATAAAGAGATGCAGCAGTTCAGAATTAATGATGGTAAATCATCAGCGTATATTTTGAGTCCGATTAGTACCAAAATCAAGGTGCCTGAAGTTCATGTATTGCTTGAGAAAAACAAAAATATCGTCACGATGTATATTGGTAATCCAACTTCAACTCAAAATTTAACGGTTAAAGATGACGCTGGCGGCGAGCATACAGAGTCTGTGTCTGTTCCAACTAAAGGATTTAAAATTATTTATGATGATAATAAATTTAGGGATTATCTTACTCAGACATTTTTTTATAAAATATTGCTGAATAATGGAAAAGATCCGGTTGTCGGATTTGGATTTGGTTTTACTATTGATCCTACCAAAGTAGCACTTATAAATACTTCAGATGTTGCTCAAGTAATTGATATTTTCAATATTAAGCTTATTTTCAAGGTTACCAAGCAAGGTGTAACAATTAAAGATGGCAAATTTGTAAATGACTCTAAGAACAAGCAAATATATACCTATTATGCTAGTGAACCGTTAGCTATGCAAGATAAAATCAAAGAGAAAAATTATGAAGAAACTATAAAATATGCCGATCTTTTTGCAGTTGGGGCAATTAGGGTGGAGCCTTTAGATTCTGCTGATGCAAAAAAATTGGATAGCATGAAATAACTACAGATCTCATATTTTAAATTCTGTATTATCTTGTAATTTAATAAAGATATAATGGTGCTGAATGCTGCCTCTCTGCCTGATTTGTTTATTACCTGTTTTAACTTATGTTAATAGTTTTAACAGGCGCCTTATAATGCTATCAATAGCTAAATCAAGCACAGTATTAATAATAGAATTATAACTATTAATTAACTTAGGTGGTTCTTTTTACTTCAAAGCTAAAGATGTTAGCGTCGATGTTAACCCTGATATTAGATTCCTTGCAGAATTCAAATCTAGAGCGGGCGTAACTACTGATTTGCCATTAATAATGTCATTAACTTCGTAAACTTTTACTTGGCCATCTCTACTACCAATCATAATATATTTGCCAGTATGACTAAGGGCAAATGTTGATGTGTCAATTACCTTTTCAAAAGGCTTTAATTTGATTTTTTTACCAGTGCTAATAGTTATAAAACCTAACTTGCCATTAGAATCCTTAAAAACTATACATTGTTCATCAGGCGTGATTGTTACTTTAGAAACTAGTTTTTCTAGCTTACCCAGTTCTGGGTGATTGAATTCATGAGGTACATTAAATATTGATTCATAAGTATCTCGCTTATATACTACGATTCCTCCTAAATATCCTATTGCTATGTAGTTCTTGGAGATATCCATCGAATATATAGAATTTTTGTTATTCGTTTGAATTTTTTTTATTTCTTTGCCATTTATAGCATTCCAGAGGATTGCTTCTTTGCTAGATTCCCATACGGTTCCCAATAATTGTCCATCTGGACTTATTGCCAAAGGTCTATTAACTTTAAAATTAGCTGTAATTTGTGTAATTAAATTACCTGAATTTAGGTTAAATATCTTTGCAGAAATATTATCTGGATATGTTTCTTTCATGCCTACTGCAATTATATCTTGATTTGCAGGAATTCTTGCATTAATTATGGTGCCCGGCCTAATAAACCTTTGAGTGTCTTTATTGATAAAATCGATAAATGCTTTATTCGTTTTATTATACTTAAATATTTGGGTTGAATCTGATCCTACAATAGTCTCATTATCATTTAGTACAGCCAATGATGTTGTAGTTTGAGATGAAGGACTGAGATCAATATCCTTAATCTTGTGTTTATTAAATTTATCTAAATTTAAATCTTTATTATTCCATTCACTTCTATCCCATACGGTGATACCAAAAAAACTTTTGCCTCCACTGGAATTGGCTGTTCCTGCTACGATAAATTCTTCATTAGGGCTCATCGCCAATTTTTCTATAGAAGCATCGGCCGCTATGAATGAATAACGAGGTTCAACGCTCTTGGCAGCATTAAGTTGAGAGACATTTACTAAAATTATTATTAATATCCCAAGCTTGTTTTTCATTTTTTTACACCTTTTTTACGATTCATTAGAAAGTACGTGATCTCATTAAAAAAGGCCCACTTAAGGGCCTTGTATTTTTTATTGGTTTATTGAATTGTATCAACAAAAGTTACCAACCGGAACCGTAGTATCCACCACCAAATCCACCGAATCCACCACCGAATCCACCGCCCCAGCCTAAGCCAGACCCAGATCCGTAGCCATATCCGCAGCATCCATTTGAACTTCCACAGTTATTACTGCAACAATCATTGTTATAATAACCATAGTTATAACCACCACAACATGCTCCTCCTCTGTTTCTTCCCCAGAATAAGAATGCGTTAGTAGAAGCTGTAAACCCTAATAAAGCTAATAAAGCTATAGACATTAACTTTTTCATACTTTCTCCTTTATTTGTTTTTTTCATGATTAATTCATGACCAGATGTTAAAAATTATTAACATCTTATGTATTCATCACCTCATTTACAGATTGGCGTTTATGCCATTTAATAACCTGTAATTCTTGGTAATGTAAGAATACAGTTTCGTATTTACTACAAATAAGAATAGTTTAAAGTTATTTAATAAGTCAATAGTTTCTATTTGGATAAGAATTGGGGTTTCAGGAAATGTTTTGGCCAGGATAACCTGTAGTATAAAAAAATTTGCTAATTATTTGATTTCTAACCAAGAGGACTCTAGCTATAGTAGTCATCGTACGCTTTAGGACAGAAAGGGCGATCATAATAGTCAAACGAATAATAAGGCCAATAACCAAAGTTGGAAAAAGGGCTACAATAGGATCGATGTGGTGGAATTGATTGGATAGTGTACGTGAACTGTGGAGCTGATACTAGTAGAATCAGAGTAGCTATAAATCTTTTCATGTTTTTTATCCTCAAGTAGGGAGAATCACTTAAAATAGTTTGCATTAAAAAAACCAAGAGCATTATACAAATAGTGCTCTTGGTAAATAAAACATTTAGAACAATAAGGGCCGGATACAAGAGCCCTTATTGTTTGAATATTTATATTTTATACAACTTCTTGTTGTTGGTAGCTTTGCTCTACTGGTTCACCATAGCTGGTTGAATAGTTTGCAACACTAGAATAATCTTCTACACAAGTTGTACCGTTACCGCAAGAGGTTGCAGGAGCAGAATAACCTTGTACGCTTGACCAGTCTTCAGTACATGTTGTTGTTGGAGCAACGCTTACACATGAATTTGTTTCACAAGTTGGAACTTGTGCTGGACAACAACCACGTCTTGGTTTGCAACATTTATAACGTGGACAGCAAACCTTTTTAGGTTTACAGCAATTTACTGTTCTACAGCATGACCATCTTCCTCTTCCAATCAATGGTGTTCTGCAGCATCTTGTACGACAACCGCTAGTTACGGTTTGTGGTGTACAACATGTTGGATAATCTGAAGGGGTATTGTAACTTCCCCAGATTCCAAAAATTGTATTCGTATTAGATTCGGCAAACACCAATCCTAATAATGCTAAGACTAATAATACTTTTTTCATACTCTCCCCTTTGTATAGGTTAAACTTTAACACTAAAAATATATTACTCAATGTGATTGTTTAAAATCAATATTTTTTTAAAATCGATGGTTTGAAATGTTTTTTTGCTCAATAGATAATTGTTGAAATCGCTGATTGCTTGCGCTAACTTTGTTAATAAAACTAAAAAAAAATTTGTTATGAAAACTCATTTTGATCATTATGCTTTAGCTTGGCATAAATTATTAGAACTCGTAATTTTTGGACAAAAATCGGAAGCGATTGGTTTGGCAAAATTATTAGGTTATTCGATGAATGATAAAATTTTAGCGCTTCAACTTCAAGCCGATTTATATTTATTATTTAACGATATAAAAGAATCGAAAGCATTATACATAAAAATCGCAGAATTATATGCTCAAAATTCGCATCATACAAAATCGGTAGCAATTTTAGAGCATATAAAATTATTATAAACTAGGTTCTATTTATAATTTAAAATTTGTTTTTCCAAAACTCAATAGAGCCTTTTAAAGCCAGAACTTTTTATAAGATAGCTATCCAGCATTATTAACCTAAAGGTCTTGTGCTTTATTCTTGATTTGATAGAGCTACTTTAAAATTAATATTATTGTCACGCTGCGCTTAAGATTCTGATTAGAGTTCTACGATACGTTAGAGGTAAATTTATAATTGCTCATGAGCATTAAAAATTTGATCTTCCCCTCATTATTAATATTGAATTTCTAGCTTATTCAATCCAATCAATTAGCGTAGCTTTAAGCATTTAAAATCTACTTAAAGCATTGTTTGCCACAATTTAATTTATTGAAAATTGTTTACATCAATAATTGTAAATTAATACAATTTTTCATAATGTTTATTAGGGTTCTTGGGGGAACAATGAAATTTAAGGTAAATTTTTTTATGATTCTTATGTTATTTAATACAATACAAGCGAAAGATTTGATATGGGATTTTGGAGGAATTGTATTTCATCCAGATAAGTTAGGTGTTGGCCGAGCTGTTGGCTTACAATATTTTCTGCTTTATATGGTTATGGATTTGAAGAATCCAAATGTGCAAAATGATCTCTTTAAATTTTTAGAAACAGTTATGCCTGCGGATAAAAAATTTGGAGCTGTTGGTGCGGGTGACGGTCAAATTTTGCCAACGATTATGCGTCATTGGCAAGCTGGAACTTTATTAGCACCTGCAATAATAAAAAAAACGGAAGATCATATTAAAAAGATGGATAAAATAGGGTATTTCGAGAGCCACTATGAAAAAGAGCTAATCCGGCGAATTACAAGAGCTATGTTTGATCCTAAGATACTAGCGCAAAACATTTATCCTATTCAAGCAGGTGTCGACTTGCTAAAGAAATGTGTCGCAGCTAAAAATGCTGATGGGACTAAAAAAAACAACAATTATGGTGGTTCAAACATGGATCCTTTATCATTTAAAATATCTAAAAAATTATACCCAGAGATATTTAAACTCTTCGATGGGATAGTAATCTCAGGAGACATTGGCAAAGTGAAGCCCGACAAAAATTTTTATCAACATCTCATAAAGGAATTTAATTTAAATCCTAAAAATTCTGTTCTCATTGATGATCAAGAAGTTAATGCTATAGGTGCTAGAAAGTGTGAAATTGGCACTTTGATATTGAGAGATTGGGACTATAAAAGACTAGAGCAGGAGCTTAAGCTATGTGGTGCATTATAACGTTCTAAATAATCGTATATCAGTATTGGTTATAGATCTATAATCAATACTGAATTTCCATAGATTGAATTTGACGTTACGAAGAAGGGTGAGCGCATTGATACTTGGTTGTTTATGTTAGGTGTGCAATGCTGTATGCTTTATTCTACGTCGCCAGAATACCAGGTATGTAAATACCTGGGAATGGCTGTAGAACCCTTCGTCTAGTTCTTTGTAGCTTTTCTGTTCTTCGAAACTTCAGTGAAGTAAGAAGAACAGTAGGGTTGGCTATGAAAAATTCCGCGCGATATTGTGCTTTTAGGCTGTAGTCTGCTTCATCGTAAATGCAAAATACTCAATCTCTAGTTAGTAGAGTTGAGTAATCTGTCTCTTAAATTTTGATATTCAAGATCTACAATAGAAGGCTTACAAAATACCAGAAAATTATGTGAGCGCTTATAAATTTCGTTTTCATAAAAAATAGATTTTAAGCGCCGTCTGATTAAGTTCCGTGCCGGAGCGTTACCAACTTTTTTAGGAATAACAATTAGAAGCTTTCCAATATTGTCGGTCGTGGGCGATAGTTTAATATCTAGCTCCGGGCTTGAATAAACGTAACGCGCTTTCTTAAACGTTTGTTTAATTTCTTTATATTTAAACTTAGTAATAAGCGCTGCTACCGTTTTATGCATGAACCGCTAATCTTCTTCTGCCACTAGCTCTTCTTCTGTTGATGATTTTTCTTCCATCTTTTGTGGCCATTCTTTTTAAGAAGCCATGTTTCTTATTTCTTTTTTTTCTTTTTAATTGAAAAGTAACTGACATGATGTTTCCCTTGGAAAAGCATATAATTAAAAACTATTTAAATTAATTATAAATCATTGATAGAAATTTTCAAATTTTAGTGTTCGAATGCAGTGATATTTGTTCCTATATTATATTATTTTAGAAATTTGCATGAATGATCATCTTTTTTTAACTTAAAGTGCACCATTCAATTTAGATTTTGATTTAGCAGATTTTAATATTTCTTCTATTTCTGAATGGCCATTATCAGCAGCATAATCTAAAGCAGTCATATCACGATTATATTTAATATTGATATGAGCATTATTATCTGTAGATTCATTAATCTTCTAGATGTTTTAGATATCTCTCGGCATCCAAACTTGCAGCGCATCCAGAACCGGCTGAAGTTATTGCTTGTCTATATTTTGCATCGGCTACATCGCCAGCTGCAAATATACCTTTAACTGAAGTTTCAGTATTGTCGTTAAGCAGTATATGTCCATACGCTGTAAGTTCTAATTGGCCTTTAAAGATTTTTGTATTGGGAATTAAACCGATTGCTATAAAAACAGCATCTGTTCTTAATTCTGATGTTTCTTTTGAATGATAATTTGTTATGACTACCGATGTTACCTGATGATCATCACCCTTAATTTCTGATACAGAGCTATTGTAAATAATCTTTATATTGGGATTGCTTACGATCTTTTTTTGCATAGAATAAGACGCCGTAAGTTCTGGTAAAATATGTATGATGGTTATTTTATCAGTAAAGTTTGTCATGAATGATGCATTCTCCATTGCTGAATCACCACCACCTACAATAACTATGTTTTTATTTCTAAACAGAGCGCCATCACAAACAGCGCAGCTGGAGACTCCTTTACCCCAATATTCATTTTCGCCTTTGCAATCTAATCTTTTGGGATTAGCTCCAGTAGCTATAATAATGGTTTTAGATTGTATCTGAACATTTTGGTCAGTATTGATGATAAATGGTTTGTGCAAGAAATCGACACTTACTACTGTCTGTGCTAAGAACTGCGTGCCAAAAGATTTGGCATGTTGTCTAAGGTTAGACATAAGTTCTGGCCCAGGTATTTTTTCATTACCGGGCCAGTTTTCTATATAGCTTGTTGACATAAGTTGTCCACCAGGCTCTCTACCCTCAATTACTAAAGGGTTAAGATTTGCTCTGCTTGCATAAATTGCTGCAGAAAGACCTGCTGGACCAGAACCTATTATTGTTAAATCTTTGATGTTGCTGTTCTTCATTTCTCTGTTTTATTTTGGAACTTTCTTTTTGGTTAAATAACTAATTACATAGTTTAATGTTTTTTCTCTCAAACAATATTGCTTAATTATTTCGTGAGGTAATGGAACTTCTTGGCTATTAAATTTAGTTGTAGGAATCTTGAAGTATAAGAGACCTCTTGTACGAGCCCGCTGCATTAAATTTAAATATGAGTAAACATCCTGATCGGTAATAGCGATATTTTCTTGATATGATATTCCATCAATTATTATTGTTTCTCTGAGCTGCTTTTCTGCTAACATTTTAATTTTGTCTTTAAAATCACTTTGCGATTTATAAACATAATAATCAGGATTAACATGGACATCCGCAAGAACAAGCTGCTTTTGCCGTTCCAATAAGTGTGGAGGTAATGTTACATAATATTGCCGAACGAGCGATTTTAATGTGTTTTCTACAGTTTCACGTCGTTGAGATATGTCATTTCTAAATGAGAACACTTCAATAAGCTTTTGATGTATTTCTTTATCTACCTTTAATTGAAAATGTTTCTTAAATAAGTTAACGCAGAAATAAGCATTATTAATGAAATCTGTAATCTTAATTTTGAATTGATAATTTAATCCAAAATCGTTATTAATATATTCTTGAAAATAGTGGCTGTTGGTAATGAAAATATCACCAACTTTTTTTCCAATGAATAGTGCGTGAAGATCTTGATCCGTTTCTTCTTCGCTAATTTTTACCCAGAGCTGATCTTCGTAGCCACTAAAGGTAGGATTTCCTGCTTCATCCACAAGCTCCATGGTGAAAAAAACCCAGTCGCCGTAGCTAATGCCATTATCTTTATAGTTAGCTTTACCATCAGCTTCTTCTTTTAGGAAGTGAAAAACTTGCTTGTCGATATCTTTATAATTTTTTCTAGGTGCTATCTTAATATTTATTTTTTTCCACTTTTCATCAACAATGTCATGCATCTTGGAAATGCTAAATAAAAACTGAGCACCTTTTTCTTGGTCAAGAACAATATCAAGCAATTTGGGATCACCCGCGACAACTATTTTATTTGTGTATAAAGATTGACATAGTAGATTCATAACACAGTGAATAAAAAGAAGATCTTTTATATGCTCAAGGATATTTGGTCTATATGTTGTCTCTATATAACTGACTGGCGTTGAGCCCTGAGAGAAGCCATAAGTGCTTGCTTGGCTTCTGTGCATTAGTACTGCATTTTTATATATCAAATTTATGTTTTGATATGGCAAAGTAAGCGATACCATGCACTGGTTTTGACCTTTTTCAATAAGATCGAAGTTATAAAATTTTTCACCTTTTACCACAATATCTCCCTTTTTTATGGTGCAAGAGGAGGGACTTGAACCCCCACCCCGTTAGGGACTGGATCCTAAGTCCAGCGCGTCTGCCAATTTCGCCACTCCTGCAATTTTTCAAATTTGGTTACCATATATACACTTAAGATAATATGGTTTTGCCAGGCATTTCTTAAGCGAAATGACTGGTGGGCTGCCTTGGACTCGAACCAAGAACCTGCAGATTAAGAGTCTGTTGCTCTACCAGTTGAGCTAGCAACCCTTCAAATAGCGGTGAAAAAAATTATATTACAAATTCTAGCTAATTTTTTTTAAAATGTGAAGTTGTTTTTATAAATTTTTTATTTCACCTTCTTTTTTACTTGCTTCCAGGTCACCTAATTTAATAAATTTATCAGTAACTTTTTGCAACATTTCTTGTAATGACTTTGAAAAGTCCTCTGATATCTTCTTAGATTTTTCTGTTTCTCTGATCTTATTTTGAATATCCTTTCGGATATTTCGTATGACGACTTTTGTTGCTTCTAATTTTTGATGAAGGGATTTTGTAAGTTCATCTCTACGTGACGAGCTCATAGGTGGAATTTTTATACGAATGACTTCCCCGTCATTTTGAACAGAAACGCCCAAGTCTGATAAACTGATTGCTTTTTCAACATCAGCTATTAATGATTTATCCCATGGTTGTACAACTAACATAGCTGCATCAGGTGCGGTAATGGACGCCATTTCTTTTATAGGCATAAGTGTTCCGTAACATAAAACGCGAATGTCTTCAACCATCACTGGATTTGCACGTCCTGTTCTGATTTTTGATAGCTCTCGTTGGAAATTTTTAATCTGTTTGTCCATTTCCAATTCAATTTCTTTTTCAAACTGTTTAATATTGGAGCTTCCATTTAATTCCATGTCGATCATTTCCTTGTAACTAAAATAGTTTGTGATGGTTGCTAATTATTTGCCAATTTCAAATCGTACAAAGCGATTGATTTTTATATTCTCACCAACTTTAGCGATTAATCCTTTAAGAACATCGTCAACTGTTAATTTTTCGTCTTTGATGAACGGCTGATTTAACAAGCATACTTCTGTATAGAATTTTTGTATTTTGCCTTCGATGATTTTGTCTAAAGCTGCTGCTGGTTTATCTTTTAACTGTTCTCTGTATATTTCTTTTTCTTTTGCAACTACATTTGGATCAACTTCTGTTGATGAGATGCATACGGGTCTAAATGCTGCAATTTGCATGCAAAGATCATTTGCAAATTTAGTCATATCTGGAGTTCGAGCAACAAAATCCGTTTCGCAATTAATTTCGATCATTACACCAACTCTAGAACCAGGATGAATATAAGCGTGCACGATACCTTCAGCGGTTGCGTTACCAGATCTTTTTTCAGCAACGGCAGCGCCTTTTTTTCTTAATAGTTCAATAGCTTTTTCAATATCACCATTTGCTTCTTCGAGAGCTTTTTTACAGTCCATCATGCCGATACCTGTTTTGTCACGAAGTTTTTTTACTAAATCTAGAGAAATTTCTGCCACAATGAGCTCCTTTAAAATATATTTATATTAAGTTGCTGAGATTAATTTTGCCAAAAAGTTAGCTATTCAGCAATAAGCATATTAATAGTATATCACTACTCAAGATTACTGTAAAAATTTGTTTTGATAGGGGTTGTTATGACCATAATGATATATGACAAACTTCAAGATCTTTAATTATTGGTTCTACCTTTTCCGCTTTTTGAATTGCTGTATAGAGGGGCGGCTTTTCATGAGCAAATTCGATTGTTCCGCATTCATCCCAATCGAACAAATCGAAACCACCTATTTTTTGTTCCTTGAAGCCAAAGGGTATGTATAAAATCGATTGTGCTATTATTGGATGATGCATTTGTATATGATTTGGAAAGCCAGTTGCAACTTGCGCATCTCTAATGATAATTTCAAAATTTGCTATTCTTTGTAGGTTTTCTACCTTTTTTCCGTAAAATCCTAAAACACTTTGTACTTTGTCATTAGAAGAAAACAAATTAAATAAATGTTTTATTACATACATATTGGGATGAAATTGGTCAAGATCGATAGGGGTGCCCAATAGGTAAACGATTTCAATTAAATTTTTGCAACATTTTTTAGTGCGCAATTTAGTAAGGTCTCTATATGCTTGTACGAATTCTGCAGTATCTTCAAAGCTAGAAAATGAAGGGATGCTTTCTATATGATAAAGTAATTTGCTGGCTAAATTAATAACATTCCCGCCAAAGCTATGCCCTATAATAATTATTTTTTCATTAGGATATCCCATCTCTAAAGTTAAAACTAATTCTGCTAGGTCTTTTGCTGCTCTGATTCTTGCAATATTATTTAAAGCACCTGTCCAATTGAGTAGATGAATTCTTTCATTTAATTTTATCGTTTCTTGCTCTAATGCTTGATAGAAATCGCCTCCCGGCTGCCACCATTTTGATCCATTTGCGAACGTCCCATGTACTAAAATAATTATAGCATTGATCTTAAAATGGGCTAATATAAGAATCCAAAAAAGTAGTTTCTTCATATGCCTAATGTTCCTGTTTTAACTAAAATAATTAACATTATTATTAGCAATTTTTACTGGGTTGTGGTCAATAGTATCAAAAAAAAATGAAAGGTAATTTCCTATTGATTGATCTAGAAACTTTTTTGAAAAAAAGATATTTATTGAGGTTAATGAATTTCAATTTTAGGTATGATTGCAGATATATTAAAAGTATGTTTTGTTGTTTAAAGGTATTTAGATAGATTGTACTTCAGGTGCTAGGGGTGCTTTTCTCATCGAATTGCTTTTTTTATAAAGATAATAGGCAAACGAGCTTGCAATAGTTGGGGCTAAAGTACCTGTCAATATGCCGATTATCAATTTTTGGGGTTGCTCTTTTATGGAGCGACTTAAAATTTTTTCTGAGATGAGTTGCAAGGGAAAAAAGATTGGGATAAGGGTTATTGCTGGTAGATATATTTTGTTATTAGAAGTATCGGGTTTCGAAAAGCAAATAAACAATGCGTAGCTAGTTCCTATTGAAAACCAAGAGAATCCAAGTGTGGCAGCAGCAATCTTGAAATAATCTAATCTTGAACGCTCGACATGAGTTTTCTGTTTTTGATTTTCATGTGCTTCCATTGTATTACAATAGAGAAGTGAACTAAGCATTAAAAATTTTACTAACAAAAACGGTATAAGCTTCATATTCTAGTTTCCGATTTATAATTTTTTCAATTCTTAGCTTTTTTAAATAATTCATTACTAGCTATGAGCGTTTTAAAGATAGCGCTTCTGTCTCAAAATTGTTATAATTGCAAATTATGCAATTGATTAAGATCATTTAAAATAGCCAATTTTTGAGTGTATTTATTTAACAAGCTTAGCAAGTTGTCCTGGGCTTTTCTAGACATATCTTTATTATTTGCTAAAATTAAAATAATTAATAATTTTGTTTGCAACTTAACTTTAAGTACAGGTGTTACATGTCAAACCAGAAGCTTCAAATTCCTCATTTTGAAAAATATGCAATATTTCAAACTGGAGGCAAGCAATATCAAGCATTAGAGGGCAAAACTCTAGCTGTTGAAAAATTAAAATTAGAACCGGGACAAGAAATAATTTTTGACCAAGTTCTTTTAAGAAAATTAAATGAAAATGATCTTGAAATAGGTCAACCATTTTTGAATACTCATATTACAGCTACTTTAGTTAAACATATGCGTGGACCAAAATTGGTTATTTTTAAGTTTAAAAGACGTAAAAAATCAAGACGTAAACAAGGTCATA
>Ga0105046_10000408_pt1 | contig 59236 bp, 54 predicted proteins | sample MAT03_FD_78385 | JGI IMG/M metagenome (GOLD analysis project Ga0105046, IMG submission 78385) | Freshwater microbial communities from Lake Fryxell liftoff mats and glacier meltwater in Antarctica - MAT-03 (megahit assembly) | ecosystem: Environmental > Aquatic > Freshwater > Ice > Liftoff...
GTCACTACTTCGCGCCCCTAAAGGTCCCCGTCGGCGGCTGAAGCGGCACCGGACCCAGGCGCGTACGGCCACGCCGCCGGTACTGCCGACGGTCTCACCGAGGTATCCTCGCACCGACACGTGTTGGCCAGGGTAACGCCTTCGCGTTCGCTGGGCAATTCGGCCCGTCACTACTTCGCACCACTAAAGGTCCCAGCCGACGGCTGAAGCGGCACCGGACCCAGGCGCGTACGGTCACGCAGAGGTACCCTCGCACCGACACGTGTTGGCCATAGTAATGCCTTCGCGTTCGCTGGGCAGCTCGGCCCGTCAGCGCTTTCGATGCCCGGCCATCCGCTCAATTTGCAGCTCGGTGGCTGAATGCCGGGGGGATTCGTTCCGGCGCATCGAACTAAAACGTTAACTCCATTTCCACCGCGGCTTCGCCGGGATCGAAATAGCAGCCGGGGGTCGTTCGCACGATCTTGAAACCAAACTCGTGATTGAGCCTGATCATGCGTTCATTGCTCTCCCGTGTCTCCGTGACCAGGCGGGTGTAGCCGTAGCGCTTGGCATAGGCGATCTGCCACGCCTTCATCACTCGTCCCAAACCTCGGCCCTGCCACGCCGGCAGGATGCCGGTCGAACTGATTGCGAGAACCCGATCGCTATCCAACTCCTCCTGGAGCGCACAACACCCGACACGTTTACCATCGACGATCAACCAATAGACTTCGGCGGCGCGCCAGAACGATGCGGGAAACAGATCGGCTTTCAAGAAAACCTTTTTGTCGAACTCCCGCAACCGCCGCAACTCCTGCTCCACATCTACCCGCCGAAACTCCAGTTCCATCTTTCCATCGTCTCGCGATACGCTTATGAGTTCGCCATGAAAATAACACGCATTCTGACAAAGATCGTTCACGCGCGCATGCGCAACTGGATATTCGTCAAGGTGGAGACCGATCAACCCGGTCTTTATGGCTGGGGCGAAGCGACGCTTGAATGGAAGACGAAATCGGTAGTGGGAGCGGTTGAGGATTTGAGCGTGCTGTTGATCGGTCAGGACCCGCGCCGGATTGAACACCTTTGGCAGATCATGCATCGCCAGTATTTTTGGCGGGGAGGCATCATCAACTACACGGCGATGAGCGGCATCGATCAAGCATTGTGGGACATCAAGGGGAAGGACCTGGGACGGCCTGTTCACGAAATTCTCGGCGGACCGGTTCGCGATACTCTGCGCTTTTACGATCATCTGGGCGGCGGGAAAATGGAAGACATCTACGGCACGCTGGAACCCGCGGAGTTCGCCGAGCGCGTGCACCAAAGCATGGAGGAAGGCTTTAACGCAGTGAAGTCGATGCCGATTCCAGTTAGCGACCCGGTGGAATCTCCCGCCGTGTTGAAGCGCGCCGCGAAGTGCGTGGAAGCGATGCGGGAGGCGGGCGGGGACGGGCTCGACATCATGCTGGATCTTCACGCGCGGACGACGCCGGCGGCGGCGATTCAATTTGGGCGGTTGCTGATCGACTATAACCTTTACTGGTATGAGGAGCCGTGCTGGCCGGAGTCGATTGACGGACTGCAAGAGGTGGCGCGGGCGCTTCCCTTCCCGATCGCGACGGGTGAGCGGCTGGTGGGACGGTGGGAGTTCCGTGAGCTGTTCGAGAAACGGGCGTGCGCGATTGCACAGCCGGATTGTTCGCATTGCGGCGGGATTAGTGAAGTCCGGAAGATCGCGGCTATGGCCGAGGTCTACTCGATCGCAATCGCATGCCACAATCCGCAGGGGCCGATCTCGACGGCGGCGTGCACTCACGTTGCCTTCGCGACGCCGAACTATCTCATTCAGGAGGTGGTCCGGAAAGACGTTCCGTGGCGGAAGGACGTAGTTATCGGGCAGATTCCGATTGTGAATGGACATGCCGTTCCGCCGACGGCGGCGGGGCTCGGGATCGACATCAACGAAACCGAGGCGGATAAACATCCGTGGCAACCAGAAGTAACGATGAATGTGTTCCGGCGGGATGGCTCGGTGGGCGACTGGTAGGATCGAAATCGCCTGCCAAGCCGTGGATCGGCCGCAGTGATTTTCCGTATACTGAGGCCTGCCAATTTCAGCGATTCACGACGTAAAAGGCGGCACGTTCGCCCAGTATGACCAAATTATTGAAGCACTTGGAGAGCACGCGCAGTCGCCCGGCGGCTTGGCTCATATCGCGACAGCGACTCCAGATGGATTTCTGGTCTGCGACATTTGGGAAAGCCAGGAGGATTTTGAAAACTTTTTGCCGCAGCTACTACCTCGGGCGGAGGCGGCCGGTTTAGCCCCACAGACCGCGCCAAAGCTGGGGCGCGTCGAGAAGTTGATCGTTTCCGATGACGCGAACACCTTACCCGCGGTGGCGGTTCTCTACTCCTTTGCCGGCATGACGGTGGCGCAGAATTACGACTTGTTGGCCAGCGTAAATGCCGATGGACCTCCACCCATAACGCGGCGGGCCCATATTGCGAGCGAGACCGCCGATGGGATTTTCGTCCTAGGAGTGTGGGAAAGCGAACCCGCGTTCCACGATTTTGAGCCGCTAATTCAAAGGGCCTTCGCCGCCTGTGGTGTAGCGGGGGCCGCCCCTGTAATCGGCCAGATTCACCGCCTGGCGTTTATCCCTGGCGCCGGCCTCCACCAGCCGGCACACGCTTAGCGGACCAGGTGGCGCCACGGTATTCGCCCATGTCGAGCTTGCCTGACATTTCGTCGGCGCTGGCGGCTTGGCCGGTGAAGCGGAACTGCAGCGAATCGCCGTGATTTTCGTTTAGCGAACTGGCGAAATCGACGGCGGCGCCGTTCACGTTTCCACGCACGGGCCGGGACGCGAAATCGCCCTGATGGGTGCCGGAAAGATCGGCCGTGCGCTGCAAGAGATCGAGGTAGTGGATAGAGGATCCGCTGAGGAAATCGATCTTGACGGCCCAGCGGCCGGAGAGCTCGAACTTCGGCGCGGCGACGGCTGGCGCGGCCTGTTCCTTGAGCCCGGAAAGAGCCTTGAACAGCCCTTCGGCGACTTGTTCGGCATCGCCCGGAGCCATCATGTAGGCAACGACGCTGATTCCACTTTGATTGGTGGCGACGGTCATTCGCGGTTCACCGTTCATGAGCATGGCGCCCATCTGGACACCGGTGGTGCGGAACTTGGCGGCATCCCAACGAATTTGGAGCGAAGGGGTGCGATTGGACAGTTCGTTGGGCTCCTGAATGTTCATTTGAATGTGGCTGAGGGGGGCGAGGCGGGTCTTGACCGTATTGAGCCAGCCCATCCAGCGCGTCCATTCGGCCTTGTGATCGCGCTTGGACCACATCTCCACCGCGGCCAGCATTCCCATCGTTTCTTCTTTACCGATCTTGAGTGCGCGGGCGAAGCCATGATGCGGTGCGCTGTGAACCCAGGCGGCTTGGACGATGCTTTTCTTGCCGAGCAGGAGGCCGGCGGTCTGGGGTCCGCGAATGCATTTGCCACCGGAGTAGGTGACAAGGGTGGCGCCGCGCTGCAAATGGACATTGGGGACGGTGAGGATTTCGGCGGCGGCGTCGACGAGAATGGGGATCTTGTGCGGGGCGGCGTGTTTGACGACGGTCTCAAAAGCGAGCGGGCCGCTTTCGGCGCCGGGGCCGGCGAGGATGTAGATCATGGCCGTGCGCGGGCCGATGGCGAGATCGAGTTCTTCCGGCGTGGAGACTTCGATGATGCGAGCGCCGACGGCGCGAATGGCCGCGTCATAGACATTACGGGAGTTGGCGGGAATGATGACTTCGTCTTTGGCGAAGCCGCGGAGGTCGGGGATGCGAACGTGGAGATCGGGGTTGCCGCCGGCGATGCAGGCCGCGGTGGCATGCGTGATGGCGGCGGAACAACCGCAGGAAACCATGCCCCATTCGGCGCCGGTGAGTTGAGCCAGTTTCGCGCCGGCGGCGTCCATCAACTCATCCATATGCACATAGCGTTGGGCGGCGGCGTCCATGGCGGCACGGGCTTCGGCCAGCATGGTGGAGCCGCTCACGATGGTAAAAGTGCCGCGGGCATTGATGATGGGGCGAACGCCAATAGCGCTGTAAACGTCGGGCACGGCAGCGGCGGCGGAGGGAGCGGAAACGGCGGGAATTCCGGCAAGACCGGCGGTCTGGAGCAAGTTACGGCGCGAAGGCTTCATGGAGACAGTATAGGCCTAGATGAAGCGCATGGCGCCATAGGTCACGACACTTTCCGGGTCAATTTGCCAGTGTTCGTAATCCAGCAAGTGGCCGCGGGCAGCGGGCATCGCCCGTAGAAATGTATAGAAAGGCGCCGATCCGCACCATTTCAGCGGATCGTGCCCTTCCTGCACTTGAGCCCAAAAAGCATCGGTGTCGCCGCTGTTCAGGGAGTCGATCCGCAGGCGATCCTTTCTCTCGACCTCAAGCATTTCGCCGGTGTTGGCGGTGGCGGGAGAGTCATCGTCATAGCGTTTGCCGATGTGCGCCATGTCAACGCCGAGGACCCAGACCAGCGCGTCGCCGTGGCGTTCCTCCATGCCGCGAAGCGCGTCCAGATAACGCCGGACGTCATCGGACTGTTCGGGTGGACCGCCCAGGTAAATGCTGCGCGCGTAGGACCCGCAGAGGAGCGGGAGGATTTTCACGTTGGGTCCATAGAGATATTGCAGGAAGACGACTTGGAATTCGACCGAGTGTTCGATGGAGAAGAAGTAGTCTTCCTCCAGCACGCCGGCGCCGCCGTCCTGTCTCAGCTCACCCAACAGCTTTTGGTTCACTAGCGCCCGTCCCACAGGCGTTTCGAAGTCTTTGCGGGTGGTGCCGAGGCAGTCGATTTCCCCGTAGTGAGAGGTGCCCAGGATGACAAAAGTCTTGTCGGCAGCCTGCTCCCGGGAGATCGATTGAGCCAGCACGGAATAGGCATGGGCGTAGGAGCGGCGGGCCGCGCCGGGGCTGGCGTGCGGGGAGGCGATGGCGCGGACCGGCGTGGCGCCGGGCTTGGGAACGGCGTTGAACCACTCGTCAAATTTCATTCGCAGGGCGCCGGGATCGCCGGGATAGTTCAGGGAGCCGCTGTGGGAAAAGGGCAGGACATCGGCGGCGCGCCATTCGCGAAGGCGCGTCTCGCGAATGGCGGCGAACTTGTCATCTTCCAGGAAACCGGCGTTGCTGAGGGCCGATTCCAGGCTGGCGGCGGCGTCGGAGGTGTCGAGTTCACCAGTGAGCCGGGTCAAGGCGGCGCGAAGATCGAGAGCCGTATTTTGGCCGTCGAAGAGATCGAGTACCTGGACGAATGCGGGCGGGACGATCAGTTGGTGACTGGAGAACTGATTCCGGTCCTGGATGACGAGGCCCGGGTGTTTACGGTCGGGCGATGGGAAAAAGTCGAGGTCACGGCGAAGCGGCGCGAGCGGTTTGGCCATGCCTTTATTTTAGAATTCAATGAGGGCCAGGCATTCGCGGGCAAAGGTTAAGTTGGCCTGGGCGCTGACCCGGCCGGCGGCGACGGCCTTTTCAAGCAGGGCGATGCTCTGACGTAATGCACGCGTGGCGGCGGCATCCTCTTTCATGTCGACGAGCAATCGGCCCATGAAAAAGGCGTTTGTGCCGAGTAGATCCTGGTAGAAACCATTGGCCGGATTGGCTTTCGCCATAACCTCGATGAGATTTTGCGCGCGGTGGTAGGCGGCGAGAGACTCGGGCCAGCGCCAGGAGTTTCGAAGGTGGCCGGCATGGCGCGTGAACACGTTGGCGAGCATCGCCTGATTGCGCACATTGGCGGCATCGAGCGTGACGAGTTTTTCACCGATGCCGATTAGTTCCGCGTCCACGGAGAGCGCGCGAGGGAGATCGCGAACCCGTTCGGGCGCGAGTTCGAGCACATCGACAAGTTGGATGCCGGGTGGTATGAGGCGGCCCTGGTCACGAATCGCAGGTTTTTCGCCGATCGCTTCGCGCATCACCGACATCCCGATTTCCGCGGTGCGAAGCGCTTCGCGCCAGTCTTCAAGGGCGACCCAACTGCGGCTGAGGGTAAGGCTGTCGCTGGAGAGCAGCCGCCGGAATGAGACTTCGGCGGGCTGGGCGATGATGGCGCGTCGAAGATCCTGGACCGAGGCCGATACGAGGGCGATGGCCCGGTGGTGCTGGTCCCGCTGTTGCAAGTGTTCGCCCCAGGCGCGATACAGATTGGAGCGGTAGCGCACGAGTTCGACGCGCAGATCGGGCGTGAGTTTGGGTTCGAGGCTGGCGAAAGCGGCGGCGGCTTGCGCGAAGGCTTTTTCGGCTTCCGGAATTTGCGCGTTCCACAGAAGCGTCTTGGCGAGTTTGGTGGAAGTATAGCCGGCCAAGAGGCGGGTGGCGGGATCGTCCCAGCGTTTGCGGTGCCAGGCCAGCGACTGGCGGTAGCTTTTCACGGCGCCAACGGTGTCACCAAGATTGGCGGCAGCGGGATAGCCCTGCAGGTCGCCGATGCGGTCATAAGCGCGGGCGAGATCCCGGTTGAGTTCAGGATCGTCGGCGGCTTCGCGGCCCATTTGTTCGAAGTGTTCGAGCGCGGTGGAAACGAGGAGTTGGCGGGCTTTGGTCGCGCCGACGGCGTCTTTGAGAGCAAACTCGACGTCGAAGAGAAACTTGTGGGTCAATTTGCGGGCGCGATGGAAGCGGTCCTGGGCGGAGGCGCGTTGCACGGCGGCCTCTTCCGCGTTTTTTACGGCGATGGATTTCTGATGATCCGATTCCTGTAGCGCGCGCTCGGCGCGATCTCGCTCGCGTTCGGCGTGGGCGCGGGCCTCGGCGGCGATTTTGGCTTGGCCGATGGACCAGACGGTACTCGCCGCCAGACCGGTGACTAGAAGCGTCAACGCGGCCAGAGGAAGCCAATTGCGCCGGCCGAATTTCGACGCGGTATAAAGCCAGGACTGGCCCCGCGCTTCGACGGCGTGTCCGGCGAGGAAGCGGCGGAGATCGGCGGCAAGTTGATCGGCGGTGCCGTAGCGCCGTTCGGGTTCAGTGGCCAGTGCTTTCTCAACAATGCGGTCCAGATCGACGGGGATCCGCTCGCTGGCGACGCGGCTGGGCGGCGGGATAACGCCGTCGGTGACATCCTTTACCAGATCCGCGAAGGAGCGATTTCCCGCCGAGCGTACGGGGCGGCCGGTGAGTACTTCGTAGAGGACTGCGCCGAGGGCATAAACGTCGGTGGCGGTAGTGATGGCCTGGCCGCGGATCTGTTCGGGGCTGGCGTAATCCGGCGTGAACATGGCGTGCATGGAGGCCGTCATGCCGTGATCTACACCGATCAGCTTGGCGATGCCGAAGTCGAGGAGTTTGGGGACGCCCTTGGTGTCTACCAGCAGGTTGGCGGGTTTCAGATCGCGATGGACGATCAAGTTGCGATGGGCGAAGGCGACAGCGTCACAGACGGTGGCGAATAGTGAGCAGCGCTCACGCAGGCCGAGATCTTTGGAATAGAGGGTGAGCGGGACGCCGTCGATATATTCGAGAACGAGATAGGGCCGGCCGTCGGCCGTGGCGCCGCCGTCGAGGAGGCGGGCAATGTTGGGGTGATCGAGTTCGGCCAGGATCTGCCGCTCCTGGCGAAACCGCTCGCGCATTCCGGGCGCGAGTTGCTCGGGCCTCAATATCTTGACGGCCGCGAGTTGGCGGTAGGAGTCGTCGTCGCGGGCGGCTAAATAGACCGCGCCCATTCCGCCGGAACCGAGGGGTTTGATGATGCGCCAGGCCCCGGCGCGTTCAGGTTGGCTGGCGGCAGGAACGTCGAGCCAAGCCGAAACGGAATCGCCGATCATATTTTCGATCGTCGCGCATTCGTCGCGATCCGCTTCAATGAGGCGGCGGACAGCGCGGGCTAATTCGGCGTCGCCGGTACAGCGGTGGGAGAGCCAGTCCTCGCGCTCTGTGGGTGAGAGAACGGCCGCTTCGTGGAAAATTTCCTCAACCTGGCGCCAGCGCTCGGCGGTCATTCGGGCACCTCCGGCGCGGACATGTGCGCACGGAGCCAGGCCTTAGCGGCGCGGAGGTCGCGCGCCACGGTGACGGCGGCGATCCCAAGAACCTGGGCGATCTCTTCCGCCGTCATGCCGCCGAAATAGCGCATTTCCAGTGCCTGCGCCTTCCGTTGGTCGAATTCGGCCAGCGCGACAAGAGCGTCTTCGAGGGAGAGCAGCGACAATGCCTGATGTGGCGCCAATTCTTCGATCCGATCCAGGCGAAGTGTTCCACGGCCTTCGCCACGTTTCAGCGTTAACCGTTCCCGGGAGAGATCGACCAGGATCTGGCGCATCAAACGGGCAGCGATGTAGTAAAAATGAGAACGGTTCGCCCAGTCCGGTTGGCGCTGTTGGGCCAGGCGTAAAAAGGCCTCGTGGACGAGTTCCGTTGGAGAGAGTTCGCCGTCGCGCTGGACCGAGAGCCGGGCGCGGGCCAGTTGGCGAAGTTCGGGATAAACAATCGCGGTCAATTCATCCGCAGCCCCGGGGTCACCGGTACGCCAGCGGCGCAACAGAACGGTAACGGCGCCAGGGACCGCCGGCGCGGAATCGTGCCCCTTATGGCCATCGACCGGATACACCATCACTACCCCTTGCGCGAAGCGCACCGTAAAATTATCAGGCTCAGTAGATTTTTTTTTGCATCCCTTGTTTTCTCCGACCCACTCCGCCGGGCAATTGCGCGTACGATGGAGAGAAATGGCTAGATTAACCGACGCGGACCTCGCGGCCGCCGTGGACTCCCTGCCCGGGTGGACAGTCGTCAACGGGAAACTGCATCGATCGTACAAGTTCCCGGATTTTGTTCATGCGTTTGGGTTTATGGCCACCGCCGCCATTGCGATTGAAGCGATGGATCACCATCCGGAATGGTCGAATGTGTGGAACCGGGTGGTAGTGGATTTGACGACCCACGACGCGGGCGGAATCACGGCAAAAGATATCCTGCTCGCCTCCAAACTTGAAGAATTGGCGAAAAGGCTTCAATAGATGCGTGGATTTTTGTTGGTCTTGGCGGTCGCCGGCGCGATGCCGGCGCAGGAACGCTTTCCTGGATCGAATGACATCGACCGGGTGATAGAGGAAGCGGTTCTGTACGATCAAATGCCGGGCGCGGTGGCGTGGATTGGGCAGAACGGGAAAATTCTCCATCGGAAGGCTTACGGCAGTCGCAGCCTGATGCCGGCGACAGAGCCGATGACGATGGACACGATTTTCGATGCCGCATCTTTGACGAAAGTGGTGGCGACGGCATCAGCCATGATGCGGCTCGTGGAACAGGGCAAGGTCCGGCTGGGGGACAAGGTCACCGATTATCTGCCGGGATTTCAAGGCGGCAAGAGTGACATTACGGTACGGATGCTGCTGACGCATTTCTCGGGAATGCGGCCCGATGTGGATTTGGCGCCGGAGTGGAGCGGCTACGAGACGGGGATACAGAAGGCGTTGATCGACAAGCCGGTCGCGGCGCCCGGAGAGCGGTTTATTTACTCCGACATCAACTTTGTTTTACTTGGCGAAATGGTGCGGAGGATTTCGGGAAAGCCGCTGGACCAGTTCGTGCGCGAGGAGATCTTCAAGCCACTGGGAATGACGGAGTCCCGATTCAATCCGCCGGCGGTGTTGCGGCCGTTGATCGCGCCGACAGAACTGTACCCGAATATGGCCGCGCCGCTGCGTGGCGTTGTGCATGACCCAACGGCGCGTTTCATGGATGGCGTTGCCGGGCACGCCGGGCTCTTCACCACGGCCGCGGACCTTTCCCGTTTCGCGCGAATGCTGTTGGGAAAAGGAGAACTGGATGGCCAACGGTTCTTCAGTCCGTTGACGATCGAGAAATTTACGCAGCCGCAGACGCCCGCCGATCAACCGGTGCTGCGCGGGCTTGGCTTCGATATAGACTCGCAGTTTTCGGCCAACCGCGGCGAGCTCTTTCCATTAGGCTCGTTCGGACACACGGGATTTACGGGAACGTCGCTATGGGTGGATCCAGGCACCGGGGCGTATGTGATATTGCTGACGAACAGCGTTCATCCGAAGCGCCGCCCGCCGGTAACGGCGTTGCGCGCCAAGGTGGCGACGATTACGGCGGCGGCGCTTGGAGTAGATGTGCCGGGCGCGATTTTGAACGGGTATAACGAGTCAATGGGAGGAGTGCGGCGGGCGATCGCGCGGACCGGCAGTGTTGAAACCGGATTGGATGTTTTGGTTAAGGAAAAGTTCGCGCGGCTGCAGGGTAAGAAGATTGGGTTGGTCACGAATCACACCGGGCTCACGCGGGACGGGAAACGGAACATCGACGTCATGGTGGGGGCGGGGCTGCGGCTGACGGCCATCTACTCGCCGGAACATGGAATTTTCGGCAAAGAGGATCACGAAGGTATTGGCGACGCGTTGGACCCGGCGACGAAGGTGAAGATCTGGAGTTTGTATAAAGACGCCAACCGGCGGCCGAGTGCAGAGATGCTGGCGGGCGTCGAGGTGGTGGTGTTCGATATTCAGGACATCGGATCCCGTTTTTATACCTATGTCAGCACGATGCGGAATGTGATGGAGGAGTTGGATAAGCGGGGGCTGCCGTTCGTGGTGCTGGATCGTCCGAATCCGATCGCAGGCGTGAAAGTGGAGGGACCCGTTTTGACGAAGGGGAGTGAAACCTTTGTCGGAACGCATACTCTGGCGCTGCGTCACGGGATGACGACAGGGGAATTGGCGAGGCTCTTTCATTCGGAGTTGGGAATGAAGGCGCCGCTGGATGTGGTGGCGATGCGCGGGTGGCAGAGGGGGGACTGGTTTGATTCGACGAGCCTTTACTGGGTCGATCCGTCGCCGAACATGCGTTCGTTGAATGCGGCGCTGCTTTACCCTGGCGTAGGGATGTTGGAAGCTTCGAAGAACTATTCGGTCGGGCGCGGCACGGATGCTCCGTTCGAGCAGATCGGCGCGGCATTCATAGATGGACCGAAGTTGGCGGCTTACCTGAACAACCGCAGAGTGCCGGGAGTGCGGTTCTATGCGACGCGATTTACGCCGAATGCGTCGAACCTGAAGGGACAATTAATTGGCGGTGTTCGGTTTGTGATTACAGACCGGGAGTCGTTCGGGAGCGCCCGGCTCGGCCTGGAGATCGCCGCGGCTATTCACAAACTGTTTCCGGGGAAGCTAGACTTTACTGTTAATAAAGGACTTATCGCCAATCCGGCGACGATTCGAATGATACTGGCCGGCGAGGATCCGCGCGTAATTCAGGATCAGCAGTTGGATGAATTGGCGGCATTTGGAGCGCGACGGGCGAAGTTCCTGATTTATAAGTAAGCACTTCAAATTTGTGAGAAGGCGGCGGATATAAAGTCCTGCCGGGAGTTGCCGATAGCAGAACTATGGGTGGTATCGCGTTCCCGATCCTGCTGAGTCTGCTTGCTCCATTTCTGGAGGCGGGCGACATTGAAGGACGGGTCGTGATCACTCGCGCGCTCACAAAGAAACGGGTCGTCGTGGATTTGTACGCACCCCGGGGCGGAGCATCAGCCACATTAACCGCGCCGGAGGACCTCAGCGAATGGGATCGGACAGTTGTTTTTGTCGATGCCACACTCCCCTCCACAAAGGTTACACGGACCGAGCGGATGAACCAAAAAAACAGGCGCTTCGAAAGGGAAGTTTTGGTGATTCCGGCCGGAGACAGCGTTACGTTTCCGAATGGCGACCCTATCTTTCACAACGTGTTTTCGCTATCGAAGGCGAAGTCCTTCGACCTTGGCTACTACCCACAAGGCCAGACTCGAACGGTCCGCTTCGAAAAACCGGGACCGGTTCAACTGTTCTGCCACATTCACACGAACATGAATGCGGCAATTCTGGTGGTGCCGAACTCCTTTTTTGCCCAGCCATCGCCAAATGGCGAGTTCCGAATCACGAATGTTCCCGCCGGACACTACACGCTTCGACTGTGGCACAAGAGCGCCGGCTACATGCGGCAAACGATAGACGTGCCGGTTTCCGGTACGGTGAACGCTCACTTCAGTCTGCCGCTGGCGACGGTGAAGTCAATCGGGCCGTAGAATTGCCATGCGTGAAAACTCACTGACTCAAAGAGTCATATTGTTCGTACTGCTGCCGCTAGCGCTGCTGCTGGGCACCAGCCTTTGGTGGGTGGAACGCGCAGTTCGCCGAAATACTCTGGTCGAGGTACGGGCCGAGATGACCCGGCGTGAAATATTTCGACAACAGGAACAGTCTTCGCACGCCCGGCAAATGCTGAGAGCGCTACAAACGTTGAGCGAGAACGCAGGACTGAAAGCGGTCTTAACGCTTGCGCGGGACCTTGAATATTCTGGCGCGCTCAAATCGTCCGCGGCCCAACGGGAACTGGAGCGGACTCTGGCCGAGCGCTTGCATGTGGTGCAGGAGATGATCCAGGCCGACTACCTGGCGATCATTAACAGCCGGGACCGGACGCTAAGCCGCTGGGAACGCCAAGCGGACAAGGTGTATACGCGGCAGGAGATTCCGATCAACCTCGGCTCGGAGAATCTGGGGCGGCTGGTTGTCGGCCGCGAACTAAATCTGGTGTTGCTGAGCGGAGGCGCGCACGCGATTCTGGTCAGAGCCGGGAAAGTCGAACGCGCAACGCTTGGAGCGCCATTACTGGAGGGGATAAGCCGGGATTGGGAGCAGCCCGGCGAGGTGGTTGCGGGAGGTGAGCGTTTTCTTGCCATGCCAATGGAGCTAAAGGAGCTTACCGGGGGAGGAAGAGTGGTGAGGTTGGCGTCGGTCGATGCCGCCGTGGCTCCTTTCGTCCGAACACTTCGCGAAGTTCTAATTCCCGCGGGATCCGTCAGTCTCGGGCTGGCGCTGATACTCGTTTGGTTCGCTTTGCGTGCGGTTACGCAACCGTTGCGACGCCTAACGGCGGCTTGCCAGGAAAGCATTCAGAAGGGCAGTCTGGAAATTCCGGTTACAGGACGGTCTGGAGTTCTGGAAGTAAACGTCCTTGGCGACAGCCTTCACCAAGCCGCCGTCGCTGCCTCCGATGCCCGGCGGAGGTTGCGGCAAGCTTATCTCCAGATCCTGGAGGCGTTGGTGGAAAGCCTCGAAGCTCGCGACGAGTACACTGCCGGTCACAGCCGCCGGGTCGGGCAATACTCCAGTTGGATCGGACGTCAAATGGGGATGTCCGCGGCCGAGATCGAACGGGTTCAAATTGGAGCGACCCTCCACGATATCGGCAAAATCGGAATTCCCGACGCCATTTTGCTGAAGGTTGAGCTTCTTAACGCCGAAGAATTTCAGATCATAAAGACTCATCCCGATATTGGCGTTCGAATTCTAGAACGCATCGACGCATTTCAGGAGTATTTGGGAGCGGTCGGACTGCATCATGAAAATCACGATGGATCGGGCTATCCGCGCGGGCTGCGCGGACACGAAATCCCGCTCGACGCGCGCATTGTCCATGTCGCCGATGCGTATGACGCGATGACCAGCAACCGTCCTTACCGGCAACGAATGCCGGAGGAGCGCGTCCGGCGAATTCTTCGCGAACACAGCGGATCGCAGTTTGATCCAGCGGTGATCGATGCCTTTTTCGCCAGTCCCATCGACAGTACCGCTTCGAATTTGGAGAAGTTGAATGAAGCTCTCAAGGCCAATGCCGCATCTCGGGATTCTCATCCTGTTCAGCAGTTGCCGGTTGCAAGGGCAGGAGGCCCAAATTGGATTTGAGATCCCGGTCACTTTCACCTTTGGAGCGATGGTTAGCGATCGTTTCCACAACACGATTCCCGAATGGCTGGCGACGATCGATAACCCGAAGAGCCAGGAACGTTCCCCCGTCGCGGCAGGAGGCCGATTTCTACTTGGGCCGACCCTAAAACTGGGTCGCAACTGGTATTTCCATGCCACTGTACAGGGCAACACGTCGCCCTTCTTCCCTTACGAGGCCTACCATGTCCGCGGCTACGGTGCGCGCGTTCGGCTGATACAGGGCTTCGGGGCCTATACGACTGGCGGGGAGAAGGGCAGCCTCACGATTAAGGCTGGGAAACTCCTCACGGCATTCGGGAACTTCGCCACTCGTTACAACGATCGCGATAACGCTTTGATCGACGCGCCGCTGGCCAACGGTTCGTATGTTCTGCTGCGCCCCGATCTGATCCCGTGTTCAATTTCGGATATCGAGCACCAGCAACGAATTCATCCGAACGTCTCCGCCTACCACTGCAATCATCTGGAGAGTTATACATACGGCATTCTTCCGATTACGCCTTACGGGGTTTTTGGCTCTGAAGTCGATGTGAACTGGCGCCGGCTCGACGCCAGAGTACAGCTTGCAAACAGTTCACCGTCAAATCCGCAGAAGATCGCGTCTTCAAGCCAAGCCGCACAGTGGGCCGCGGGTATGGGTGCAACTTTCTTGCCGGGTTTACGGGTCGGGCTCTCCGGATTTCGGGGACCTTGGTTGCAATCGACAACGCAATCCCAATTGGACGCGCTCGGGTATCGCTGGCGTCAATTCAACGCCTCCGGGATCGGGTTGGACGGGCAATGGGCACGGTCGCGCCTCGCCGTGAGCGGCGAATGGCAAAACCTCCGGTATTCTTATCCGGACTTCCCCCAAGGCCCATCCGTCCAGTACGGATACGCCGAGGCGAAATGGACCCTTCATCCGCGGTGGTTTGCGGCGGCTAGGATTGGTTTCCAGCGATACGGCGCGGTGGAAGATCAGTCACGCCATGGCCGTAGCCACTCCCTCCCCACTCGAAGAACCAACGAATTCGCGGTCGGCTTTCGACCCTGGCCACAGCACCTTTTAAAGGCAGGCTGCCTTTGGATGCCAAGTTCACCGCGGTTCGGTCCCCGGGATGACATTTTCGGGTTCCAATGGGTGATCGACACACCTACTCCCAGTTGGGCGCGCTAGCCTCAACAAATAAGCGGCGGCGCGATTGAGTTCTCAACCGCGCCGCCACAGGTCAATTGAAAGCAGGGACTCGCCGTCAGGCGTTCGCGGTCTTGCTGCTTCGTGATCCTTTGGCTGAAACTGCGGCTTCGATCACGTCGGCAGCCGACATATCATCTCCGGACTTCGTTCGTTTTCGAGCTTCCACCATCCATGAGGGTGGGCGGCCGCGACGCTTGCCGCGCCCAAGGGCGAGGCGTTCCAGCGTTACAATGGCGGCTTCAAGTTGATCGCGTTCTTCTCTTAATTGTTCGAGAATTTTCGTTACGTCCATTCGATCTCCTGTTTTCCTTATGCCGGTTTACGGATGCGGAGGTTCTACTTTCAGAACAAGCGCGGTCTTTTGTTAGACTGCACTCTTTGTTTGTACCTAATTTTTTTCCATTATTCAAGCGCTTTGTTCTGTTTTCAGAACAGGATGACTCTTAATGGGGTCAAATGCATTACTGTGAAGGGCAGACACAGGAGTACTGGATATCGCATAGTCCCTTCAATTACTGGCAATTAGCGTTTCATTTTACGCTGCCAATGCAAATAAAACGGAATACCGGTCGCCATGATGCCCAACCCCAGGAGGCTTTCGCGAGGGGATTTCTGCAGTGTTGACAAAATCAACGCCACCGCCACGAGAACAAAGATAATCGGAACGACGGGATAGCCGACGGCACGATAGGGTCGGGGCATATCGGGGCGCTTGCGGCGCAAAACCAGCACGGAAGCGGTCGCCATGCCATAAAGGATCCAGGAAGCGAAGATCACATAGGTGAATAGCTGATCGTAACCGCCGCTGAGAATCAGCACCATGGACCATACCGTTAGGGCAATGATCGAATTGGCCGGGGTGAAGTACTTCGGATGCACTTCGCCGATGGAGCGGAAAAACAGTCCGTCGCGCGCCATTGCATACGGAACCCGGGCGCCGGTGAGAATGGACCCGTTTAGCGCGGCGAAAATAGAGATCATGGCGGCCACGCTGACGGCGTTCGCGCCGCCCGCCCCCCAAATCTGGCGCATCATTGCGGCGGCCACGCGGTCGCTTCCGGCGACCCCGGAGGCCGGTAGAACATAAAAGTAGGCCAGGTTCGCCAAAATATAGATCGCCATAACCGCGAGGGTCCCGTAAACGAGCGCCAGCGGCAAGTTCTTCTGTGGGTTCTTAACTTCCGACGAGACCATGCTGACGTTGTTCCAACCGTCATAGGCCCACAGTGCGGCCACCAGCGCGGCGAAAAACCCAGTCACTCCACCCGGCGCTGGAACACTAGACGTGAAATTTGCCGTGTCGCCGCCGGAAAAGGTCAGGCCGACCACGATTAGCATCGCGATCAACCCAACCTTGACGACCGTCACCCCCACCTGTACATTCCCACCCACTCTTACCCCGAAGTAGTTCAACCAGCCGAGCAACCCGATAACGACCATCGCAAAAAGCTGCCCTGTTTTTATCGTCAAGAGCCCCAGGAGCGGCACGTTGAATTCGGTGATCACCCCTTCGAGCGCCGGGAAGAAATTAGCCATATACGTGAAGAATGCCGTCGCCAGCGTCGCGATCGATCCACTCTTGGCCACCCACATCTGGGTCCATCCGTAAAGGAACGCGAAGAAGGGCCCGTAGGCCTCGCGAAGATAGACATATTCGCCGCCCGCCTCCGGCATCGCCGCCGAGAGTTCCGCGTATGTCAGCGCGCCGGCAAGCGAAAGCAGGCCGCCGAAGATAAAGACGAAGATCACCATCTCCGCCGAGCCAACATTCTGCACCATGCTCTTTGGCACAAGGAATATCCCGCTGCCGATTACGGTTCCGACGACGATCGACGCCGCCCCCCAAACGCCGAGATCACGCTTCAATTCAGACATTTTGTGTATTCTCCCGAGGCAGGACGAAGGACGCGATCCAAGCCGTGATGAAAGTTGCCGCCGTGCCGATCAGCACGTACCAGGTCCAGGCAACCGTGGTGCCGAACTTCAAATAAACGTTGAGCGCCAGCCCAACCGCCATGCCGCACATCGCGGCCCTTTCGCCGACGCGCTCGGTCAGCACGCCAAGCAGGAATGTTCCCAGAAGAGCGCCGTAGACGATGGAGGCGATTCCGAGACCATATTCCAGCACGGACTGTACCTGACGCGCCAGAAACGCGATTACCAGCAAAACACCGCCCCAGAAGACGGTCACCCATCGGGCAATTCGCAAGTACTCCGCCTCGCTACGTTCCTTGCGGGCCAGCGGCTTCCAGAAGTCCATAACCGTTGTCGATGCCAATGCGTTTAATGCGGCGCTCAGGTTCGACATCGCCGCCGCGAGGATCGCCGCCATTACCAGTCCGGCCACGCCCGTGGGCAGGTAGGTCCAAATGAACTCGGGATAGATGCGATCGGGTATGGCGGGCGCGGGGCGTCCGGTGTCCTGGTAAAACACGTAAAGAATCATGCCGATGGCCAGGAATAGCGCAAATTGAAAAAAGATGACGAACCAACTGCCGAAAAGAGCCCAGCGGCTCTCATCCTGTGTTCGCGCCGAAAGCAAACGCTGCACCATTAGCTGTTCCGTTCCGTGGCTGGCGGTGGTGAGGAAGCACCCGCCCAGGACGCCGGCCCAGAAACTGTAGGGCCGGGCAAAGAACTCGCTCGACCATTCAAAACGGAAATCGAACACGCGCAGTTTGCCAGCTTGATCCGCCACTTGCCAGATGTGGCTCCACCCCTGAGGGATCTGCTGAACGATTACGAAGAGGCTCACGATCGCGCCGCCAACGTAAAGGAACATTTGTACGACGTCCGTCCAGATCACCGCTTCCATACCGCCTTCAAAAGTGTAGAAGAGGGTTAGCGCGACAATTAACAAGATCGAACTCATTTCGCCCGTCCCAAGAATGATGGAAATCACGATGGAGATTGCGAAGACGCGGACGCCTTCGGCCAAAGAACGGAGCAGCAGGAAACTGCCGGCCGTTAGCCTGCGAATGTTCGGGCCAAAGCGGCGCTGCATCAACTCGTAAGCCGTGTACATTTCGCCGCGAAAATAGTGAGGCAGGAAGAGCGTCGAAATCACGAGCCGGGCGACGAAATACCCCATCACCACTTGCAGAAAACCAAGGTCCCCCCGGAATGCAATGCCTGGTGTTCCGATCACGGTAAGCGTGCTGGTTTCGGCCGAAACGATGGAGAACGCAATGGCCCACCAAGGTGCGGTGCGTCCACCCAAAAAATAGTCCTTCAGCGACTTTTGGCCGCTCCGGAAACGGGAGCCGAACCAGGTGATGCCGATCAAGTACGCGAGGATTACGCCGAGATCAATGGTACGCATGGGAAAAAGGGGAGTCTAGCATAGCCGGTAGATTCGAGTTCATGGAACATTTCCGCAATGGGATCCATCTAACCGGTGAGATGCAAGGTAGAATGCAATGAAGCCGTCACTGAAAAGCGGGAACATAACACGAGGGTCGGGTGTTGCTTCAACATTGGAAACTTCGTTATACTCCGGCATTGAACGTGTACGGGCCAAAAATTTCGCTCGGTAAAATTGGGCCCGCCGCGCGGCGCCTGAATAAGAGGACGGGAGGCATTCGGTGTTCTTCAGAAAATCAAGATTGCTAGTGGGAATTGCGGTGGCCGCGACCGCGCTGTTTGGCCAGGATAAGCCGAAGGAATGGATTGATCGGGCCGAGTACGAACTCGTGGCTGAGCAAATTGCCAAGGCCACCGATCCGGCCAAGAAATTGGAACTGCTGAACCAGTGGAAGCAGAAATATCCAAAGACAAACTTCGGGTGGGAGCGCTTGGGCGCCTTCCTGATGACCTATCAGCAAACGGGTAAGGCCAAAGAGATGTTTGAGACGGCCAAGGAAATGGCCGCCGCCGATCCGAAGAACGTCAGCGGTCCTTTCTACATCACCGCGCTCGTAATGTCGATGCGATCGACCGATCCTGCTGTTTTGGAAGAAGGCGAGAAAGCGGCGAATACGTTGCTTTCCAATCTCGACGAATATTTTGGCGCAGCCAAGAAGCCGGCCGGAATCGCCGACGCGGCCTGGGCCAAACAAAAGACCGATGCGCAGATGCAGGCCTTGAATGTTCTTCTCTACACGGCACAAGTGAAGAAGGACTGGCCGTTGGTGGAGACCCGCATCGGGGACATTTTGAAGGTCACCCCGAAAAACGCGATGCTCACCTATCAGCTCGGCACAGCGATCCTGGCTCAGAAGAAACAGGAACGCCAGGTCTTCGCGATTTGGCACTTCGCCCGCGCCTGCGGGTTAGACGGAGAAGGCGCAGCCCCGCCCGCCGACAAGGTGAAGGTTTGCGACTACTTTGGACGAGTTTACCCCCAGGTTCGCGGCGACACCAAAGGAATGGAAGAGCTGAAGGCAAAAGCGGTTGCCAATGTCTTCCCTCCCACTGATTTCGCGATCAAAACCAAGCAGCAGGAAATGATTGAGGAATTAGAAGAGTTGAAGAAAACCAATCCGCAGCTCGCCATTTGGGTCCAGATGAAGCAGGCTCTAACCGCGACAGACGGAATGAACTACTTCGAGATGGTTAAGGGCACGGAGTTGCCGAAGTTCAAAGGAAAGGTCGTCTCGATGGACCCGCCCACGAACCCCAAGAAGATCGTGGTCGGCATATCCGACGCGTCGGCTGCGGAACTTACGATTGAGATCGAAGAAAAAGGGTTTCTGCCCGGAAAAGTAGAGCCGGGAACGGAACTTGAGTTCCAAGGCGTAGCCAAGGAATTCGTCGCCGATCCCTTTAACCTTATGGTCACTGCGGAAAAGGAAAAGATCACCGGCTGGACGGGTGTTGCTACCAAGGGCGCTACGACCAAGAAAACCGTCGTGCGCAAAAAGGGCAAATAGCCCGAACCGATAAAAAGGGCGAAGCTTCGGCTTCGCCCTTTTTTGTTTACTCTCGTTATCGCAGGGCTTCGTTCAAATCCCGGTCAAATGCACGAATGGCCGTGACCTGTTCCCCGGTTGCGAACACTTCGAATCCACGCCCCACAAACACACCCTGCTTACCGCGCCACAGCAACGCGGCAAAGCCCTGCGCGGTTACCATTCCCGGCGTTCCTACATTTCCGAACCCGCCGTCGCGCTTCTCTACCAGCGAGGCGAATCCGTCCCGCGTAAACACGTAATGAGTGGTGATCTTAAGATCCGGCACAAGCTCGATCTTAGCGGCCAGTACGCGCTCCAACTTCGCCAACAGTTCCGCGTCCATTACATCTTGTAGCGGCCCAGATCCTCATCGTTGAGACTTTCCAGCCACTTCTTCAATTCGTCGTTTGTCACCTTGTCGGAAACCGAACTCGTCGCCTTGGAAGTCCGGATTACCTGCTCCTCAACATAGATCGGGCAGTCGGTCCGCAAGGCAATTGCCAGGGCGTCGCTGGGCCGGGAATCGACGCTGATTAACTCCCCGTCCTTCTCCAGCCAGATCATCGCGTAGAACGTGTCGTCGCGCAGTTCGCTGACGACCACTTTCCGAACATCGGCCTGCAGGCCGGTGAGCAGCGTCTTGATCAAATCATGCGTCATCGGCCGCGGCGTGGAGACTTTTTCAATCTCCAGTGCAATGGCGTTGGCTTCGTACATTCCCACCCAAATGGGCAGAATGGTCCCGCCGCTCACGTCCTTCAGAATTACGATCGGTGTTTGCGTCACCGGATCCATCATCAGGCCGCGGATTTTCATTTCTACTTCCATTGCCCGCTCCTCAACTCCATTACAACACTATCAAGCGGCAACTGTTTCCACAACGGCTTCACCGACCAGTGAGGCGACCCCGGACCGCGTGACCAACACATCCAGATAAGTCCCTTCCAGGCGCGCCGCCTGTCCCTCGGGATGCGTGAAATTAACGGTTTTATGTTGCGTCGACTTCCCCACCCATTGCCCGGTGGCGATGTTGAAATGCTCCACGTGTACCTCTTCCACGCTGCCCACGTAAGCGGTATTATTGCGGATCAGAATCGTCCGTTGATGCTCCACCAGGCGCATCAGGCGGCGGCCCTTCTCCTCTTCGGGAACGGCGTCCACCATGTGCTGGGCCGACGTATTGGGCCGCGGTGAGTACTTGAAGCTGAAGATGCCGTCGTAGCCGACTTTGTCCATCAGTCCCAACGTCTCTTGAAACTCCACTTCCGTTTCGCCTGGGAAACCGACGATCAAATCGGTGGTGATGGCGATCTTCCGTTTGGCGTTCTTCATCCACGCAATCCGCTGCATGTATTGATCGATCGAGTATTGCCGCTGCATTGCCTCCAGCACGCGGTTAGACCCGCTCTGCACCGGCAGGTGGACGTGATTGCAAAGCGCGGGCACGGCGTCAATCGCGTCGATTATTTCCTTCGTGAAATCCCGAGGATGGGAGGTGGTGAAGCGAACCCGCCGCATCCCGGGCACTTCACCCACCGCCGCGAGCAACTGTGCAAAGTTTGCGCCGGACGGCGAAGGATCCTGATAGCTATTCACATTCTGGCCCAGCAGCGTGACTTCGGTGTACCCCGTATGAGCAAGTTTCTTCACCTCCTCCAAAACGCTTGTCAATGTGCGGCTCCGTTCCGGTCCGCGCGTAAACGGCACGACACAGTACGCGCAACTCTTGTCGCAGCCTTCAATGATCGTCAGGAACGCGCGAAATGGATTATCGCGCCGTGTCAGCGGTGTGTCGAACGTTTCCTCGGTGTCCAGGCTCAATCCGGTAACGCGGCGCTCGCCGCGCTCGATACGGACGAGCAGTTCGGGCAATTTCGTATACGAAGCCGATCCCACCACCAGGCTCACGTGCGGCGCGCGCTCAAAGACCTTTTCGCCCTCTTGCTGGGCGACACATCCCAACAATCCCACCACCTGTTTCGACCCGCCCTTCTTGTGGTGCTGCAGCCGATTGAACACCTTCTGCTCAGCCTTGTCCCGAATGGAACAGGTATTGAACAGCACGAGGTCGGCGTTGTCGGCGGTCTCCACCTGGTTATAGCCGCGCTCCATGAGGGTGCCGATAACTTTCTCGGAGTCGTGAACATTCATCTGGCAGCCAAATGTTTCGATGTAAAAGGACTTCATTCTACTTCTATTATAGAGATCCGGCGCTAAGTGATTTACCCGATTGCCACAGCGTCATATTCCCCCTACGATCAAACCATGCGGCACCTCGCCTTTTTCCTCGTTCTGATCCCTGCCCTAGCCCAACAGCAGCAACCAAGCCAAACCAATGTCTACACCTACGACGCGAATGGCGCGCGTGTGCTTGCCAGTCAGCAAACGTCCAGTGCGGGGGCCGCGCAGCAAAGTGCCCGGAACATGAACGGACGAGTGGCGCCCTTGGAGCAGGTGGAGGAGAAGGTCGTCAGCGACGACGCAAACGGCCGCGTCGTCGAAAAGCTTGTGCGGCCATTCGACGCGAACGGAGTACCACAACCTCCGCAGCGAATTCGCGTTACCGAGCGCAAACAGCCCGATGGCGCCAAGAGCGTAGACACCCAGGTTTTTCACGGCAACATTAACGGCGGCTTTTCTCTCGCCGAACGCCGGCAGGCGCTGGAACGGACCAGCGATGGCCGCGTGACGATCGAGACGCAGATCGCACGCCCGACGCTGAACGGTGGATTGGACACGGTCGAGAAGCGAACCAGCACAGTCACCACGGCCGGAGAGAAGGTCAACGCCGACACGCTCACTTATCGGCGCGACTCCAATGGAACGTTCTACACGGCGGCGCGCGAGGTGAAAGAAACGGACAAGAAGAATGGCGTGACCATCGAGAATACCGCCACCTATGTCAGCGGCGACCGGCGCCAGTTGGAACTGGCCGGGCAGACCGTCGCCGAGACCACGAAGAACGCCGATGGCTCGGAAGTAAGGCAAGTCAACGTATTCGGAACCGGCGCTCCGGGCCGACCCGCCACCGGCCAGCCGGTTTTGCGCGAACAACAGATCATAGAGAAAAACAAGACCGCGAATGGAGTCGTTGAAACCTTCTCCATCCGCCGGCCCGCGGTCGACAACCCGAATGCCTTGGGCCCGGCGCAAAAGATCTCCGAAAAAGTCTGCACTGGTCCCTGCCAGTGAGCCGCGCCCTTATAAAATAGGGCCATGCCCTTCCCTATCGACCGGCCTCGCCGCCTGCGCCGCTTCCCCGCCATGCGGGACCTTGTTCGCGAGACCCATCTCCAGCCGTCTAACTTCATCCTTCCGCTTTTTGTGGTTGAGGGTGAGGGCATTCGCAAAGAGATCTCGTCGATGCCGGGCAACGCCCAGATTTCCGTCGATGTGTTGGTCGAAGAGGCGAGAGAAGCTAAGGCGCTGGGCATCGGCGGCATAATACTTTTCGGGATTCCCAAACACAAGGATGAGGAAGCCACCGGCGCATACGACGACGAGGGCATTGTGCAGAAAGCTTGCGCGGCCCTGAAACAGGAAGTGCCGGGACTGTTGGTCGTCACCGATGTCTGCAACTGCGAATACACCAGCCACGGGCACTGCGGCAAAATCGTGGACGACGATGTCGACAACGACATCACGCTCAACTGGCTGGCTCAGGCGGCCGTCAGCCATGCCCGGGCCGGAGCCGATATTGTCGCTCCAAGCGACATGATGGACGGCCGTGTCGGCGCTATTCGGGCGTCTCTGGACGACGCCGGATTCTCGCACATCCCCATCATGAGTTACGCCGCCAAGTACGCCAGCGCCTTCTACGGCCCGTTCCGCGAAGCCGCCGAAAGCGCACCGCAATTCGGCGACCGCCGCAGCTACCAGATGGACCCGGCCAACGCCCGCGAAGCCATCAAGGAAATGGCCTTGGACATTGAGGAAGGCGCCGATATGCTCATGGTCAAGCCCGCGATGCTATACCTCGATATCATCAAAGCCGCCAGCGAGAACTTTGACGTACCCATAGCCGCTTATCAAGTGAGCGGAGAATTCTCCATGATCCACGCCGCGGCGGCCAGCGGCTGGATCGATCTGGAGCGAGCCATGATGGAGTCGTTGACCGGAATCAAGCGAGCCGGAGCGCAAATCATCCTCACCTACTTTGCCAAACAGGCCTCTCGGCTGTTGTAATAGCTGCGATGAAATTAAATCGCCGCCAACTCGCCCAGTCCGTCCTGCTCGCCGCGCCCGCGGCAGCCGCCCAGCCCGCGGCCGCCCAGAGCGTCACTCACGGACCGCTGCTCGGAGGCGTCGGGCCGAACGACGTCTGGGTGTGGGGGCGGACCGCGCGCGCCGGCGCGCTCCGCGTACGTTACGGTACCAGTCCCAACAGCCTCGATCAGACGTCGCCAGCGGTAGCGACGGCGCCCGCTCACGACAATACGGCTTGGATCCATATCTCCGGCCTCAAGTCCAACACGCGCTATCACTACCAACTCGACGGCGGCGGCGCCAAAGGTACATTCAAGACTCATCCCGCCACCGCGGACTTTGAACACAAGGACACCAATCCGCGCGGCCTCTTCAACTTCTCTTTTGCCTTCGGGTCCTGCTCCAATCAATCCACCGATCTCGCACTGCCCGCTTACAAAGTAATGAATCGCCAGCATGCGCCAAAGGTGCTTTTCAGCGTCATGAACGGCGATTGGCTGTATGAGGAAAAGCGCGACTACCCGGTCGCCGAGTGGCGGAAGCAAATCGGGATCACCGAGGCCGAGACGCCCCGAATCGTCAAGATTGCCCCATCAATCACCGGGGTGTGGGAGAACTATAAGCTCTATCTGGATCGCGGCAAACCGTTGGCTGAATGGCATCGGAATGTTCCTGGCTACTTCACCACCGACGATCATGAAATTCTCAACGACGTCTATGGCACAGGCTCAGCGGGCGTCCACTCCCGCGAAGCAGTCTTCCGCGACATTTCTCTTCATGCCTGGTACGACTACATTGCCGGCTCCACACCGCTGGCGACGAAGCAGAAGCTGCACTTCGGCGAAGCAACGGTACGCTCCGGCATCCTGACCGATCCCGAGGCCGATTTCACCTCCCTCGACGCGACCGAAATCGCGAATCTGCATATTCACTGGGGCGGCCAAATGGCGGGAATCCCTCCGGGACGCCGGGCCGATGCCGGGCCTGGCAATCCCAACTCCGGCGTTTACGGGATCGTTCGGATTCTGGACAAGAACCGTGTTCAAATCACTCCAGAAGTCGCGCAGCCGGGTCCGTGTACATACTCCATCGGGCGGCAGAACTACTCAAAAGTCCGGTGCGGAAATGTGGAAGTCTATCTCCTCGATACGCGCGGTGTCCGCGACATGCATGACATGAAGAATCCGGCAAAGCCCGGTCTCTACATGCTCGGCAAGAAGCAACACGACTGGTTAAAGGCATCCATGGCCGCCAGCGACGCTGACTTTTTCTTCATTGCCTCCAGCGTCAATCTGATGATTCCGCATATCGGCGCTCCCGGATCCACTGATCCCATCGCCGGCAAGGATGACGCCTGGACAGCTTTCACGTGGGAGCGAGAGGAACTCATTCAATTCTGGGATTCCCTCAAGCGCCCCGTCATTGTCATGACCGGCGATTTGCACAATAGCTGGGCCGTTAAAGTAACCGATACCGTTTGGGAGTTCGCCGCCGGTCCGCACAACTCGCAGAACCATCCCCTCCTCAGCGAAGGCAGCCGTCCGATCAATGGGAAGTTTGATTCCCGTGGACGCCAATGCGATATTCGCTGGTCTTCGTTTATCCTGAACGACGTCCCCGGTAAGCTTCGTCATCTGCCCATTTACGCCATCGCGCAAATCAACAACGTCTATCCCAATCCCGACGCGCAGGGGAAAGAGCGCTGGGTTGCCTATCCGCGCCCCCATTTAGTGATTCAGTACTACAATGGGTTCACGGGCGATCTGCTCTACGCCGAAGCGGTTCACAAAAGCTGAGGCAAGGCCCTAAAACCGTTTCAAGCCTTCAAGCAGCGATCGCGTGTCTCCATGCCCGGCGTGCTTCACCGTGTGAACCGGCCGCCAGGCGTCGTTAACCGCGCCAATGTAGCGGGCTTTGTTCTGCTCGGTCCCCATCAGGACGATCGTAAAATGCCGGTCCGGGTAGGCCATGGCCCGGTATTGCAAATCTTTGCCATCGCGCCAGCGGTCGTTCCCTGGCGCTCCGAGTTTCCGGACCACCGCGTGATAGTCATCCTCGGCCGTAAAACCAAGATCTTCCTGCAACACCGCCTGATACTCAACGCGATCTCCACGCGAATAGGAGATGACTCCGTAGACAACGAAGAGAACGGCGATAATCCCGCCGAGGATGTAGAGCCCCATCTTCGACTCGCCGGCGTCGCCAATCCGCGCGCCACCCAGCATTGCCGGCGTCGGAATGGCGGAATCCTCCATGGGGACAATGGAGGACGGCCCTTTGGGCATCGAGATCACCCGGCGCTCATGCATTCGCAGGATCCCCGCCGTGTACTCCAACTCCCGTTCCAATCCGACGATCATCACCGGTTCTTCGACGCGCGAGACGGCGCCCATGAATCGCCGCGGAACCCAGATCTCCTGGTTGTCCTTGGTGTTATGCACCAGGATCTCGGACCATGTCGCTTCCAGGAGCTTCCACTCGTTGTGTTCGACGTTCAGAATCGGTGGATAAAAGGAAAATGCGCGTCCGCTAAGACCTTCCAGCTCCGGAATGGGGTTTGCGGACATGCCTTATTCTACTCTCACCCGGACCTGTCCGCTCAGCGGTTTCCGAGGTTTAAGACCACGACGCCAAACAGGATCATGCCGATGCCTATAAACTTGTTCCTGGTCAGTGGTTCCTTGAAAATCAGGCGTGACCAAATGAGCGTCCAAAGGTAGCCTAGCGAAACCATTGGATAGAGGATCGTGAGCTCGCCGCTCTTCACGGCGACCGTATACATCGCGAAGGATGTCAAATAGATCGTAATCCCCACCGGCAGGCGCCAGTTCGTCAGCACACCACGCACGGTACGTTCCAGTTTATCCGCGCCAGCCTTCAGAAATACCGTCCCGAAGGAGCCCACAAAGGACGCGAATAGCACGAGCAATATCGACGAAAGCGGAGTTTTCAAGCGTTCGTATCCTTCCGTCCCAGCACGGCGACGCCGAGTACGATAAACACCAGCCCGAGCAGCTTGAATACATTCAGGGACTCACCCAGAAAGCCAACGGATAGTATCGATACCCAAACATAGGTCAGAGCAATAATCGGGTACAAAACCGATAGTTCGCCGTACCGAAGCGCCAGAACCAGCAGGATGGTACTGATTCCGTAACAGGCCAGCCCGCCAAACAACGGCACGTTCGTGAGTATCTTCCACGCTATCATCGGCGCCTGGGCGAACGCGTTGCCGGCGGCGGCATCGTAGAGCGGCGGCATCATCGTCGTTCCCCGCTTAATCAGCATCTGCGCGGCTGCGCCGAGAACGGTGCACCCGACAACCATAATGTTGCCCTTGAAGCGATTGCGTTTTGATGGAGCGGCAGACGCGGAAGAGTGTGTCTCGGAGTTACTCACGGAAGCTCGTTTCATCATATCAGCGCCCGCAAGCCTCATCGTTTCTTTTTCTTGGGATCCGGTTTCTTCGGCTTCGCGCCGCCAATCTGGAACACCTCCACCGCGTCGCCGGCGTCGGAGCCCGCCGCTGTAACCGGCGTCACGGGTTCCGGCGGCGCTGTCAACTGCAACTCCGCCGGGGCGCATGCTCCCGCCTGCACTTGGAGCGTAGCTACCGCAACCCAGCGCGATCCTTCCCGCTTCTCGATCTGATACGCCTTCGTCCCCGCGTTGGCTTGCAGTCGCCAGGCAGTACTTCCTGTTCGTTCGAATTTCAAGTTCGCTGGCGGGTGCGTCGTAATCTGCAGGATGCCCCAACTGTCTCCGCCCGTCTTGGATGCAAGCAGCGCATACCGGCCGCCCTCACCCGATTGCGCCCGGTCCACCAGCACCCGGCCTTCCGTCGCACTTGTGAAATGAAATTTCTCAATCGAACCCAAATGCGATTCGCCAAATACCGGCCGTTGCCGCCACGTCTTGCCGCCATCGATAGAAACCAGAAAGAATGGATCCCTTGGCAAAGCGGCAATCGCCTGGCCGCTTATCCAGCCATTCGCCAAGTCGAAGAACTGCATTTGGTCCAGTGTCGCCTGCCGGATCCGAGGATGGCTCTCGATCCAGGTCTTCCCGCTATCTTCACTCGTCAGCAAAATCGACGACAACGTCGCGGATTCGGTATGTAAATTACCCGCCAATATCATCCGTCCAGCTAGAACTTCCAACCCGCTTAACTCCAGATAAACGGGACAAGGCGACTCCGCGGAACAGCTCAGTCCCAGGCCCTGAATATCCTCTTCAGTGCAGGAAACGGGCACTCGCAACGGCTTCCCGTCGTACACCAAAGTTACCGGCGCCGGCGGCGGAACGGGATCCGTTTGAGCCATCGCCGAGAATACAACCAGCAAACAGGACACCAGTTGACGCATCATAAGTATTATGCGCATACGGCTGCGCGTCCCAACGGACGACGAAGTAAAATCGAGCGGGCTGCGAGGTTGGTTCCAAAGACTAAGGGAATCCTTTTCCGGACAGGCGGCGCCGCCTGATCCGAAGCCGCGATGCGTGCTGAAACGCGACATCGACCGGCGGTGGTCCGTGCGTGGCGATGCCAAATATTTCTTCGAGGGCCGGCACTGCAAGAATACCGGCGGCGCCTGGCATTCCGAGTACGTCTTCACCGTATTTTCAGCGGGAGAACTGCAGCAAATCCGTGTCGTGCTGCCGGAAGCATCCATCACTGCTTGGGAGAAGGAACACGACCAACGAATGTCCGAGGATCATCGCCTGCGTCTGGCCCGCGAAACGATGGAGGAGTTGGTAGACCTCCGCCGGTTCCCATCGACAATTACGGTTGGCGCCCAGACGATCGCGTCCGCGCCCCTCTCATAACACTACCTTCGTGCGCTCGCCACAATCGGCGCCGCCAACATCGGAGCCGGAGGCGCCTCCTCCACCACAATCTTTTTCGGACGGGCGTCGAGTTTCTTAGACAACACCGCCAGCCGCACCTTCGCATACTTGGCCGTCCCGGGCTTGACGCCGGTCTCCAGTATCTCGTCTTCAGTCAACTCATGCTCAACCATCAAGTACTTCTGCAGATGGTTTTTAAGCCGGTCCTGAACCAGCCGCGAATCGCTCTTATAGAGCAGATACAGGATCTGCGCTCCGGTCCCCTTTGAAGCCGCTGCGTAGACGCGTGAAGGACGCGACAACGTCGGCGCCTTCAATTCCTTCTCCAGTTTCTTGGCGCCTTCTTCCAGCTTTTTCCACGCCGTCGATTCCTCGGCGGTTAACGCGCACTCCTTGGCCAGCGATCCCCGATCGTTCTTGGTCAGTTTTTCCGTAAGTACCGTGAGAAACAGAGACAGATTGTCCACCGGAAACTCCAGTTCCAATGGCAGATTCATCCGCGCCTTCTGCAGCTTTTGCAGTCCGGCATGGTTCACTTTGTCGCCCACCAACGCCGGGCAGAACAACACCAACAGCTTTTCTTCATCCAGCAGCTTTACAATATCCGCCGAATTCGCCTCATTCGCTACATTCCGCAGCTCTCGTCCTAATGCTTCGGCGGGTATCTTCTTTTCCAGCTTCTGCTCCCGGACATTCTGATACTGGCTCAGGGTCTTTTCGCTCAGCGTATATCCCATCCGCACCCGGTACCGGAACAGCCGGAATATCCGCGACGGATCGTCATAGAGCGTGTACTTACCGGCAATCCGCAACTCTTTGTTCTGCACGTCGCCGATCCCGTTCGCCGGATCCACCAGCAACGCCCGCGATTGCCGGTTAAGCGACATCGCGATCGCGTTGATCGTAAAGTCGCGGCACAACAGGTCTTCATGAATCGTCGCCGCCGATATCTGAGGTTTCGACGCCGGTTTGGGATACTCTTCCTTCCTGGCCATACCCAAGCGCACGGTAACATGGTGCGGAAATAGCAGATCCGCCAGATTGCGCCGCGTGTCCATCGCGCCCAACTCCGCCTCGCCCTTCTTCGCAATTGCCTTCGCCAGCGCAATTGCGTTTCCTTCCACGGTGAAATCCAGCTCCTGGATCGGGAATCCACCCAACATGTCGCGCAACGCCGCTCCGGTCAGGTACAACGAGAGGCTCGCTTCCGTTGCCGCTTCCTGCACCTTGTGAAACGCCACCATCTGTGCTGCGGTCATGTGGCTTTCAAGCATGAACATGTAGTCGCTCATCGATTCACTCCATCTCCCTTTCGCGCGCTCGCTCTTCGCTGTTCCCGGCCGTTACTCGGTTTCATGCGCGAGGATGATGCTTATCCACTACCGCGCGCAGCCTGCCGCGCGCGACGTGGGTATAGATCTGGGTTGTACCTATGTCGGCGTGGCCGAGCATGGTCTGTACGCTGCGAAGGTCCGCTCCGCCTTCGAGCAAATGCGTGGCAAATGTGTGCCGCAACACGTGCGGGCTAAGGTTTTGAAAAAGGCCGCATGTCTTGCCGTGCGCGGCCAGCAATTTCCAGAAGGCCTGCCGGGTCATCTTGGACCCGCGGCTTGTTACAAAGACGTACCGGCTCATCCTGCCCTTTAAAATAGTCGGCCGGCCAGCCGTGATAAAAGCTTCAATCGCTCCAATCGCCGTTTGCCCCATGGGCACCAGGCGTTGCTTGTTTCCTTTTCCCGTCACGCGCAAATACCCCAGTGACAGGTTCAAGTCGTTCAGTTCCACCGCGCACAACTCCGTTACCCGCAGCCCGCTGGCATAGACAAGTTGCAGCATCGCCCGGTCCCGCAATCCGTTGGGCGTTCCCGCCGGCGGAGCATCCAACAGCCGCTCCATATCCGCACCGTTCAGGTAATGCGGCAGGGTTTGACCCGGCTTTGGCGCGCCCATCAGCTCAGTCGGATTCTGTTCCAGCACATGTTCCCGCTGTAAATGTCTGTAAAAATTGCGGATAGTCGTCAGGTGTCGCGCCACTGACCGGCCCGTCAGCCCTGCCCCATACAGCGCGTCCACATACGCTTGCACGTGTTCCGCCGTCTCTGGAGCCGGACTCGATCCGCCGCCGGAAAAGGCGGTAAAACGCTCCAGGTCTCGGGCGTATGCGATCACCGAATTTTCTGCCAGTCCCTTTTCCATCCGGCAAAAGTCAAGAAAAAGACGGACTTGCACCGCTAGCGAACCCGTACGGGCCATTCCACCAATGATACAATAAGGCGGAAAATGTTTGAAAGTGGCATGCGCATTCTGTGAGTGGTTCGACCAACAAACGCGTTCGGGTCCTGCGCTTTGAACGTGATCATGTTGATGGTTTCGTGCACCCCCAAACCTTTCAGACGCTCACCGGCGTGGAAATGCTCAGCCGTGACGGCAACATCCTCACGCTCCCCTATCAGGATGTGAAAGTCCTTTGTTTTGTTCAGGATTTCGATGAATCTCTCCCCGATCTGAACAACCGCACTTTTTCCAGCCGCCCTAAATCCAGCGGCCTGTGGGTCCGCATGAGCTTCCGCGATGGAGCGATCCTCGACGGAATTCTCCCCAATAACCTCCTCGCCGTCGAACCGCACGGGTTCACCGTCACGCCGCCCGACCTCGCCATTTCTCCCCAGCGCGTCTTCGTCCCACGGGTCGCGCTTCGCTCCATTCACGTCCTTGCCGTCGTCGGTAGCGGACTCGGCCGCTCCAAGAAGCCCGACGAGCGCCAGATCTCGATCTTCGAGACATGATCTGGCAGGCACGATGAGGACGCCTCTCGTTAGTATTCTGATTCCTACTTTTAATTCTGGTCGATTCGTCCTCGCCGCGGTTCGCTCCGCGCTCGAACAATCCTGGCAGAACTTAGAAGTGGTGGTAATGGACGATGGTTCCTCCGACGAGACGATTGCCCAGCTCCAGACCATCGACGATCCAAGGCTCCAAGTCCATAGCCAAGAGAATGCGGGTCCCGCCGTCGCCCTTAACAATGCACTGCCCTTCTCCCGCGGCTCATTGATAGCGCTTCTCGATCACGATGACCTTTGGGCGCGCGACAAGATCGCTACCCAGGTCGCGGCGATGGATCGGGATTTCGGGCTCGATCTCTCCTTCACCTGGTCGCGCCTTGTGGACGATGCCGGCCAACCGACCGGCCTCCACTCCCATCGCTGGCACGGGCAACTCAGTTTCTCCCAGATGGTCGAGGATTTCGTCATCGGCAACACTTCCGCTGTACTCCTCCGCCGCGAGGCATTGGAAAAGGCGGGCGGGTTTGACCCTTCTTTCCGGCTCTATTACGACATGGACCTTTTTTTGCGCGTCACCGCTCTCCGCCCCAACAATTGCGCCGCCGTGTCCCAGGATCTGACGTTTTACCGCCGCCACTCCATGCAGATCTCCGGCGACTGGCGGGCGATGCAGAATGAGTGGAAGCGGCTGCTAGCGAAGTTGGAACCGGACGCGCCATCGAAAGCGCTTCGCCGCGGCAACGCCAACATGACCCGCTACTTCGCCTTCCTGGCTTACGAACGCCGCCAGTTCCACGAATGTCTCGATCTGTTGGGTCAATGCGCAAAACTGTCGCCCGCCGGCGGAGCAATGGATCCCCGGAACGCCAAGCTCATGGCCGCCTGCGCTGCAGGGCTGCTCCTTCCACCACGCGTGCACCAATGGCTGGAATCGCTCGCTGGGATCAGCTCCGCAAACTCGGATCGGGCAAGCTGATGAATCGCTAAGGCGTTCCGCGATGTGCGCTTGACGGGACCTTTGACGCCGCCAACCGATATGCTCACGGAAGAATCCGCGGCAACCCCGATGAACTTCGCGGCGGCGGAATTGGGCCGTCGCCCTTCACGGGTTTGGTTTCCTGCCGCGGGAATCGTCTATCTACTCGGGATAGCGCGCTTCTCGTCGAACGATGGTTTGAGTCGGCTAGCTGGGACTCGTTCGCGCAACCGCTCTACCTGGTTTATTGCGCAAATCGAGCCGGGAAATTGTCCCTTGGCAAACTGTCTATTCCTCTTTTAACCGCTTCGCGCCGGCGGGCGCCGCGAACAATCCCGCGTCCAATGTCGTGTTGATCGAAACGCTCTCCGAATACATCTCGAAAATCTTGCTTCCGTTCCGAAAGCGCACTATGCTCCACGGCCACATCACTCCGTTCACATCCCGGAACTTATTGTAGACGGTCATCTCTTCAATCCGCTGCTTCATCTCCGGATCCCGCCGTACAAACACCTGGCGCACCGGCAAATGGGTCGTTCGGTGAAAAAAGACCTTCACGGTACGGTTTTCGGCGTCGGTGATATCCACGACTTCCACCGGATTGTTGTCGAATACGGCTGTCTCTTTATATTCAAACACCATCCCCAACTCGTCCATCCGGTAGCGCAGAATATAGAAAATGTTCCGCTGGGTTGTGTCGAGGTACTTCTCGTACTGCCCCGCTGGCAAAGGCCGCACCCCTCGAAAAGTGACTTGCACGCCCTCTTTGTCGGTGAACAAATAGGCGTAATCTTCCTCTTTCTTTCCGAAGGACTGCCGCTCGCGCGTCGCGATAGACCCCGTCGGTTGCTCATACTTCGTATACACTCTCGCCGTGGCCAGCCCGTTGAGTTGCTCGCGATAGAATGAGTACAAACGGCCCTGCTCCACACGGTTCTCCATCGCCAGGAATTTCGGCCCGCCCAACGCCGCCAACGACAGTTCCAGAATCGCCCGTCCGCGATTGGCCTGCTGCGCCTCCGCTCCAACTGTCAGCAACAAAACCAGCGCTAATAGCCGCACTATTTCATGATCTCCTCAAGTTTGACGCCTGTGTTCACGGTAATGGTTTCGTATTTGATCTCGCTCGATTTCTGCCCGCCCTGCATAATTTCAGTCACAAAAGGCGTTTTGAACCCGCCGACATCCCGCCAGTCTTTGTAGATATTCTCTACTTCCGATGGTCCTTGCGGTCCCATGCTCCGGTAGGTCAGCTTGGTCAGGATTCCCGATGCCGCGTCAAGCGTTAATTTCACCGCGTTCCCGCTCTTGTCGCTGATATCGACCTCCGTATCGGAAGTCGCATTCACCGTTCGGTCCGCGACCCGGTCGCTTAGTAAAAGCGTGACCAGGTTCCGAAACATCTCCTCGTTGATCTGCTTCTGAATCGGCGGTGGAATCGGCATCGGGGCGGGCACGTTTGGCGCTTGCAGCGTACCCGCCTTCCCGTCCCACTTCACCAAAATCTTTCCAAATGGCAGGTCTTGTTCCTGCCGCAACTGATTGGGAACGATAAATAGAATTTTCTGTTTCACCGGCATGTTTCCAAGAGTGGCGTTTCCCGTTATCGTCATGTCCTTAACCTGCGCCAACTTTTCCGCACCGCCTGCCGCCTGTTGCATCCGCCCCAGCAGCATCTTGCCCTTCGCTAGCGAAGCTTCCGTCACCGGCGCCGCTTCCTTCGGCGGCTCTTTCACCTTCAACTCCAGCTTCGTGATCGGCATCTTCAAGTCAGTCAACGGAGTCTTGAATCCCGCCGTATTCCCGATCGCAGTAATCACAAACTTCGACGGGTCGATATACTGCTTCGCCACTCGAAGAACATCGGCTTTCGTCACCGCGGCGATTGCTTTCTGATACTGCGCCAGATAGTCCTTCGGATAGCCGTAATAGTCATAGCGGAACAACCGTGAAAGCGTCTTTTGCGGCTTATCGAAGTTAAAGACAAAGCTGTTGATGACCTTATCCTTTGCCGTCGCCACTTCCTCGTCGGTTACGCCGTCGGCGCGAATCTTGTTTAATTCCTGCAAAATCGTCTCAATGGTCGCCACCGTCGACTCGGTCTTAGTCGATGCCGTAATTTGGAATAGCCCCGGATGGGTATAATCGGCCCCCCAGCCGCCGCCGATGCTGTAGGCGTAACCTAAATCCGTGCGCACTTTCCGAAACAGGCGGCTGTCAAATCCGCCGCTGAGAATATCGGAGAGCACCTCGAGCGCCGGATAGTCCTTGTCACTCAACAATCCGCCCAAATGCCCGATAGAGAGGGAGGTCTGCGTAACCTCGCTCTTATCGCCCGAGTAGATCCCTGGCTTCGCTTGATTTGTCACCTTTGGAAACGCAGTCCCGGCCCCCGCCGCCGGATTCCACGTACCGATTACCTGTTCCAGCCGCGCTCGCATGGCGGCCTTGTCAAAGTCGCCCGACACCGCCATCATCATATTCGCCGGATGATAGTAACGCTTGTAAAAATCGATTAAATCCGCGCGCGAAATCGCGTCCAGCGTCGCATATTCAACCTCCCGTCCGAAAGCCGTTTCGCGGCCATAAACAATCGCCGAAAACTCCGACCGGTTCACCTCGTCGGACTCATCGTAGCGCCGGGCAATTGCGCTCCTGAACTGGGTCTTCAGCAAATCGATCTTGTCCTGCCGGAACTCAGGCTGCGACAGCACGTCAAAATACACTCCCAACACCTCGTCCACATTCTCTTTGAGGCAGTTGAAACTGAACGTCGCTAACTCGTTGCCAATACTCGACTCCACCGCCGCGGCGATGTTCTCCATCTGCTCGTCAATGGCGTCGCCGGTCTTGGCCTTGGAACCTCCGCTACGCAACACGGACGCCGCAATCTCAGCCAAACCTACTTTCGCGGGAGGATCCAACAATGTGCCGGTCTTCACCAGAAGCGTGCCGTTGATGAAGGGCAGCGAATGGTTTTCCAGCAAATAGACTTTCACGCCATTCTTCAGCGTGAAAACCTCTACATCCGGGATCTTAACTTCGCCCAGCTTGCCGAATTTCAAGCCCTTCCAGGCCCCAACCTGCATCTTCGCCGCGACCGGTTTCGGCGCCGCGGCCTGTCCGAAGGACACCAGTGCGCTAGCAATGCAAAATACAATCGTACGCATCTACTTGGCCTCTTCCTTCTTCGGCTGCACCGTCACGCCAACCGTCTTATTATTCGCAGTCAAATATGTCTTCGCTACTCGCTGCACATCTGCCGGAGTCACTTTTTCTAACTCCTCCAGGTCCGTAAACATCTTCCGCCAGTCTCCGTAAATCATCCATGTCGATGCCATTGCCCCCGCCAATCCGGAATTGCTGTCAAGCGCCCGCAGCAGCCCGGCTCGCGTATTCACTTTCACCCGTTTAACCGTCGCTTCGTCAACACCGTCTTTCTGAATCCTGGCGACAATCTCGTCCCATGCCTTCTCTAAATCTTCCACCGATTTCCCCGTGTTCGGCACGCCGTAGTAAAGAAACAGGTTCGGATACTTTCCGCCCGGAAACTGCGCCAGCGTCTGGGTCCCTAACGCCAGCTTTTTGTCACGCACCATCTCTTTGTACAAGATTCCGGTACGGCCATTCGACAGCACTCCATTCAGCACTTCCAGCGCCGCATCGTCGGCGTGCGTGCCCTCTGGCCGGTGGTAGGCGATCATGACAAACGGCTGCGACGGGTCATCGACGGCGACACGCTTTCCGCCTAACTGCGGCGGCTCCGTTGTGACGAGTCGCGGCGGGAGGGGGGCAGCCGGAATCGGTCCGAAATACTTCTCCGCCATTCGCCGTATATCCGCGGGATTCACATCGCCGACAATACCTATACACATGTTTCCCGGCACATAGTACGTCTTATGAAACTCCGCGCCACCCTTGGCGCGCAGATTCTCGATATCGCTCGCCCATCCAATAAAATTCCGGTAAGGGTGCGCTGCAAACGAAGTCGTCAACAGCGCTTCAATCAGCTTTCCTTGCGTGCTGGATTCGACGCGCATCCGCCGCTCTTCCCGCACCACATCCCGTTCCTTATAAAACTCCCGGAACACCGGTTTCGCCGTCCACTCCGCTTGCAACGCAAACCACAACTCGGTGCGGTTCGACGGCAAGCTATAAAAATAGTTCGTGTAGTCCAGCGCCGTCGACGCGTTAAATCCGTAGCCGCCGTTCCGCTCGATCTCCCGCGTAAACGCATTCTGATCCACGAAGCTGTTGGCCTTCTCAATCGCTGCCTTCAGCGCCGCTTCCAGCCGCTCGATCTGCGCCTTGTCTGCCCGCCGTCCCTTAACCCGTTCTTCTTCCAGCTTGTCGTAAGCCGTTTCCACCGCCGCCAGCGCCTTCTCCTCCTCCGGCCAGTTTTTGGTCCCCAGCGAGGTTGTTCCCTTCCCGATCATGTGCTCAAACATATGCGCCGTCGATGACGCATTAGCCGGATCGTTCGCCGCTCCCGAGTCCACATGCAGGTGGAAAGAGACCACCGGAGCCTCGTGGCGCTCCATCACAATGAAGTGCAAGCCGTTGGCGAGCGTGAACTCGGTGACTCGTTTTTCAAAATCCTGAAGGCTTTGGCCAAATAAGGGAAAGCTCAACGTGAAAAATAGGACGATGCGGTGCATAATACAGTTCTTTCCTTCTATGGTAGCAATCGCGCGGCGGGTATAATGGTCGGTCTGTGATGCGCGCATCAATCCTCGTTCAGTCGCCGTTTTCTCACCCCTTTCACCGATTCGCCATGCTAGAATTCATGTTTACGCGATTTGATCGCCGTCATGGCCGCAGGTCGAATCGGTGAATGTATCGATGCCAGTCCTGATCTCGAAATCTTCTCAAGTTCTCGTTCGCAGCCCTGAGATAACAATCTCCATTCTCGCTTCGCTGTAATCGCAAATGAAAAGAACTGCTCTCGTCACTCTCACCATTGGCCCTTACTTCCAGGATATTTTCCGGCGTATCGCTGAGCCCGGTTGGCGAGACTACGCGGCACGATATGGCTTCGAGCTGATCGTGATTTCCAATCCATTGGACAATTCAAACCGGGCCGCGCAGCGGTCTCCGGCCTGGCAAAAGTGCCTGGTCGCCAGCGAGCCTTGGGCCGCCGACTTCGACCGGATCATTTGGCTCGATTGCGACGTCGTGATAAACAACGCCATCGCTCCGGATATCACGCGCCATGTCCCCCGAGGCCTCATCGGTGGTGTCACCACGCTTTCGCAACCGGCCGTAGTTTCCTCGCTGCGTCAGAAAACGCTTGGCCCTACGTACTACTCGGAATACGGCCTTCCCTGCGACTTTGAAACCATCTTCAATACCGGCATACTCGTCTTTGAACCCGCCGCTCACGCTTCGCTTTTCGAGAACGTCTACCGCCGTTACGAAGAACGAGACGGCAATTGGCACTACGAACAGCGTCCTTTATCCTGGCACATCGTCGAATCCGGCCTCGCTCATTCCATCGACAGTCGTTTCAACAAGATCTGGGGGCACGACTTGTTTGAATACTACCCATTCCTGCTTGACCCCGCACTGAATGATCGCTCGGGCTGGATCCGCCGCTGCATGGGCATTAGCGCCGCCAAGTCTTATTTCTTTCACTTTGCCGGCCTCAAGCATCACATGGAGCAGTTTCCCTTGGAAACGCCCGAAAACCTCGAAGCCGGTATGGCCGAAACGGCCGCCATTTTCGCGCTCTAGTCTCTCCAAATCACGAATCACCGCGTTTCAAATCGACGCAGCGATCCAGCGGTCCGGATGTAGATCTGTCCCGCGGACAGCGCCGGCGTCGCAAAACACTCTTCCCCCAGGTCGTTCACCGCCAATACCTGCCATTCGCGCCCTGGCCGGACCACCACCACCTTCCCGCTCTCAGCCGTCAGATAGAGCATCCCCCCGCCCATTACCGGTGACGCAAAGTAATTGTCCAGCGCCCCCGCCAAACGGCCCGTTTTCGCGGCAACGCCTGTTTCCACTTCTATTGCGGTCAATATTCCACCGTTCGCCACCGAATAAACAAGCCCTTCAAATAACAACGGCGTCGACACCCGCGCCACCGATTTCGTATGACTCCACCCACCCGCTCCTCCGCCCAGCCGAGCCCCCGTCATTGCCGGCCGCCCCACCCACTCCCTTATAACTTCCACCCATTCCGCCCGTTCCAATACTCCGTCCTTATTCCCCGCCATCTGCGCGAAACTTTCCACGATCCTCGCATTATCTCCTGTCCCAAACTCATCCGCGCCTAACTTGCCATCTCCGTTTTTGTCTAAATTCTTTAACTGATCGTCGAACGATGGCGACTGCTCCACGGAGTAACTCAGCGTAAACGCCATTTTGTCTCCCACGGCCGGGCTTGCCACATAACTTGCCACCGGCAGCTTACCGGCCCAGCGCTCTTTGCCCGTCTTTAGCTCATAACCCGCCACCTTGCCCGGACCAATCACAATAACCTCTTCCCCGCGCACCACCGGCGTCGAATAATTCAAGGCGAAGGGCGCGCGCCCGGTTCTCCAACGTTCCTGCCCGGACTTCGCGTCGAATGCCGCCATGTAGGACTCGCCGAAACCATCCAGAACCATCACCACCAGCCCGTCGGCGATCACTGGCGAACTCGCCATCCCCCACAAACTGCTAAATGGCCCTAACGGCCGCCGCCAACGTTCCTTGCCGCGGCCATCATAGGAAATCAATCCGAAATTCCCAAAAAACGCGTAGACGTTCTCTCCGTCGGAAGCCGGTGTCGCCGAAGCCCCGGTGTTCAGCGTGTGCTGCGCTTCCCTTCGAGAGCGCTTGATGGATCGCTCCCAGCGCGATGAACCCGTCTTCCTGTCCAGGCAAATAACCAGCAGCTCGTCTCCGCGTTCCCCGGTTAGGAATACCGCGTCGCGGGTCAATACCGGCGACGATTTGCCGGCCGGTGTCGCCTGCGTCCAGACGAGATTTTTCGTCGCGCTAAACTCCGCCGGATAGCCGGTCCCCTCCGCAATTCCCGATCCGCCCGGCCCTCGAAACCGGGACCATTCTTCCCCTCCAACGCAACCAAGGCAGAGTGCTAACCACAGGTAAGTTCGAACCATACGGAAAGTATAGCCAACACTCAGCCAGGTTCTTGATAGAGCCCCATCAAGTTTCCGGCCGGATCCAGAAATCGAGCCGTAATTTCCGGCGCGTCCATGCCGATTTCCTGCGCTGACCTCCCGCCGTTTGCCAGAATCACGGCCAGCGTTGCCGCCGCGTCATCGACCATCACATACACCAGCAGTCCCGCCACACCCACCGCCGGACGCCCCAGGACAAACGCGCCACTTACAGCCCCCGTTGCATCGTCAAATGCCGTCGAACCATCCCCTCGCTGCCGCATTTTCCACCCGAACACAGAGGCATAAAACGCCGCCGATCGCGCTATGTCCACCGCCGGTAGTTCGACGTAACAGATCTTCCCGTTTGTCTCACTCATTCGTGTCGCCACGCCTCCACCGGATCCAATCGCGCCGCCTTGTTCGCCGGCCAGATTCCAAAGAATAATCCGACCCCAACCGACACAATCACTCCCGCCGCGACCGCCCACAGGGGCACCGCCGTAGGTAAATCGGGGAAAGCCAGCGCGGCCAGTTGAGAAATCAGCCAGCCGAATCCAATCCCCAGGAATCCGCCCACTAATGTCAGGACCACCGCCTCCGTCAGGAACTGAATGATGATGTCCCGCCGCCGCGCCCCCAGCGCCTTCCGCGTCCCAGGGCGATCTGTGTATTCGTTATGATCCCGACGTTCGAACTCACCCCTCGCAAATCGATTCCATCCACGCGCTCCGACCCATACGTCGTTACCGCCTGCCGGTTAATCTCCATCCCCACTTCGCGCAGCATCTTCGATTCCCGCCGGATAAAGTCAAACTCCTCCCGCGACAACTGTGGATTCTTCCGCTGCATCTCCAGGAATTTCTTCGGATCCCACTGCCCGATCATCACCATCCGTCGAACGCGGAACCCGCCACGCCCATATCCGCCACGGTGTTGGCGATATAGTCGTCCATCCCGCGGATTACCGACATCACCGCGATTAGCGTCGTCGTAGCCAAAATTATGCCCAAAAGCGTTAAAAAACTGCGTAGTTTGCTGCCTTTTAGCGAACCGAGCGCCACGTCAACTGCCTCCGCGAAAGACGCGTTAGAAGAACTTGCCATAGGGTCATCAACGGAGACGAAACCCTTACCCCTTTTGTTCCCTAGATATGCGAGCGCCAGTCGAGAATGGCTTCATCCGCCCAGAATCGCGGCGTCTCCCGCGCCAAAAACGCCACGTGGCCCCCATGGGCGGGCGCAAGCAGTTGAATCAGCGGATTCTCCCGGATTGCGGCATGACCATAAACCGCGAACGGCACCAGCGGATCGTCCTGGGCCGTCAATAACAATGACGGAACCCGAATATCCGCCAGGAAGTTCTGCGAAGACTGCGTCCGATAATAGTTCGGTGCGTCGCCGAATCCAAAATGGGGCGCGGTAATCCGATCGTCAAAATCGAAAACCGTGCGGATGGCGTTCACATCGGTCCGCGCAAAGATCGGTTCAAACGCCTCCGGTTGCAAGCGGCGACGCTCCGCCAACCGGCCCCGCATCCGCGTCACAAACCGCTCTTGATAGACGTAGTTCGACCGCTTTCCTAACGCCACTACGCACGCCGCCAGATCGATCGGCGTCGAGACCCCAACTACCGAATGCAACAACTCCGGCCCCTGCTCCCCCAGTTCCCCGGCCAGTTTCAACGCCATATTGCCACCCAGCGAATACCCCACAAGCGTCACCGGGCAGCGCAGGCTCTCCAGATACCGCCGCAAATCCGAAGTTAAACCCGCGTGATACAGCGTCGGACACCACCCTTCCGTACCCCCGCAGCCGCGAATGTTTATGCGATGGACCGCAAAACCGGCCTGCAAAACGTTCCAGGCCATCGACTGCATGTACCCGCCCTCGCTCGACCCTTCCAGCCCGTGTACGAGTACGAATTCGCCACGGGAAACGCCAGCCGGGCGTTGCTCCACGATACGGATGGCAACGCCCGGCTGCGTTTCAAAACGACGCTCCTCCGCCGGCACGGACTCCAATTGTTTGAAGCGCGGCCAGAAGTTGGAAGCGAGAGTCGCCAAATGGGCATTGGCGAGTAAAGGAACAAATGGGCGCAAACTGACAGTTTAGTCGGTGCCCGTCCGTTTGCTCAATTCTTCCGTGAAAATAATGGCCTCGGCCAGATCTTTCATCGGACGCCGCAGCCGGCGGCTTTCATTGCGAAGTTGCAGATAGGCGTCTTCCTCGGAAAGTCCGTGCCGGCGTTGAATGATGCCTTTGGCGCGCTCGACGACCTTGCGCTCCTCCAGCTTCCGCTTCATCTCCTGCGTCTCTTCTTTTAGTCGTGCGTTCTCCTCCGCCAGCTTCGATTTCGCCAGCGCGCCGGCCATCTGCTCCCCGATAAACGAAAGCAGCGAAACCTCTTCCGGCTCATGAATATGCGTATCCCGATGATGGACGTTGATTACGCCAATCAGCTCTCCTCCGGTCACCAGCGGGACCGAAACAAACGATTCATACGTGTCTTCCACCAGGCCGCGAAACTTCTTAAAACGCTTATCCTGGGAGGCGTTCTCCGACAGGACGACCGCGGCCTTGTGTTCCGCCACCCAGCCGGTAATTCCTTCACCGACCTTCATGCGCAAATTGCCGAGTTCGGCGGCATGCGGTACCTGCGAAGCGCAAAGTACGATCTCGTTGGTCTCCTTTTCAAACAAATACACCAGACAGGCGTCACATTGGGTTACTTGAACTGCTAACCCAACAATTTCGCCGAGCATCTCATCGAGCGACCGCTCACTCGCCACGATACTGCTGACGCGGTGGAGGAGCGATACTTGGGGGGTAGGAATGTCCATAGTCATCGTAGACACACCTCCAGCCTACGAGCGCGGCGCGCCATGGTCCAATCGAAAAAAGTTATTACCCTCATTGTCCTCACGCTAGGTATCCATTGTGTAGCCGCCCAAAGATGGACCGCCGTTCAGGGCAACGGCTACAGTGTCATCACTGACGCCGGCGTGGCGACAGCGCAAAAAATGGCCCATCGTCTCGAACAGATGCGCCGTCTCCTCGGTGGTTCCGCAAAAGTTTTGCCCCTGCGCGTCGTCCTCCTCGCCTCCAGTTCGCTTTACGCCGGAGTTCGGCCTGCTGAAACTGCGCAGGGCTTCTACCAGTCCAGTGCCGACGAGGACTGGATCGTCGTCCACTGGGGCCGCCCCGACAGCGAACGCGCCATGTCACACGAACTCATCCACGCCTTCCTGGAACACAACGGCCCCCGCCGTCCTCTCTGGCTCGAAGAAGGCCTGGCCGAGTTCTACTCCACCGCGCACGAGGAGCCGAGAGGCTGGATCATCGGCAAACCCATCGAAAACCACGTCCGCGTCCTCAATCAAAATACTTGGCTCGGCGAACGCGAATTCTTCCAGGCCGGCCACGACTCCCCGCTCCGCGATGAAAGCACCCGCGTCGGCCGCTTCTATGCCCAAAGTTGGGCCGTGGTGCATTACCTCTTGACGGCGCCGGGCGTTCGCGACAAGTCTCCGGCGCTCTTTGCCGCGCTCGGAGACGGCGTACCGTTCGCGACAGCCTGTGAGGCCATCCTTGGTCAACGCCAGGGCCTGTTGATCGAGTCCGCGCGCCGCGTGGTAGAACTTTCTCGCTTCCAGACAGCCCGCATCGCCCCCAGCACCAGCGACGGTCCTGCGCCCTCCCCCGCTCCGCTATCCGCCGAACAAGCCGACGCGATGCTTGTTAGCCTCGCCCTGGCCGTTGGGCGCCCCAGCCTGGCCAAACAATACGCCCGCTCCGCCGCCCAGCGCGGTCTCCTGGCGATGCGCGTTAATAACCTCCTCGACGCTGAAAATCTCCTCTCCGAAGCCGTCGGAAACGGCGCCACGGATCCCGCCCCGTATTTCGAACTCGCAATGCTCCTCCGGGAAGACAGGCGCGATCCGGAACGCGTCGGCGTGCTGCTTCGGCAAACCATCGAACGCAATCCCAACCACGCCGAGGCCCATTTCATCCTCGGCTTGCGCGCCGCCGCCGCCGGTGACAACGAAAGCGCCATCGACTCTTATCAAAAGGCCGCCCAAATACTTCCCCGCCAAGCCACCTTCTGGCACGCTCTGGCCCTAACTCTGGAACGCGCCAACCGCCGCCCCGAAGCCGCCCACGCCGCCCTCCGCTGCCGCCTCGCCGCCCGCAACGCCCCCGAACGCGAAATGGCCGCCGCCCTCGAGTACCTGGTTACTGGATTATCCCTAGGCCAGATTTCGCCTAAGAAACCCGACGTCGAAGTACCAGCGAGCTGGAATGGCCTCCGCGGCGACACCACGGCCGACGGCGAATTGACCGGGTTTGATTGCGCCGCCACTCCCCCCATCGCGAAAATCTCAACTTCCACCGGCCAGCTATCCCTCCGCGTCGAAAAACCGGCGAGCATCCGCATAACCGGCGCCGGCTCCATCCAGCACACGCTAGCCTGCGGCGAGCAGAAACTGCCCGTCCGTGTCGAGTTCCTCAATCAAACAAAAGCCTTGACCGCCATCGAATTCCGTTAGCCTGAATTCCATGGAACCTTGGCTCAATGGCAGCTACGCCCACCTCGCCCCCATCCCCCGCCTCCTCTGCTGTTCCCTCAATCAATCTCTCGCCGACATCGCAAAATGGACCGCGCCTCTCACCCACTCCCAAATCTGGGAGCCGCAATCCACCGCCGGCGCCATCGGGTTCCAACTCCGCCATCTCGCCGGCAGCGTTGACCGCCTCATCACCTACGCCGCCGAAGAATCCCTCACCGCCACCCAACTCCACTTCCTGAAAACAGAAGCCGAGCCCGGCGCCTCAAAAGCCGAACTCCTCGCCGCGCTAACCGCCGCGTACTCGACAGCAGCTCAATTTGCTGAAAAAGCCACGGCCTTCGACGCCCCCCGCTACATCGGCCGCCAACGGCTCGAAACGCCCCTCGGCGTCCTCCTCGCACACATCGCCGAACACACCCAGCGCCACACCGGCCAGCTCATTGTCCTATCGAAGTTTGCCTATGGGAGCCATAGGTAAACCGCTATGGCTCGTAGCGTTCGTGGCGCTTACGCTGGGAAGATGGGAAAAGTCTGTCAAGCCTTCGCCATCTATGCAAAACTGTTGCGCGGCGCCGCATCCACGGCCTGCGGTGAAAAACCAATGTTCCATCGCATTGACGGCACGGTTCGGGGAAATTAGCGAATGGACTTACACCAGCTCCGCTACTTTCTCACGGTAGCGCGCACCGGCAGCTTTGTCCGGGCCGCCGAAGAAGAAAACCTCGCCCAGCCTTCTCTTTCGCAACAAATTAAGAAACTGGAAACGACACTGGGCGTACCGCTCTTTGACCGCCTCGGCCGCGGCGTCCGCCTTACCCATTACGGGCAAGCCCTGGTCCCCCGCGCCGAGCAAATTCTCCTTGCGGTCGGCCAAGCCGAAAAGGAACTTTGCAGTCTCCAACATCCCGGCCGCGGCCGGCTCACTGTCGGCGTCATTCCCACCGTCCTGCCCTACGCTTTGGCCAAGCCCATGGCGGCCTTCCGCGCCGCGGCCCCGCAAGTCGATCTCGACATTCGCGAATCCACGACCGAAAAACTGCTCGAAGGGCTTCGCACCGGCGCGCTCGATCTCGCCGTCCTTGCTCTCCCCCAATTCGCCAGCCGGAAATCGTCTGTTCCGAACTGTTCCGCGAACCGCTCCTCGTGGCCGTCCCCGAAAACCACCCGCTCGCTTCCCGGTCCCGTCTGGCAGTCCCGCAATTACTCAGCGAACGCATGCTGCTCCTCCGTGAAGGACACTGTCTCCGCGACGATGTTCTCACTGTCTGCCGCCGCTCCAAAGTCCAGTTTCAACAAGTCTTTGAAAGCGATCATCTGGCGTCCATCTTCGCCCTCATCGCCAACGGCTTCGGCATCAGCATCGTCCCCGCCCTGGCCGCCGCCGATGTCCGCGGCTGTACCCTCATCCCTCTCGAACCGCGCGGCGTTCGCAAAATCGGCTATGCCCAGGTCCAGGGACACCATTCCCTGCCCCTCCAAAAGCGCTTCATCTCCTTCCTCCGCGCCTGCACCTGGACCGCGTAAACCCACTTGTGGTGACATGAAGAGAATGAGACTCCTTATGGTTCTCTTAGCGCTCCTCTCCGCTCATGCCGCGGACTTCGGCCCCGTCTTCAAGACCATCCGCGATCAAGCCACCCCCGCCCAACTCTACGCCTTTCTCTACTCCCTCCCCAAAGGCGGCGATCTTCACCACCACGCCGGCCTCAGCTTCTACGCGAAAACGGTCCTCGATGTCGCGCTCCGCCAGCAACGGAACGGCTATCGTTACTACACCGCGACAGCCATCCACGACTGCGGCGACAACACCAACAGCGCCATTCTCTACCTCAACATCGTCCGCTCCGCCTACGAAAAACTCTCCCCCTGCCGTCAGTCCGGCTTCACCGGGCTCGAGGCCCTCACCCCCTCCCAAAAACAGGCCTGGATGTCCGCCCTCGTACTCGATCAACCGGATGAATCCCGTAACGAATTCTTCGAGGAAATCGTCCCCCGCCTCACCGCCCTCGTCCACAATCCTTACTTCTTCGCCGAGTGTTTCGCCGAAAACCTGAAGCTATTCGGTCGCGAAGGCGTCCGCTACATCGAAGCCCAATGGAATCCGCTCAACATGCAGAAGCCCGACGGTTCCATCGTGCCCATTGAAGAGACGCTCAAGATCTTCAACGAACGTATGGGGCAACCTGACGTGAAATCTGCCGGCGTCCACTTTCGCTTCCAAGCCACCGTCATCCGTTTCCGCGACGACCTGGAAAACCAAATCGCGGGCCACTACACCTTCATCGACGCCCACCGCGATCTCTGGGTCGGCATCAACGCCGCCGGCCGCGAGGATAACGATAAAGGCTATCCGCTTCGTATGCAAGCCGGTTTTCGCCAGGCCCGCCGTAACTTTAGCGGAATTCACATGAGCATCCACGCCGGCGAAAAGGACTCGCCCGGCCAGGAGGTCCGCGATACGCTCGCCATCGGCGCCGAACGCATTGGGCACGGCCTCAACCTCATTACCGACCCGGCAACGATGCTCCTCATGCGCAACGGCCGTAACCTCGTCGAGGTCAACCTGGTCTCCAACCGCCTGCTCGGCTACACCCCCGACCTGTCCCAGCACCCCTTCCCCGAATACCTCCGCTTCGGAATCCCCGTCTGCCTCAACACCGATGACCGCGGTAGCTGGGACTCCAACATGACCGACGAATACATGCACGCCGTTCCGCTCTTCAAACTCACCTGGGATGAGGTCAAACAAATCGGCCGTGACAGCCTCACCCACTCCTTCGCTCCTAATTCGCTTAAAGAGAAAATGCTCGCGGACTACGACCGCGACATCGCCGCCTTCGAACAGCGCTTTACCACCGAAAACTGGCAGCGCGAGTTGAATAAAATCAAACCGGAAATCAGTAACTACGCCAACCGCGCATTCTTTTGAGGCCTAAACGATTCTCAGGTAATCTTCGATGTCCCTCGAGGAGAAACTAATTGGTGTTGGTAGAGACCAAATTGATGTCGGCAACACAGTCCAGAACGAGACCGCCACCCAACCATTTGGCCCTCTCTTCCTCTGCGCTCAGAGGAAACGACACCGAACGAAGGTCTCGACAAGATGAGCGCTGTGATAGTATTGCCGAATGCTGGCTCGACCGGACTGATGGAACCGGTTTGCCTTCAGATCAGATGAAAAGGAGCTATATATGAGCGAGACAGCCGCTACAGTCTCCCCATTGTCCCCGCAGGACCAGGTTATGGGACATCTCATTGGGGTCGTTCAGGGCCGCGCAATGGCCTGCGCTGCTGAACTGGGTATCGCCGATGCACTTGCAGACGGTCCCCTCGCAATACAGGAAATCGCGAGCCGAACAGGCGTACAGCGCGGCAATCTGTTCCGTCTGTTACGGGCACTGGAATCTATTGGCATTTTCCGCGAGACTTCTCCTGAGGTATTCGAAAACAATTCCTTGAGTGATTGTCTCCGCAGACATTCTCCCGGATCGCTTTGGCCTTTGGTTCGTATGTGGGCACCCGCCTGGGGTTACTGGGATGGACTTGCCGACATGGCGGAAACGATCCGCACCGGCAAAACCACCCTGTTTGAGCGCTGGGGATACGACATCTGGGAACATTATCGCCGGAAGCCCGAGCAATGGACCGTTTTCAACGAGGCCATGCGCTGCATGAACGCAGCCGCTACACCCGCGGTGACGGCAGCCTACGACTGGGGCCGTTTTCCGGTCATCGCGGATGTTGCCGGCGGCAACGGATCGCAATTAGTGGATATCCTTGACGCTCACCCTGCCGCCCAAGGCATCCTTTTCGATCAGGCAGCGGTGCTCGCGACGGCCATACCTCACGGCCGCATACAGAAGGTCTCAGGTAATTTCTTTGAAAACATCCCGGTCGAGGCCGATGCTTATATTCTGAGAAACATCATTCACGATTGGGACGACGAAGCCGCCACTTCGATTCTCAGAACCTTGAGGATGTCCGTTCCGAGTAATTCGCGGGTGATGCTGGTCGAGTGGCTGATTCCCGAAACACCGGGCTTTCACTTTGGAAAATGGTCTGACCTTGTCATGATGACTGCCGTCGGAGGCCGCGAACGGACACGCAGCGAATTCGCGACATTGTTGCGGAGAGCCGGGTTCGAACTGGAGGACACTGTGCCGACTGCCTCTCAGTACACTATCGTCATTGGCCTGCCGTACTGAAACGAGACGTTTCCGCAGGCGCCGGTCTGCCGCGATGGTGGCGTGAACATCCCACTGCGTGTGGGGCGCCGATAAAGAGAAACGGCCGTCGGACATAGGGTGGTTCCGCAGCCGCTCTGGATTGCCAGCGGTTCAGATTGACACAGTGAAGACGCTCTCAGGCGCAATCTGGTGATTTATGTTAGCTTCAGGTACTACCGCCCATTGCACCGGAAGGAGAAGCTTCGTATGTTCCGTTATGCAGGATGGCTCTTGGTGAGCGCGCTTTGCGCATGTGCCGCGGACGTGACCTTTTACAAGGATGTTCTGCCCATTTTGCAGAACCATTGCCAGGAATGTCACAGACCCGGTGAAGTGGGACCCATGCCGCTGCTGACCTACAAAGATACACGGCCCTGGGCAACTGCCATCAGAGAAGCGGTGCGGCTACGAAAGATGCCGCCGTGGTTTGCGGATCGTTCTGTCGGACACTTTCGGAATGACCGTTCTCTGTCACAGCAGGACATCGATATCCTCTCGCAGTGGTCGGACAACAAGGGACCAGAAGGAAAGGTAAAAGACGCTCCCCCGCCGCGCGAATGGGTCGAGGGCTGGAACATTGGCAAGCCGGACATCGTCGTCCAGCTACCGAAGGCATATGACATACCTGCCAAGGGAACTGTTGAATACACCTATTTCATCCTGCCGAGTGGTTTCACAAAAGACACCTGGGTGCAGGCCGGTGAGTTCCGACCAGGCAACCGATCCGTCCTGCACCACGCAACAGTATTCTTCAGGGATCCCGATTCGCGCTGGCTGCGCAAGTATCCGGCCGGTGAGTACTTCGTGCCCGCGGAACAAATTGCGCGCGCGAACGCCCCTTCCTCGGGTGCGACGACCAATGCAGGAGCGAGTCTGCTCGAAGAGAGATTTCTCGGGTACGTGCCCGGCCGCCAAGCTATGGTCCTTCCGCCCGGCCAGGCGCGGCTCATTCCCGCCGGAAGCGACATCGTGGTGCAGTTCCACTACACAACGAACGGCAGGCCCGCCACGGATCGCTCCAGCTTCGGACTGGTTATCGCAAAGGAATCGCCAACAAGGCGCTTCTACACCACCGCCGTTGCCAATGACAAGTTTATTATTCCCGCGGGCGCAGCCGATCACGTTGTACAGGCATCCATGACTCTGCGCGGAGATGCCGAACTAACGGGCTTCTATCCACACACACTCTTTCTCCTCCGCCTACCGACCTGTCCGGCGGGTCCGGGCCAAGATGACTTTGTCCGTACAGGGGCTTCGTGCTTTTGCGGTAGTGAAACCTTACGTAGCAACTCTGACGGTAAGCCAACCCCGATTCCCTCCCACTCTTCCCAACGTACCGGCCGACTACTTCCTTTTCGCAACTTAGAGACAGGATTACGCCGACGTCATCCGAGGAGTTGGGGCGAAGATGCTCAGGGAGCATATCGAATAGAGTCTGATCGATCTGGTTGGTGTCTCGGTCCAACGGAACGATCCTGCCATTAAAGGAGACCTTCTCGTACCCCACAAAGATTCCCTTGTAATCAGGAATTAGACCCCGCTGATGGACGAGCACCAACGTTCGCACGGCCCGGATCCAAGTTATATTGGTTTCCAAGTCTCAACCCGGCGGAATTGGCAAATGAAAATTATCGTCACTAGCATCATGGTCGATGACCAGGAAAAAGCCCTCCGTTTCTACACGGAAGTCCTGGGCTTCATCAAAAAGACCGAAATCCCCATGGGTGAATTTAGATGGCTGACCGTCGTCTCCCCCGAGGGCGCCGCTGGAGTCGAGATGCTCCTGGAGCCCACCCAATTTCCGCCCGCGCAAGTCTACAAAAAGGCGCTTTTCGACGCCGGTATTCCGCTAACGATATTCGGCGTGACCGACATCCAGGTAGAGTTCGAGCGCCTCAAATCCCTCGGCGTCGTATTCCACAAGGAGCCAACGAAAATAGGGCCGGTCACCGTGGCGATTTTCGAAGACACCTGCGGCAACCTGATTCAAATCGCCCAACAGTAAACTTCCATGCTTCTCACTCTCCCTCTACTCTTCGCCCTCGCCGCCGAAACCCCTCTCTTCAACGGCAAAAACCTGGATGGCTGGGAAGTCATCGGGGACGGCCAGTGGACCGTCATGGCCAACGGCGCCCTGCTCGCCCAACGCACCGCCGACGTCCGCAAACTGCTCGTACCCGGCGTCAGGTTCACGACAAAACAGGAGTATGAAGCCTGGGAAAACAGCCAGTCCTGGCTCTACACAAAGCGAGATGATTTCGCCGAGTTCGATCTCCATGTCGAATTCTGGACGCGCACCAACGGCAACAGCGGCATCTCGATCCGGGACACTTCCCGCGCGAAATACGGTATCACTACGCCACCCGACTACAAGAAGACGCCCTCAAAAATCGGCTACGAAATCCAGATCAACAACCGCTACCCGGATCCCCATCCCACGGGAAGCATATACGGCTTCGCCGACGCCAAACCCGGCTCCATGCGGGAAGACGACTGGAACTCGCTCGACATCTCCTCCCGGAATGACAAGATCTCCATTCGTCTAAACGGCAAGTTGGTCGCCGAACACGCCGGCGACCCGGCCCGCCCAAAGGCCGGCCCCATCGGGCTTCAACTCCACGATCAGTTTTCCGTCGTCATGTTCCGCAACATCCGGATTCGAGAAGTCAGCGGCAAATAGGAAACACACAGGGCCGATCCGGCCCGCGCGCCGTCGCACTTTGCCTCATTTTTCGCACGCGCTCCTGAAGGCTCTCGTCCAAATCGTCGAGGATCACTTCCGTTTTCCTCCCGCCCATCGAATCCGATTCTACTCCCGCGACTGCCTGCGATTTTGCTCCGGCTTTTCCAACCCCGGTTCAAACGCCTCCGCCGCCGCCAATTCGGCCTCAGCCCCCGCCCGGTCCCCCATTTTCAGTAACGCCAGCGCCAAATTCGTCCGGACCAGCACCAGCCCTGGATTCTGCAACGCATCCCGCCACAATCGAATCGCTTCCGCAGCGGAGCGGCAAGCGACCAGTATAGTAGGAGTCGAAGGGGGACACGGAATGGGCGCCGGACACGACCACTCGCACGGATCTTCCAATGAGCGCAGCCTGAAATGGGCGCTCGCGCTCACGTCGACGGTCCTGATCTCGGAAGTGATCGGGGCTTTCCTTTCTAACAGCCTGGCGCTACTCTCCGACGCCGCGCACATGTTCACCGACGCCGCCGCGTTGCTCATCGCGCTGATCGCTCTCCGGCTCGCCGAGCGGCCCGCGGACAGCCGCCGAACCTTCGGCTACTACCGGTTCGAAATTCTGGCGGCGGCCCTGAACGCCGTGATGCTTTTTCTGGCGGCTGCCTATATCCTCGTCGAGGCCTATCTTCGCTTCCAGAATCCTCGCGAAATAGCCTCGCTCGGAATGCTCATCGTCGCCGCCATCGGCCTCGTTGCGAACCTCATCGGCATGAGCCTTCTTCACGCCGGCGCCAAGTCTTCCCTCAACATGAAAGGCGCCTATCTGGAAGTCTGGAGCGACGCCCTCGGCTCACTTGGCGTCATCTTCGCGGCGGTACTCATTCACTTCACCGGATGGTGGCAGGTAGACGCGATCATCGCCATCCTGATCGGACTCTGGGTCCTCCCGCGATCATGGAGTCTATTATCGGAAAGCATCAATATACTCCTCGAAGGCGTTCCGCAGGGTTTGGCCCTGGACGCCATCCACTCCCGGCTGAAAGGCATTCAGGGCGTTCTAGACGTTCACGACCTGCACGTCTGGTCCATCACGACGGGTAAAAATACTCTCACCGCCCATCTGACCCTCGACTCCTCAGTTGCCGATGAACAGGGTGTTTTGAAACAGGCCCGCACCGCCATCGAAGAGTTCGGAATCACCCACAGCACCGTCCAAATCGAGTCAATTCCCTGTGATCCCGCGCCCAACTGCAATCTGCAATCGAATCACCCGCACACGCACTAACCGTTTTTGCAATAATGATAGGGCTCTGGCTATTGCGCGTACCTGATCGCGCCCCCATGCACATTCTCAGGCCATCTGCCGATCGGCGGCTCAATTTGCTGACGGGACTTCTGTTCCTGATCGGCGCTGGCGTCCTTGCGGCAAGCCTAATTTCTCATTCGCCCGAGGATCCGGCCTGGAACACGGCCGCCGAAGCTCTTCGTCCACATAACTGGATTGGGTACCCCGGCGCGCTGTTCTCAGACGTCGTTCTCAGCCTTGCCGGATTCGCCTCCTGGCTCATCCCCGTAATGGTGTGCCTCTTCGGCCTCCGCCGCATGCGCTCAAAAACGGTCGAGGCGCCCGGACTGCGTCTGTTCGGCGCATCCCTTTTAGTTCTCAGCGCCTGTACGCTGCTGTCGCTCGCACCGGATTGGAAGCCGCTTCATGAAACCATGCCGCCCGGCGGCGTTGTTGGATTAGCCCTATCGGCCTATCTTTTGGCAAACCTGAACTATGGCGGCACTCTCGCCGTCGTCGCCGTAGCGATTCTAATTTCGGTCTATCTCACCACGTCCTTCACCGTCGAAACCGTTGAAGACTGGATCTCGGTCCCTATGGCTTGGTGGGACGTACGTGTCGAAGGCTACCAAAATTGGCAGGATCGCCGCCGCGCTCGCTCCGAACAGAATCGCTTGATTAAGGAAGCCAAACGCCAATCCAGTTCCCTGCCCGATCCGCCACCTCCGGACAAGAAGCCACGGAAACCGCAACGGGAAGAGAAAACAGAAGACACCCCGCCCTGGGCCACAAAGTCTTCCGGCGCCGCTCCGGTCGATGAACCCTCGCCTGGCTTCATTCCCATCGTGCCGCTGGAGGAAACCGCGGCTCCTGCCCCGCAATTCCACGTCCCGCCGCCAGCCGCTACCGCCTCCCCGGCGGCGGAAATGCCGCGCCGCAAGAATCGTAAGTCCGATTCGTTCTTCCAACTCCCGCCCACTGCCCTCCTCAGCGAACCGCCCGCCCGCTCCCAGTACGACGAGCAGGAACTCCACGAAACCGCTGCCCGCATCAAGGTGAAGTTTGAGGAGTTTAACGTCACCGGCTCCGTGGTTCAGATCAACCCCGGCCCCGTGGTGACAACTTTCGAGTTCAAACCGGAAGCCGGCATCAAGGTCGCCCGCATTACCCAGTTGTCTGAGGATCTTTGCCTGGGCCTGCAAGCCGAGTCGGTGCTAATCGAGCGCATCCCCGGCAAATCCACCGTCGGCATCGAAGTCCCCAATCGCAAACGCGAAGTGATCAGCTTGCGCCAGATTCTGGAATCGGATGAATTCCGCGATTCGCCCTCGAAACTTACAATTTCCCTGGGCAAAGACATCAGCGGCCGCATCAAAGTCGCGGCGCTCGAGTCCATGCCGCACGTCCTGATCGCCGGTTCTACCGGCTCCGGCAAGAGCGTCATGTTGAACACGCTCATCATGTCGGTTCTCTATAAATCGACGCCGGAAGACGTGCGCATGATCATGGTCGATCCCAAGCGCGTCGAACTCGGCGTCTATGAAGGAATTCCTCATCTTCTAACGCCTGTTATTACGGATCCGAAAAAGGCAACCTATGCCCTTCGCAATGCCGTGTTGGAGATGGAAAGGCGGCTGAAACTGCTGGCGTCGCAGGGCGTTCGAAATATCGATCAGTACAACAAGAAAATCCGCGAAATCATCGCCAAGCCGCGCGATCTGTTTGCCGATCCGCACGAGATCGCCGAACTCGATGAACTGCGGCCCCTGCCGTATATCCTCATAATCATTGATGAGTTGGCCGATCTCATGATGCTGGAACGCGCCGGCGTCGAAGAGAGCATCACCCGTTTGGCCCAAATGGCCCGCGCCGTCGGCATGCACCTCGTGCTCGCCACGCAGCGGCCTTCCGTCGACGTAATCACCGGCCTCATCAAAGCCAACTTCCCAACGCGCATCAGCTTCCGCGTCGCGACGCGCGTCGATTCGCGAACGATTCTCGATGACATGGGAGCCCAGCACCTCCTAGGCAAAGGGGACATGCTCTATCGTCCGCCGGGCACATCGCGGCTCACCCGCGTCCACGGCGCCTACGTCTCTGAGGACGAAACCAGCGCCGTCGTTGAAAACTGGAAATCGCAGGCCCAACCCGACTACGATCGGAGCTTCCTCATGGCGCCGCCAAACGAGGAAACCGACGACGAAGACACAGATAGCGACTCCGCCCTTACCGGCGAAGAAGACCCCCGTTACCAGGACGCCGTTCGCGCCGTTTGCGAACTCGGGAAAGCATCGACCAGTGTTCTGCAGCGGCGCCTCCGCTTGGGGTATGGCCGCGCCGCCCGGATTCTGGACATGATGTTCCGCGATGGAATTATCGGACCACCGGACGGCAGCCGCCCCCGCGAGGTCCTCAAACGGCCCGACTGGCTCAACGAAACGGGCGAAGAAAACGACTGAAAATCAATGAAAAAACGCGGGGAAATGCGCGATTTTGCCCTTCCCCGCGTGCATTTTAGGGGTTATTTTGCGCCGGATATCGGATCACGGTGAACTGTATCAGCCGTAAACTCTCTCCGGAAGCCGTCGAATTGCCCTCAAAGGCGACCGTTAGGCCGCCGGTGTAGCTCTCGGTACTGCTTACGATAAACGGACTCGCCCCGTTGGCGACCCCGTCCAGGATGGCGCCGCCGTCATAAAGTGCGACTTCTCCCTTTTGATCCAATAAGTTAGCCGTGCCAGGCAGCGAAAAGGAGCCGGTCGTTGTCCCTCCCCAGCGCCAGCGAACCGCATACGCGCCCGTCCCGTCGTGGCTCCAGGTAGCGCGAACCGCCAGCCGGTCGCCTGGGTGCAAAAGCCCCGCCGGAATCGAACAAGTGCCGAACGAAACGACGCTGAGCGACGTCGAAGTGGGCCCGTTGGCCGCGCAAATCACTTGAGGCGTGGTGTGTATCTGCCCGCCATCAAAAGACTTACGCGTTTTCCTGGCGCTGTTGTACCAGGCGTCTCCTTCGGCCCTGGACGATGGATCGGACGCCGTGCCCGACTCACGCCAAGCCGCCAAAGTAGGACTGGACAGAGCCTCGACGGATTTCACCGCCAGCACGCCATCCGCGCCGATGCTGGCCTGTTCCAAACCGTTGCCGTTCTGCCAAACCTGGAGCAAATTCTGGCCTTGCGAAGTTCCGCCTCGAACCGTCAGCGTCGTGACTCCATTGGAAGCGCCGTCGTGCACGGTAAGGGTGGAAGCGTTCAGATTGCTGCCCACTGACAACCGGCGGTTGGAATTATCCCACGTGAAGTGCATTGGCGCCTCCGCCAAAACTCCTTCGCTGCCTGTAAAGGGAACCGCGCCGGCATGGAAACCAGTGAAAAGACAGGTGTTCCAGATCGCGTCCACGCCGTTCGACATCAAACAGCGATTGGCGCCGCCGAGCGGCAGTCTCGTCCACTTCGCGGAGCCAGTCGCCAATGACCCGACCGCCAAATCGCCTCTTTGGACCACTCCGGCGGTTGTGTCGGAGTGTTCCGCGCCCAGGAGCGAATGGCTTTGGGGCGGGCGCGAGTTGGTGAGCCGCATGTCGGCGTCGGTCACGTACTTATTGGTCGCCGATGGCGCCCCGGCTGTGCCGCTAAGTGCCGCCTTTTCATAGGCGGCCGGGTCGTTGGCGTTCGAGTGAGTCGGGTACTGGAGAGCCAGTTTCGACTCAACGATGCCGGCGGCCGCCGCGATGTTGAAGTTGCTGACAACATTTGCGGCAATTTGAGGCGCCGGAAAGGATCCGGTAAGTGCTCCAGCCGCAAGTCCGCTGAGGTTTCCGCCGTCGGCCAGCCGGTAAGAGGCCAGGAGCAGATCACCGGATTGCGGCGTCGAAAGGCTGCCGAATGTGACAGTTGCACCGGAAAGCGAATAATCGATGCCGGTTTTCATGAGTACGCCATTCCGATGGATCTCCAGGCTTGCGGCCGGGCTCGGCGCCTGGGTGAGCGTGAAGACGGTGTTGGAACCGTTGACACTGCCCGCTGGCGATTCCTGGTCGACAAAACCCGGGCCGGCGCCGCCGGAGGAAACGCTGCCGCACGGTCCGGTGGTCCCATCGACGTGAATGCAGTCGGCGAGATTGCCCTGAACCGATTCCAGCGCGCCGGTTGAACCGCTTTTGACGATGCGGTCGATGGAGAAGGCGAAGCCTTTTATCGGGCGCACGCTGAGCTCATCGGAAAGTCCGGCGATATCGGTAATCGAGAGCGAAGCGGGCGGTAGAGTATTACCGCCGGTAACAGCGCCATTCACGGAGCGAATGGCCGCCAGCGGCACAGGTGTGAGCGATGGAATGACATTCCAAGTTTCGGTGAACTGCACCCTGCCGTCGGAATGATACCGGACGAAGTAGTGGGCGCCGGCGCTGGCGTTACTTGTTGGAATCAGGCGTACGCGCAGTACGCCGTTAACGATAGGAACGACCACGCTTGAAGCGGCCACAGCCGAGGCATCCGACGCCTGGAATGAATTCCATTCGATATAGGCAACGCCATTGAAGCGGGTGCCATCGGCTTTATAGAGAGTGTCCTGGACCGTCGTCAGCGCGGGCGCCGCGGTGAGATAGTCCGGGAAAAGGCAAAGAAGGGTTAAAGGAACCACGAAGGTCCACAATTTCAAACAACGCATGGAAACGGCCTCCAGAAAACGAAAACTCGCCGGCCCTTGGAGGGGCGAGCGAGTTGCAAACAAGTTCGTTGCTGGTTTAAATCTAGCAGGCGTCACGCAAGCAATCGCAGCTCGCCGGCGGCCTGAAATTCCATGTATGTGATTGATTATAATGCCTTTACGCGAGTATAAATTAAAGCCAATCGTCTGTGACCGCCTTTGGTCTCCGCCCTAAAACCCGGCCGATTCGGTGAGAAGTGCTGCATGCGAGCCGGGCCGGGATTGGCCGGCCGGGCGTTCCGGGCGAACTCACTCAAAGTGTGCAACCAGATAAAAGGCAGCATGAAAACGGACGGCTACAGGGTCGGCGTGGCTTGCCCAGCCTAGTGAGGCTTCGGGAGTGTCGTGGAGAAACTTGCCGATCCGTTTGCCACTAGCGCGAATGGCGATTGGCAAGAAGCTTTGGCGAAGCAGCCCGAATTGCAGGCGGTGGCGACCGGAATCGAATGGGCTCCGCTAGACAAAACAGAGAATGAGCCGGGAGCACTCTGTCACAAGTAATCGAGGGGAAGCGTTCTCTGGAACGTGGCTCGTGGGTGTGCTTGTATCCCTCGGCGGGGAAGCAATCCTCTGAAGTAAGGGCGGGCCGATTGAGAACGGGAATTGCGTCGGCGTGCGGGTTAAAGGCTATGACAAAGGTCGTGATAAACTCTCCGAAAACTTGCGAAGGGCTCGTCCGGTGATTGCTAGCTGGATCTCGCTTACTAGCGAACCCTCCTGGGCAGCCCGAAAACTGGCGAAGGGCTCGTCCGGTGATTGCTAGCTAGTGTCAAAGCCCGGTGTGGTCCGAAAAAATGGCCGGGAATAGTGTCACGCCAAGATTGAGGCGCTCCCTTTTTTGTCCGCCAGTCGATAATATTGGTGCTTATGGGATCAATGGCGCCGGTCCTGGAGTACTTTGGCTGGCGGTATAGCAGTTCGGTGGGGGTTGTGAAGGTGGTGAGAATGGTTGAGCGACAAGAAGCGGGGTCGCGGCACTTGCGGTGCAGCGGTTGTTCGCCGTTGCGGAGCTTTGAAAAGGGAGAACAGAAGGGCGGGAGGGAGCTGGAGGATACTTTTCTGCCAGGTGCCGCGGCGCGGTTGATCGACGTTCGCGAGACACGGGCGGTCGCCGGTTTTGAAGAAGTGTCCGGAGTGTGGGACTTACTATTTGTATGAAGTTGGCTATGAGTATCTGGTTTCGGGGAGCGAGGAGGAGCAGTCGTTGTCGCAACTGAGCGACGTGGAAGCGGCAAGGTATTTGTGAAACGGTAAGAGCGTTTGTTTCGGGTCCGGGTTGGGAAGACAATGAGCTCAGCCTTCTCGAGCGCGCCGCGCTCCTTGTAATCTTTGGGGGGGCCACGCATATAGATTCAGGAAACGGGATTAATCAGGGCAAAGCGGGGGCGACAGTCGGCGGTCTCGCAATCCTTTGGAACGGAATGGGGATCCTCCAGTGCTGCGGCACGACGTTCATGCCCGACACCTTTCTCGAAGGAATGCCAGCCAGCCATTGCGCCGCTGTGAGCCGGTTGCCGATCTGGAGCACACTCACCTGGGGTCTTGGCGTGCTGGGCGGTACCTTTGGATCCATCCTGCCGCGGCGCAACCGCCGGACGATGGCAGCCTTCGCCCGGGGCAGACGAAGTTCATTATCGGGTTCGCACTGTTCCTGTTTTGGTTTGCTCATTGGATGAAACGGCGCGGCGTGCTCTGAGGATTTTCCACCATTCGACTCTTGTTTCGGAGTTTAAGGCAATCTGCCTCCGGCTTCGGCACTTGCGAGAAATTACCCGGGTATGCTCACGGAGAGTGACCCACCGGCCCAACGGGGCCGGGGATGATAATTGCCTTGTCCATCTGCGGCTTACGGGCCAAGGTGCGGCGCCGGGGGTGGGCAACTCTATCGGAGCACAAGTGGTCCAGGTTTGGTGAGCGCCGAGGGCCTCCGGCTTCTGGCGCGGATTGGCCAGGCAGCCGGGCCGATGATTCCGCCCGTCGAGGATA
>Ga0105046_10000413_pt1 | contig 59058 bp, 36 predicted proteins | sample MAT03_FD_78385 | JGI IMG/M metagenome (GOLD analysis project Ga0105046, IMG submission 78385) | Freshwater microbial communities from Lake Fryxell liftoff mats and glacier meltwater in Antarctica - MAT-03 (megahit assembly) | ecosystem: Environmental > Aquatic > Freshwater > Ice > Liftoff...
CACCCGACCGTGCTACCCGACGAGGTGCTTGCCCACGGCTTCGACGTCGCCGTCTCGGGCGAAGGCGAGAAGGTCATCGTCGCCATCGCAAGCGCCGTCGACCAGCCGCGCGATCTGCTCAGCTCGATAATCGATCGCGTGCGCCACATCCCTGGCTGCCACACGACCGCGGGCGCCGGCCCAGCCCAGGGCTTCATCGACGATCTCGACTCGCTGCCCTTCCCGCACACGAGCTATCCGACGTTCGATGCCAGCGCCTACTCGCCGCTTGGACGCATCGTCGCGGGCGGCATGATGACGTCGCGGGGCTGCCCCGCGCGCTGCACCTTCTGCGCAAACTACGTGACCGGGCGCGGCTACCGGTTCCGCTCGACCGAGCACATCATCGCCGAGATGCTCTCGCTCTCGCACGCGACCGAGATCACCAACTTCCCCTTCTGGGACGATGCCTTCACCGCGCGCCGCCCCCGCCTCCAGGCGCTCTGCAAGGCGATCCTCGAAACGCCCGAGCTCGAAGGCGCGACCTGGACCTGCATCACGCCGGGCAACATGGTGCGCGACTTCGACCTCGTCATGATGCGCGAAGCCGGCTGTGTCGCCGTCAACTTCGGCCTCGAGAGCGGCGACTACAACATCTTGAAAGTCATCCAGAAAGGCCAGCGTCCCGAGCAGGTGAAGGCGTCGGTGAAGGCGGCCCGTGCCGTCGGCATGACGACCATCGTCAACTTCATGTTCGGCTTCCCTGAAGAAGGTGTGACCGAGCTCCAACACACGCTCGACCTCATGAACGAACTCGCGTCCTACACCGACTTCTTCAATAATCGCGGCGTGTTGGTGCCGTTTCCTGGCACTGCCATCTACGACCAGCACGTGCGCAACTTCGACATCGCCGGCTGGTGGCTCGACCCCAAGAGGGTCGGCGACGAGCCCGACCTCTTCGCGCTGGGAGCCAACGAGGCCCAGACCGCGCTCGAGGTCGACCCGACCCTCGCGCTCGATTTCTTCCGCTACCCGACCGACGTGCGCGACAAGATCGCCGAGTGCGTGCGCTTCAAGGCGCAGCACAACCAGGCCACCATTCGCGCCATGACTCAACGCTACGCCGCGTGAACTCGCGCGACCGGGAGGAGCGCGCCCGACCTTGGCGAACCGGAGCGGGGCATCGATCCTCGCTCCGACGCTACTCGCAGAGCCCGAGCACGAACGAGTTCGCGCGCGGCTCCGACACGCCGCAGGTCCGAACGGCCTTCCCTTTGGTGGGGTCGTCGGCCGAAACTTCTTCGTCGACGCACTTGAAGAGCAGATCCGACAAGAGGGTCGAGAGCTGGTTGTAGTCGCCCTTCATCGGCACGAACAGACGCATGCGCCCGGGGTGCGCGTCGAGCCACGTCTTGAGGGCCGTGAGGTCGGCCATCGTGCCGAGGTTGGCGGTGTCGCCGTAGATGCGCTCGGCCGTCTTCTCGTCGAAGGTGACCTGGGCCGCGCGGATTTGGCCCTGCTTGAGCTCGATGTCGAACTCGTCCTTTTTGCCAGCGGGCGGGTCGCCGACGCGACCGACGACCAGGCACGATGTCGCGGCCCCGTCCTCCTTGAACTTGTAGCCCATGTTCGGCGAGTCGTCCGCGGCCGGGATGCGCACCTTCACGGCGGCGAGACGCATCGACTCATCGACGCGACGACGACCGACGAGGAACACGTCCTTGACGCCCCCCGCTTCGCCGAGCTTCGCCGGGAACAGCTTGATCGTCGTGAACAGCGTCGCGACGCTGGTCGAGCCGGCCATCTCCAAGACGACGCGCTGGTAGTCGATCCGGTTGCCCGGCTTGTCCTTGAGGTCGGTCAGGAGCTTCGCGATGTCGGCCCCGAGCGTCGCGGGGATTGACCCCGTCCACTTCTCGGCGACCTTCACCTCGGCGTCGGTCGTCACGGTCACGCCGGTCGCCTCCGCGAACACGAAACGCACCCCACTGCGCCCGCCGATGGCGGCCGTCGTCGAGGGCAGGACGAGGTCCTCCTTGAACGCGAGCGGGGTCGTAATCGCGGCCTGGATGGCGTCCGCGAAGCGCTTGGCGACGTCATCGAAAATCTTCGCCCGCTCGGTCTTCGCGTGATAGCCCTTGGCCCAGCCGAGCATCACCTCGAGGAAGCCACGGTCGACCAGCGCCGACCGGTATTCGTGAGGGACGCCTTTGCACTTGTCCTTGAGGCTCCCGTGCAGGAAGCAGAGGCGCGACACGTAGTCGCTCGACCCTTCGCCCTGGCGCCGCGAGATCCCGAACGCGATGCCATAGGCCGGGTGCATCGCATCCCAGGCGGCCGAGCGGTCACTGAGGTTCGAGAGCTGGAGATAGCTCGCCGCGTGCACAAACCACTGGTCGAAGCGCGCCTCGTCGCCAAACGGCGGCTCGACGAACTCCCAGCCCTTCGCGGTCTTCGTCTTCTCATCGGCCTCGGAGTGTGCACGCGACGTGGCCGTCTCGAAGTTTTCGATCGAAGTCATGTAGCGAGACAGCGTCGTCGTGCCGGTCCAGAACTCGCCAGCGTCCTTCAGGTAGCCGGAGCCGACCTGGGCGGCTGACTCCGCCGGCGTGCCCTTGGCCCCGACGGTCGCGCCCTGCAACGGCTTGGCGCTGTTCGCGAGCGTGTTCAAGGCGAGCGCATCGGGGCGCGTCGCGCCATTCTTGCGCCACAGCATCATCGGGTGGCTGTCGCCATCGAACTTGGCGTCGGCGGCCGGCAGTGAGGCGGCCATCGCCTGGTTGCGCGCAACCTCGACCGCGTACACGGCTTCCTTTGCGTTCTTGTAGCGCTTGTCCCGTGCCTCGTAGAGCTTCGCCTGGAGCCCGGTATCGCACGCCTGCGTCAGCGGCGCGGTCGCAATGACCAGCACGGCCGGAAGCAGGCGCTTCCAAAACGAGAAGGGGCCTTCGCAGGATGGCGAAGCCTGGACTCGAAGGCCTTCAGAAGACAGGGCGATACGAAGCGACATCGACAACTCCGGCTGGCAAAGCCAAGGAGCCCGGGAATATCGACGTGACCCCAAGCGAAGTCAAGCTCGTCTTGCGGCCCCGAAGCGGCTCGTGGCGTTGCTACCGCGGGCGCAACTGAGCTATCCTCTCGTCCGCTTCGCTGTGCCTTCCAAGGACACGACACTTCTTGCAGAGCCACGCCGTCACCGCCGAGTTCCTCTGTCCCGAATGCGAACGCGTGTTCGTCAGTGGTGACGAGCGTTGTCCGTACGATGGGACCCGGCTCGTCAACCTTGGCGCCGGCCTCGCTGCCGGCACCGTGATCGACCAGCGCTACACCATCAAGCGCCTGCTCGGCAAAGGTGGCATGGGCTCGGTCTACGTCGCCCGTCAGCACTCGATGGATCGCGACGTCGCCATCAAGATCATGCATCACCGCGCTGACGGTAACCATGCGTCGGTACAGCGCTTCTTCTGGGAGGTGCGGGCCGCGCGGCGCCTCCAGAACCAGCATACGATCACCGTCTTCGACTTCGGCCAGACCGAACGTGGCAGCCTCTACCTCGCGATGGAGCTCCTCAAGGGCACGACGCTCGGACATCGCCTATCAATAGATACGCGCTTGTCCCCCGCCATCGCCGCCCGGGTCGCCACGCAGGTCTGTCGCAGCCTCGAAGAGGCGCATGGCCACGGCATCATCCACCGCGACCTGAAGCCCGAGAACATCTTCCTGTCGTTCCGCAGCGGCCAGGCCGACTTCGTCAAGGTCCTCGACTTCGGCGTCGCGAAGTTCCTCGACCCCGACGGCGGAATCCCGCTGACACAGACCGGCACAGTCTTTGGTACGCCTCGCTACATGAGCCCCGAACAGGCCGACAGCGAGCCCGTCGACGCCCGCTCGGACCTCTATGCGCTCGGCATCCTCATGTACGAGATGATCGCTGGCCAGGTCCCGTTCGCCGAGGACAACCCGCTCGAGCTCCTCTACAAGCACGTGCATACGAAGCCCATGCCCTTGGCCGAGGCCGCCCCCTGGGCAGATGCGGAACCACGGCTCTCACGCCTCGTCGACCAGCTCCTTGCCAAGCGGCGCGAGGATCGGCCGACGTCCGCGCAACTCGTGCGGGCCGAGCTCGAAGCGATCCTCCAAGCGATGCCGGACGCTGGCCCACCGATGGAGGTCGCAGCCCAGGATATCCCGCCGATCCCATTCACGAACTTGACCGGTTCGAACCCGGTGGTCGCGAACCCCATGAACGAGACCCGTGAGGCGATCGAAGGCGCGAGCCCGCTGCGTACCGTGGTCCCGACGCCCTCGCTCGGCATGCGTGGTCTCAGGAAGGACGGCAGTGGTGGCGTGCGCCTCGTCGGCCGGCGGCCGGAGCAGCAACGGGGGCGCAAGTGCCTCGATGACGCCCTGCGCAATGGGAGTTCGAAGTTCCTCTGGATCGCCGGCGAGACGGGTCTTGGGAAACGGCGCTACACCCGATGGCTTGGCGAGATCGCCCAGAAGGATCTGCGTGCATCGGTCGCGCGCGGTCTGAGCATCGGCGGAATCCACAGTGGTCTCGCAGAGATGCGTGCCGCGTTCGACGATCTGCTCGGCACCAACCTACTCGAGCGCGCGGCCCTGCGCGAACGCATCGAGGAGCATCCTGCGTTCTCCGACCGCATCGAGCGCGACCTCATCGACGCGCTGGTCGCGTTCCTGCGCCCGTCGATCGCGGGCACTCCGGGTGTCACCGGCGTGTCCGCGTCGCCCCCAGGAGCTACCGCGGCAGGTGAAGGGGGCAACGCCGAATTGCGCGGCTTCGTTGACCCGCTCATCGATGAGAACTCCCGCCGCCATCTGTTCTCGGCGTTGCATCGGCTGCTGTTGCGCCTCGCAAAGATCCAGCCGCTGATGGTCGACTTCGGCCTCCTCAACAACACCGATCCGAACACGGTGCGGTTCCTCGAGTACCTCGCGGCGATGTTGCCGCAGACCCCGAGTAAGCTCGTACTGGTGGTGCGGGTGGATACCGGCAATGTGCGACGTCATCAGGTCCTGCGCGGCGTGCAGGAGCTGGTCGGTTGGCGCGGCGGCCACGACACGGGCATGCATGAGTTCGTGTCGCTGCAGCGGCTCGACGGCGCCGACTTCCTCGAGTTCGCGCAGACGATCGGTCGCGGCTTCGGGCATCTCGCGCCGTATCTGCTCTACCTGTCCGGCGGCAACCCGGCCGACGCGGCCGAGCTGGTCGAGGCGATCGAACAGAACCCCGAGCACCTGCGCATGGCTCGCACCTGGAACCCGATCGGCCAGCGCGTCATCCTCGCGAACCTGCCATCGACGATCATCGACCGGGGCGAGCGCGTGTTGCTCGCGGCGACCGACAAGATAGGCGACTCGAAAGACGCGCAGGCGGTACTGCGGCACGCGGCACTGCTCGGCGTAAACGTCGATGTCGACGTGCTCGAGAAGGCGCTCGAGCGAAGCGAGCGGATCGAGGTGCTCGAAGTGGTCGAGCAGACGCTGGAGACCCTGGTCGCCAGCGGGTGCATGCACGAAGACAAGGGTTCAGGCAAGTTGCGCTTTGATTCCGGGGTCGTACGGGAGTTGATCCTGTCACAAATCCGAAGCCCGCGCACACTCAAGAAGTTGCACGCGGTGATCGCCGAGACGATCGAGACTTTGTCCGACCGCGAGTCGCGCACGGTCGAGCTTGCCAACCATTGGGAGGCCGCCGACGAGTACGCCAAGGCGCTCGACTATCGCCTCGTCGCGTGTCGCCGTGCGCGCATCGCCAACCACAAAGACGAGGCGCTCCAGGCGTACCTGATGGCGCTCGAGACGCACGCCCGCCTGGGCCCGAGCGCGCGGGGCGACGCGGCCGAGCGTGAGATCCTGTTGGAGCTCGGCAAGCTACGCTTCGAGCTCGGCAGCTTCGAGCAGGCGGCCGAGAGCTTCCGCGCGCTGGTCGAGCGCGCGACCACACGAAACGAGCAGCGACTCGTCGCGGACGCTGAGCTCGGGCTGGCAGAAGTGCAGGATGCGCTTGCCGAATACGGGGCCGCGTCCGAGCTCCTGAAGTCGGCGGCCGACCGCTTCCGCAAGCTCAACCTGCCAGTCGACGCGGCACGCTGCGAGCTGCGGCGCGCGGCGAGCCTCGAGCGGCGTGGTCAGTCCAAGGCCGCGCGCGATGGCTACGAGGCAGCGCGCAAGGTGTTTGCGCAACATCAGGACTCACGCGGCCTGGCCGATGCGTATCACGCGCTCGGCCTGCTCTCGTTGCACGAGGGTGACGCGGCCGAGGCGCTGCGCCAGCTGCGGCGGGCGGTCGACATGCATCGGCAGCTCGCGACCGGCCTGCCGCACGGCAAGGTGTTGTACGACCTGGCGGTGGCCGCGGCCGAACGGCGCGAGTACGTGTTGGCGCTCGACGCGGCGACCAAGGCGCTCGAGATCTTCGATAAGGAGTCCTTCCTTACGGGCGTGAGCCAATGCCTCGGCATGGTTGCGCGGGTGCTCCTGAACCAGCATCGGCCGGCCGAAGCGCGCCCGTTCTTCGAGCGCGCGTTGCGGATCCGCGAAGACCTCGGCGACCGTCGTGGCGTTGGCGAAGCGGTCGCGGCGCTGGCGCACATCGCCCTTGTGTTGGACCAGCCCGACCGCGCGCTCGAGCTGGCGCGACGGGCCCGCGAGATCTACGCGGGCGTGGGTGAGTTCGTCGGTGCTGCGAGCGCCTTGCGCACGATGGGTGTCGCCGAGAGCGCGCTCCGGCGCTTCGAGAGCGCGCTCACGCATCTGCGCGACGCGGTTGCGACCTATCGCGGGCTCGGCAAGAAGGACGCGGAGCTGTGCGTCATCCTCGAGAGCCTCGCCGACTGCCAGGAGTCGATGGCCCTGCAGAAGGATGCACGCGAGACGCTGGTCGAAGCGCTCGGGGTCGCCAAGGAGCTGCAGCTCGCCTACCAGGTCTCGCACCTCGAAGCGCGACTACGCGCGGGGCTGCACTGACGTAGTAACGTGACGACTGCACGGACCGCGAGGCAGGTCTGGCATCGATGTCCGGGGTGGCGACTTCCTGCACACTCGTGAGTGAGAGCCCCCAACCGCGCCGACTTTCGTCGCGCCGCGACGCGCCGCGTCATTGCTCGCTTCCGCGATACGCCTCACAAGATGCATTGGCTGGCACGCACATTGCTGACGATATCCGCGTACGTTCCCCCCGCAGGGAGCGTTCTCGGCCGGCCTCCCAAGGGAGACCGTTCTACCGGGAAACCAAGAGCTCCATCGCCCCCCGAAAGGAGTGACGGCCTTCGGGCGACGATGGAGCTCACCTTACCCTAGCTAGTGGACCCCCGAGCCGCCTGGCTCGGCGGCCCACGCTCTGTGGTTCACGGCTTGGCCGGACCCTTGGTCGCTGCCAGGTACGCGATGATGAGCGTGGCATCGGGCGCGCTGATGCCTGCCTCGTTCTCGCTGTTCATGCGATGCACGAGGTCCTTCCAGTAGGCCTCGCTCTTCGGTGCCACTTTGTCCGTGTCCGACAGCTCATGGCAGGCGGAGCACTGCTTCTCGTAGGTCGCTTGCGCCTTGGAGAGTGTGGCTGGCACCGACAGGTCGAGCGCGGCCGCAGCTGCGAATTCCGCGGCGGGCGTAGGTTGGCCCGTGGCGCTGGCTTCAGGGGCTCCGGACTTCTCCTGCGAGGCCCGCTTCATGCGCACGGACTGCTGGATGTCGGGGGTAATCGCGACCAGGTAGGCCGTCACCGGGGCGAGGTCCGCCTCGCGCAGGGGACGTTGGATCTGCGGCTTCTCGGCCATGCGCCAGACCACGTCGCGCCAGCCCTCGGGCGTATAGGGCCGGCGCAAGATGGTGCGGAGATCGTGGCACACCACACACTGGTTGGTCAGCACCTCGCGCCCGTGCTCGAGCCCGGCCGAGGTCAGCAGCTCCGAGGTCGGCCGGCCGAGATCGATCGGCGCAAGGAGGCGCGCGACCCGCTCGAGGTTCGCCGGCGTCTCGGCGCTGCCGAAGTCGTGAGCCCGCAGCGCATAGGGCACTGACAGAAACGACAAAAGCAGCGTGCACAACATAATGGTCGCGCCGATCATCGGCAGGGCTTTGCCGAAGTGCTGAAACCATCGAATGATCGCTATCTTGGTGACCAACAGGAAGCCGATGGTGATGCCCATGCACGCGTGGATGATGGTCCGTGCCGGCAGCTCGACCTGGTATTCCCAGAGGCGCGGCACCATCTGCACCATCATTATCGCGTAGATGACCACGAAGGTCGCGCCGACGATGCGGTGCAGGTTGGTCAGGCTACGCGGCGCGGTCGACCTGCCATGGGGGTCGGGCCCGCCCGGGTCGGGCGCCATCGGGAAGCGCCAGAGCCAGGCCTGGAGTAGAGTCGCGGCAATGCCCAGCCCAAGGAACGCGATGCCGAGCCACATCGAAACGGTCGCACCCATATCACTTCCATCGGGTCCCGGGACGGCCTGCACAGAACGAGACGAGCCCTGCGACAAAAACGACGAAAGCTGTCGTCGGGCCTCAGGAGCAGTGCCAAGATGGCAACACAGGTCGGACGCCCGGACAAGAGCCCCACTGGGGTGAGTCAGCGGCGCGCCGGACGATGGGACAATAAGACGATGAAACGGGGTGACGTCGATGCGACACGTGCTGGTCGGGGCTGGGGCGGTAGGGATCGCCTACGGTTGGTATCTCGCGGCGAGTGGGCACGACGTCGCCTATCGCGTGAAGGACAAGCATGCGGCCGAGCTCCGGCTCGGGACGAACGTCTATTTCCCGAAGCGGCGCGGGGTGCGTGAGCCGTTGCGCTTCGAAGCCGATGGGCAAGCTGGGGGCTACGAGGTCCTGACGAGCGACGACGAGGTGCGCGCGAAGGGCTGCGACGTGGCGTGGCTCTGCATGTCGTCGACGGCGCTGCGCGGCCCATGGCTCGAGCCGTTCCTGGCAGCGCTCGGGCCGACGACGACGCTCGTGATGTTGACGCCCGGGGCGGAGGACCGCGCCTACCTGGCCGATCGTTTCCCCGCGCAGCGCATCGTTGCCGGCCTCATCACGCTGGTCGCGTGGCAGACCCCGCTCCCCGGGGAGGCTCCCCACCCGCCCGGGATTGCGATCTGGTTTCCGCCGTTCGCGAAGCTGCCGTTCCGCGGCAACCCGCCGCTCGCCAAGGCGGTCGTCGCGGCGCTCAACGGCAAGGACCGGGTCGCCAAGTTCGCGGGCGCCGAGATCCGCGACGGCGGCTCGATCGCGAGCGGCATCCTGACGAGCCACATCGCCGCGCTCGAAGGCGCCGGCTGGACGTTCGCGGGCCTACGTAAGAGCACCTTCGCAAAGCTCGCGTCGGAGGCTTCGCGCGAGGCGATGGGGGTGCTCGCGGCGTTGCAGGGCAAGCGGCCACCGCTCCTGAGGGTGCTCGTTCGGCCGTGGACGGTGCTGCCCGCGTTGCGTTTCGCGGCGTGGCGCATGCCCTACGACTTCGAGGTCTACCTGCGCTACCACTTCACCAAGCTGCGCGATCAAACCGCCTTCTCGATGAGCGAGCAGGTGCGGCTCGGCAGCGCGCGAGGCCTGCCGGTCGTGGCGATCGATGCGCTGCGTCAGGCGGTGTTTGGGACCTGATCGGCCAGGACCTCGCGCGCGGCGGCTTCGAAGATGTGGCCCAGAGCAACGGGCGCGTCGACGTGCAGCCAGTGTCCGGCGTCCGGGATCACGTGGGCCCCGAGGTGATCGAGGCGCGCGCTGTCGTCTGCGCTGAAGCGGTTGCTGCGTTCGCCGCGCACACCATGGACGCGCAGGCCCGGACGGGGGGATGCGACGACCGGCCAGAGGTCGAGCCGGGCATAGTCGGCAACCAGCTCACGCACCACCGCGAGGTCGAACTTCCAGCGGTAGCCGGTCTCTGCCGAGCCACGAATGTTGGTGGTCATCCACTGCGCGAGCGCATCGGAAAGGCCGCGCGCACGGATCGCCGCGGCGACTTGGGCGCGTCCCGTGAGCGGCTCGGGCAGGGACTCGATAACGCTGAATACATTGGCGATTTCGTCAATGCCAGCGAGCTTCCCGCGGCCGTCGGAGAGCTCCGCGGGCCCCGGCGGCGTATCGAGGAACCAGGCAGCGCGGGTCGCGAGGCTGTGCTCTTGCGCGAACGCGAGCGCGACCTTGCCGCCGAAGCTGTGGCCGATGACGAGTTCGACGGTCGCGCCGAGAACGTTCGCGAGCCGCGCCAGATCAGCCGCGCAGGCAGCGACCGTGTTCGGCGGCGGCGCCCGCGTGAGCGCCGATTCGCCATGCGCGCGCAGGTCGACCAGCACCCAACGCAAGCGCGCCGCGGTGGGCGAGCTGTCGACCAGGCGGCGCACGAAGCTCCGCCAGTTGGCGGCGCTGCCGAGGATCCCGTGAAGTACTACGGCGGTGCCAGAGGCGCCCCCGGAGCTCGCCGTTCCGCCCGCTGTGACCTCGATGTAGGAAGGCACGAAGCCAGGCGCGGCGTTCACTTCGAGGCAGCGTCGCCCGAGATCGTGGTCGCCGCGTCTACGTCCGTGGCCGCTGCGATCGTCGCGCCGACCTGCGTTGCGGCGCGGCCAGTCGCCCCCTGAAGGAGGTTCGAGACCTGCGTCACGAAGCGCATCGGGTCATCGAGATGGCTGCCCTCGGTGAGCACCGCCTGAGCGTAGAGCACCTCGATCCAGCCTTCGAGCTCGGGATGGGATGGGCTCTTCTCCGCGACCTGGGCGATCGCCTGGATGATCGGGTGCGCGGTGTTGACCTCGAGCACACGTCGCACGCCCTGCCAGCTCGGCTGGCTCGCCTTCAGGAGCCGCTCCATGTGGGCATGCACGCCACCTTCGGGCACGACCAGGCACACAGCCGACGTCGTGAGGCGCGACGACTCCTTCACCTCGGACACGCGGTCAGCCAGGACCTCGGTGAAGCGGATGAGCAGGGCCGCAGCCTTGGCCTTGTCGTCCGATGCGAGCTTGTCCTCGCCTTCGGCCTTGACGGGCTCGAGGTCGAGGTCGGCCTTCATCGCCGAGACGAGCGGCAGCTCGTCGAACTCGCCGAGCCCCTGAATCGCCCACTCGTCGATGGGATCGGTCAGCAGCAGGACCTCGTAGCCGCGTGACAATAGCGCCTCGAGATGCGGGCTCGAGGCGGCCCCGCGCTCCGACTCGGCGATGATGTAGTAGATCGCCTTCTGCCCTTCCGGCATGCGCGCCTTGTAGTCGGCCAGGGTGACGTATTCGCCCCCAGCGCCTGCGACGCTACCCCCGGCCGCTCGCCCTGGCTCGCCCCGGGGGTGGATTTCGCCCCCAGCGCCCTTTGAGCGGGTGCTCTTCCAGCGCGCGAGCTCGGCGATCTTCTGCTTGTGCTCGGGGCTCGTGTGCATGCCCTCCTTCAGGACCGCGCCGTAGGCTTTCCAGAACGTCAGGAAGTCGTCGGGCTTCTCGCTCGCGAGCGTCGCGAGCATGTCGAGCGCCTTCTTCGCCACCTGCTTCTGGATGAGCCGCACGACCTTCGAGTCCTGCAATATCTCACGCGACACGTTCAGCGGTAGGTCGTCACTATCGACGATCCCGCGCACGAACCGGAGGAAGCTCGGGATGAGTTCCTTTACGTCGTCCATGATGAAGACGCGCTTCACGTAGAGGCGGATGCCGTGGCGCTGATCGGGCGAGTACATGTCGAACGGCGGCTTGCGCGGCACAAACAGGATGCCGCTGAAGAGCTGCGTGCCTTCGACCTTGAAGTGCTGGTGCGCCAGCGGCGCTTCGAAGTCGTGGCTGAAGTGCCGGTAGAACTCATCGTACTCTTCGGTCTTCACCTCCGAGGGCGAGCGCTGCCAGAGCGCCGTCGCGCGGTTGACCTGCTCCCACTCATACGTGCGCTCGGGCGTCTGCCCCTCTTCGCTCGCCTTCGACCAACGCTCCTGAAGGAGCTTGATCGGGTGCGAGATGTAGTCCGAGTAGCGGGTGATGAGCTCACGCAAGCGCCAGGTCGAAAGGTACTCCGCCTTGTCCTCACGCACGTGCAGCGTCAACGCGGTGCCATGCACCTCGCGCTCAGCCGGCTCGAGTGTAAACGCGTCCTCGCCCGTCGAGGTCCAGCGCCAGGCGGCAACGGAACCCGTATCGCCTGCAGCTGCCGCTGCGCGCGAGACAACCTCGACCTTGTCGGCGATGAGATAGGCCGAATAGAAGCCTACGCCGAACTGACCGATGAGCTGCACGTCGGCCTTCTTCGACTCCTCGAGCGCGTGCAGGAACGCTCGCGAGCCCGAATGGGCGACGGTGCCGAGGTTCTTCTTGAGCTCGTCATGGCTCATGCCGATGCCGAAGTCCTCGATCGTTATCGTCTTTGCGGCCTCGTCGACGCGCACGCGGATCTCCAGAGGCTGCCCCTGCACGAGCGACGGGTCGGTCAGCGCCTGGAAGCGCAGCTTGTCGAGCGCGTCGGACGCGTTCGAGATGAGCTCGCGCAGGAATATCTCGGGGTTCGAGTAGAGCGAATTGATGACGAGGCGGAGGACCTGGCTGACCTCGGCCTCGAAGCGGTGCTGCTCGACTTCGCTGGACATCGTCTGATCCTGTTTGTGCGGGGTGGCGCCTCGGACATCGTATCGCCTGCGGCTGCCGTTGCCGCCGTATCGTCGGCGGCTGCCGTTGCCCTGGCCGCGCCCGCGTTCATACTCACGGGGGGTGCCCTGTCAATGCCCCAACAGGAGACGAGCCATGACCGCCCCCGCCAAAAGTGTGCTGCCCCACCCCGAAGCCGCGACGCTGCTCGTGGTCGACATCCAGGAACGGCTCCTGCCAGCGATGCCCGCCGATGAGCAGGCGAGCGTCGTCAAGGCCAGCGTCAATCTGGTGGCCCTGTTCGCCGAGCGCGGTGCCAGTACGATCTTCTCGGAGCAGTACCCGCGTGGCCTCGGCGCCACCGTCGCACCGCTCGCGGCCGAGCTCGCACTCGCGCCGAACGCGAAGCGCATCGAGAAGCTGACGTTCTCGGTCTGCCAGGACCCCGCTTGGGCGGAGGCCGGCGCGCTCGGCGATGTCGTGCTGGTCGGCATGGAGGCGCACGTGTGTGTGCTCCTGACGGGGCTCGATCTGCTGGCGCGGGGCCATCGCGTATTCGTGCCGCAGGATGCCGTCGCCTCGCGCTCGCCACGCAACCGCGACAACGGGCTTCTACTGCTAGCGGCTCACGGGGCGGTGATCGTCAACAGCGAGACGCTCGTCTTCCACGCGCTCGGGCGCGCAGGCGGCGACGCATTCAAGCGCTTCTCGGCGCGCATCAAGTAGCGGCGCGCGCGTTGCCGGTGCCGTCGCAGGCGCTGCATGCGAGGCGGCCACCGCTCTTGCAGAGGCCGCATGGCACGCGCCCACGCCCACCCTCACAGGCGCAGGGTGCGGGCACTTCACCGCGCCCGCGACAGGTCGGGCAACGGCGGCTGTCGATGCGGCGCAAGGTGCCGTGCGCGGTGCAACCCGGGTCGGGGCAGGTCACCATCACGATGCCACGTCCCTGGCAGGCGCTGCATGCAACATCACCCGCACCGTTGCAGCCGGGGCACCGCACCGTGCCTTCACCGAGGCACACCGGACAGGCGCAACGCAGCAGTGCACGGAGCGCGTCCGCCGCAGCGAGACGCGCGCCGACGTGGCGATAGACGGGCGCCCGATCCAGCTTCGCCATTCCCTGGGCGACCTCCGAGTCGCCGCGGCCGAGCGCCACCTCTTCGAGCCACAACGCCAGGTGCTCCACGCGGAAGATCGCAATGAGGCCGAGTCGCTGCGGCAACGCATCGGCTGGCAGGTCCTCGATCAATGCGTCGAGCCGGTCGGCGATCTCAGGCGGCGCGGTCGGCGAGCGATGCAGCCCGAGCCATGGCTCGAGACCTTCCATCGTCAGCGTCTGCGCCCGCCCGATCGCCTCGCACAGCGCCGCGGTCGTCGGCAGAAGACCGTGTGTCGTGAGCCCGTCGCGCGCCGCCTGGGCCACCCGGTACTCGGGATCGACCGCGAGCGAGATCAGGCGATCGACCGCGCCCTGTAAGTCGACGCGCCAGTGCCCAAGGGCCAGCGCCGCGCCCTGCCGTGACTCCCACCAGCTCTCGACCATCAGCTCGCCGATGACGCCGGCTCCGCGTGGACCAAACGTTCCCAGCGTGCGTGCGACGAGGTCACGGTCCTCCTGAAAGGCGCTCTGCAGTCCACGGGCGACCTCCTCGGCGGCCGCCGGTGAGCCGATCCAGGCAAGGCTCTGCAACGCCGCGCGGCGCACGTCGTCGTCGTCCTCCAGGACCAGCCGACCGAGTGCCTTTAGCGCGATGGGGTCCTGTTTGCGTTCGAGCGCCTGGGCGATGGCCTCGCGCGCACGCCAACTCCAGGTCGGCGGGTGGCTGGTCCCGCTCGTGTCGGTCTCGAGCTGGTGCGCCAGCTCGGTGCTCCCAATGGCCTTCAGCTCCCGCACGAAGCGAGCGCGATGCGGGTTGGCCTGCCACGTGTGATCGATCGCCCGCAACACCGACTCGACACCCCGTGGCGCTGCGACGGCGGTCGCGATGTCCATCCGTGCCGCCGCGATGACACCCACCTCTTCCGGCGTCGGCATGAAGCCGCGTTCGCCGACGACCTCGTTCAACGCGTCGAGCACCTCGGCGCGAAACACATGGCCACCGAGGCCCAACGCGAAGACCAGCGTGGCCGGTTCGATCGACTCGGGGGGCGCCGTCTCGCAGACCTCTCGGATGCGGCGCGACGCAAGTGCCTGCAGCGTCGTCTCGCGCGCGGTCGACGGCGTCCAGCCACGCTGCGCCAGCGCTTCGACCGCGGCCAACCGCACATCCTCGTCCGGGTCTTCGAGAACCGCGACCAGCACGCTGGTCGCCTCGGGCGCTTGCAACGTCGCGAGCACATCACACGCGGCCCGTCGTCGCTTCCAGCTGCCTCGCGCGATGGTCCTGCGGATCCCGTTGAGCGCCGCGGGACCAGCCTCGCGCGCCCGCTCGATCGTATCGCGCAGGTCCTCGGTCGCGCGGAACAGGAGCGCATGCCCCGCGATCTCGTCACCCGAAGGCCCGCTCCCCGTGAGTTCGTGCAGTGCCCCGATCGCCGCAGCACGCGCGCCATCTTGAGTGTCCGAGAGCGCGGCGGTGCGTAGGGCGAATACCACCTCGCTCGCCCGCCGGCGCGCGATGGCGCGTGCGGCACCGGCCCGCGCCGAGGGGTAGTAGCGCGTCTCGAGCGCCTGCATGAGCTGCATCGCCTGCTCGGGCCCAGCGATCGAACAGTAGTCGTCGACCGCGTCGTCATCGGCCCACTTCAGGCGACGACGATAGATCTCAGCCAGCGGCTCGGCCATCGCGCGCGCGCCGAGCTCGCGCAGCGCCGCCGCAACCGTGCCTTCGAGCGCCCGATAGCGGCGCGCCGCGTCCACCAAGCGGGGACCATCGGACTGGCCACCGATCCGACCTATCGCCTCGACGATCGACCGCCGCAGCGGTGCATTCGGGATCTCCAGCGCTTGCAGCAACGACTCGCGCGCGGGGCTACGTCTGTCGAGCGGTACACAGGTCGCGAGTTCGACGATGCGCTCGCTCTCGCCCGCCCACAATGCGGCCCGTAGCCGGTCGAGGTCATCCCGGGCGAGCGCTGCCGGCGGCAGGCTCACGACCTCGGCGCTGCCCTCTGCCTCGCTCGGTGTCGCCGTACGGGGAGCAATGCTCTGCGCCAACGCGCGGCGCACTGCCACATCGGGGTGGTCACTCCAGGCGCGCCCCAGAGCCGTCTTGAACTCGTTTGGCAGCGCGTCGCCCAGGCGCGAAATCAGTTGCAGTACCATCAACAGCACGGGCGGCGACCGCTCGCGCAACAGATCCGTCGCGGGCTGAAGCGCGTTGGACGACATCGTGGCGACGTCGTCGCCCTCGCGTGACGGGAACAGCGTGTCCTTCAGGTGGGCCCGCGCCACCGCGGCGCGCGTGGCCGGCGGCCGACTCGCAAGCTCGCGCCGGGCGACCGCAATGAGCTCGGTCTGGATGCGCACGGGCAACCCAACGAGGAACGCGACGCCCGCATCCGCATCGCTGACGAAGGTGAGCGCGCCGAGCAGCGGCTCGAGCAGCGACGTCGTCCACTCGCGCTCGACACTGTCGTCCATAGGTGACAGCGCGGGTCGGGCGTAAGCCGCGCGACACAGGATCGTCGCCGCATTGAGCGTCGCCGTCCCCCAACGCGTGGGCTCGATGACCGCCCCGCACGCGAGCCTCACGACAGTCGCAAAGCCGTGCTGGAAGTTACCTTCGCCAAGGCCGAACAGCAGCGACAACGCTAGCGTGTCACTCTCCGTGCCGGTCGGTCCCTTGCCTGCGCCCGCAAACACGTCGCGCAAGGTCGCCCGCGCCCCCGGGTCGCCCTCCCGCGCGGCCTCGCCGACCGCGATCGCGAGCGCTGTCTCCTCGTGTCGGACAAGGGCCTCGGCGGAATCGAGACCGAGCGGCAGCCGCCGCGACAAGGCGATCGCGGCCGCGAGCAGATAGCGCCGCTCCGCGCTCTCGCCGAGCCGTGCCGCGATCGATGCAGACGCTGTCAGCCGTTGCGATTCGAGCGTCGCGTAGAGTCCGTCGACCCAACGCGCGTCCGTGTCGTTGCGGGCCAGCGCACGCATGACCCCAGACGCCCCCTGCCCGAGCACCGCCATGCGGCCGAGCACCGCCTCCAGCGCTACCCCGGTCGCGATGGCGCGGCTCGCGTCGAGCACCACCGCGGCCATCGTCCGGAGCTTGGGCGGCAACGATTCCAAGGCCCGGTCGACCGCTGCGACCGACGGCCGCACGACGTCCTCTGGCGTCTCGTCGTCGAATCGTTCGGTCTGCGGCCCGCCACTGCTGCCCGCATCGAAGGCCCGCGCGGCAGACTCGGTCTGTGGCGTCGGCTCAGCGAAGAGCGGCCACACCGCGCCGCCGACGCGCGTCAACAGCTCGGGCAGCTCGACCGCGTCCGGCCCAAGACTGGCCACGCGATCAGTCGGTGGGTGGGCGGTGTCCATCGACTCCGATCGACCACGGATGACGGCCGGCCGTCAAATCGTCCGCCCGTGTGACGCGCCGCAAGATGACGCGTCAGCCCGCGGCCGCGGCTGCAGCGGGCGCTGCACCTGGGGCCGCCTCGCCGCGCACGAGGCGCGACGCGATGACATCCTCGTCGAAGCGCACACCGTTCAAGCGAACGCACAGGAGGAACGCCGTACGCTCGTACTTGCTCAGCATGTCGTCGATGATCGGGTGCGCCTTCTCGGGCGCGATCCGCTCGATCGCCTCGACGTCCTCGTTGATGGCGCGCACGTGCATCACGATGTCGCGGTACATCTGCGCGTGGGCTTCGTTCCAGTGGATGATGAGGAGGTTCGCGAAGAGATCGTGACCGGGATCGGTGAACACTTCCTTCTGAGCGATCTGCTTCAAGCGACCACGACCGATCGCTTCCGGGCGGTAACCCTTGAAGTAGCGGAAGTAGAACCCCTTGTCCGCCTTCGCGATCTCGCCGATGAGGCGCTTCGGGTTCACGTGGCGGAGGATGTCGTCGAAGTGGTCGGCGACCGACCGGAGGGCTTGAATCGGCATGTCGTCTCCAGGCTCGCAGCGTTCGCAGCCGAGCGGCGGCGGGAGAGTCCTCGAAAGTGTCCCCGCTTTCAAGCGCAAGATGTACGCGAACGGCTGTTCACGCATCGGACCGGGCAGCGCCGACGAGGTTCGCTAGCGCGTGCCCGCCCGCGCGCGGACCTTGCGCGTGGCCTTGCGCGTGGTCAGTCGGCAGACGGTATCACGTGGCTCACGGGAGCCAGCACGCGCTCGACGAGCCCCGGTGCGACATGTGCAAAGGGCCGGTGTTCGATCGCGCGAGCCATGCCCGCCAACTCTCGAACGCACGCATCGAGCGCGCCCGTGCTGCGCAGGATCTGGAGCGCCTCTTCGATCATGGCGGCGGTCGTGTCGCCACGAGGGGCGCGGACTATCGCCATCAGCCGTTGCCGCGCCGCCATCGGGGCATGCGTCGCGGCCCAGGCGACCGGCCACGAGATCTTGCCCTCGGCGAGATCGGTCGCCGGCACCTCGCGCCCCTTGTCCCCGACCAGATCGAGCAGGTCGTCCTGCAGCTGGAAGAAGACGCCCAACTCACCGCCGAGGCGCTGCATCGCGTCGCTGTCCGCATCGTTGAGCCCCGCCACCCGTGCGCCTCCGAGGAAGCAAGCACCGAACAAGGCGCCGGTCTTGCCATCGGCCATGCGCCTCCACTTCTCGGGCGTCGGGCGCGCGTCCTCGTGCAGCTCGAACTCGAGCGCCTGCCCCTCGACGATCCGCAGGATCGACAGGTTTACATCGGCGATGATGCGCTCGCCGAACGGTGACTTCAGCACCTGGGCGATTCCCAGCAACAGCAGTGCGGTGCCGACGTTGACCGCCTGCGGCATGCCGTAGCGCGACCACACGGTCGGCAGCCCGCGTCGCTGCGTATCGCCGTCCTGGAGGTCATCGTGCACGAGCGTGCCGTTGTGGACGAGCTCGAACGCGACCCCGAGATCGAGCGCGGCGTGTCCATCCCCACCAAGGTTGTGGGCGAGCCAGGCCGGCAAAAGCGCACGTAGCCGCTTGCCACCGGTATCGAGGTGGTAGCGCGCGGCATCGAACAACACACCGTCGCCCGCCACCGCGACCCGCAGCCGCCGCTCGAGCTCGGCCCCGTGGAGGTCGCGCGCTTCTTCGAAGGACTGCAGTCGCTTGGGCACATCTTCGGGAGACATTGTCGTAGTCCCACGAAGCGTCACGCTTCGTCCCCTACACGCGTGCCATGCCCACCGAGTTCGAGCGTGAGTTGCTGGAAGCCGAACTCGTTGCAGGCAAGCGCCACCCGCTCGAGGCACGCCGGATCGTCACTGAGTGCCCAGGCGCAGTCGCCACCCCCCGCACCAGAGGTGCGCGCGATCGCACCGCCATCCTCGATAGCCCCCAGCAGCTGACACTGGCCGCCGGCCAGGATCCCCAGCTCACCGATGCGGTCCATCATCGCGAGCTCCTCCTGGACTTGCGAAGCCGCATCGAGGATGCGCGTGATGTCGCCTTCCAGGAAGGCTTGGATGAACGCCTCGGTCTCCGCCGCGAGCGGCTCGATGCAGGCGTCGTAGCTCGCCTCGTCCTCTTCTCGCCATGACTGCATGCGCGCGAGCTGCTCGCTCGTATCGGCGCCACGGCCGGTGCGAAAGACCATCGCATGTAGCCCGATGGGCCACTTCACCTGCTCGACCCGCGCCGGCACAGCGCCCTGGCCGGGATGGAAGAGGGCTATCCCACCCTGCAGGGCTGTCGCCACGTCGTAGCCACTGCCGCGTCCACCCTGCGCGGCGCGATGAGCCGCAATCGCTATCTCGAGATCGGGTGCGCCGCTCGCGCCGGAAATCTTCCACAGGCCCGAGAACGCCGCAGCACACAGCGCCGCCGACCCTCCCAGGCCAGGCTTGTTCGGTCCCTCACCGAGCTCGCTCGTCACGGTGATGCGCCCGCCCGAAGGGATCCCAGGCAGGCGCGCTATCACCTCGGCCAGCACCGGCACCGACTTCAACGGCGCATCACGAAGTCCAAGGGCCGCCGACGTCACGAGCCACGTGCGCCGCGATTCGGGCACGATCTCGACGTGCATGCGGCGGTCGACCGCGACCGCGAGGGCCGCCACCCCGCGCTCGACGACGACATACTCGCCAGCGAGCATGAGCTTGCCTGGCGCGCTTGCGCGGATGGACGCGGTGGACAGCGTAGTGGCTGTTACTGCGCTCACCGGCCGACCTCGCCGTGTCCCGCTGGCTGCTGCATGGGTTCGATTTTCACCTGGATCCCCGCTCCGGGGGATGACGTGACGATTTGGACTACTTCGGGGACGACCGCCAACCGCTCAGCGATCATCCGAGCGTCCCTGGGGTGACAGAATACCTTCACGTTGGGCCCCGCGTCGAGTGTCGCCCCGCAGACACAACCTTCCGCCTTCAAGGCTGCGACAAGGCCGAGCACGGCGACCGAAGCCGGCAACCAATAGAAGACCGGGGGATCGGCCCCCATGGCTGACGCATGCATGCGCCACGTCGAGCGTTCCATCGCTGCCATCAGGCGCGGAAAGTCTCGTTCTTTCAAGGCGTTCAGGGCGTCGTCGAACGTCGCGTGGGCCTGCTGCACCCAGCCCGAGAAGAAGGGCGAGGTGCGCATCGTGTGGTTCATCGCGTCACGCGAGCCGATGGACTTTCGTCCCTTGCCGATGACCGCGATCACGACCGCGACCGGCAGGTGCTCGGGTGGGGCGACGGGCGTCGCGCGCCGTCCTTCCCACGCGACCCAGCCACCATAGATGCTGCGGGAAGCGCTGCCCGACCCGATGCGCGCAAGCTCCGAGAGGAGCGGGGCATCGCGCTCGGGAGTGAGCCCGGCACACCCGCCCGCGGCCGCTGCCAGCGCGGCCATCCCAGAAGCCGAGCTGGCAAGTCCGGCCGCCGTCGGAACGAAGTTCCGCGATTCAACGCGAAACGCCGAGGCGAGATCGCACCGGCGCCGCAGCGCATCCAAGAGCAGGACCGCCCGCCGCAGCTCTTCGCCTTCGAGCGCGCGGTCGTCGAGGATCACCTGGTCCTGCTCGAGCTCGGGCGCGAAGCGTGCGCGCGTCTCGGTATAGAGGTCGGCAAGCGTCAGCGACAAGCTTGGCACCGCCGGCAGGTTGGCGTCGTCCAGCACCGCTGTCGCTGACAGCTTGTCGGCGGCCGTAGCCGCAGGCGAAGCAGGGTCCGCGGCCGGGCTTGCAACCTTACCCCAGTACTTGATCAACGCGATGTTCACGTTCGCGCGGGCCAAGACCCATCGATCCAGCACGAGCTCGGGCCCGGACATACGCACTACCCTTCGCGCCCGAGGCGCCCGCCATTGCGGCGTGTCACGACGCCGGGTGGACCGATCACGTCGACCGCTCCAGCCAAGTAGAGCGCAGCCGTGAGATCTGATCCAACGGGCGCGGTCGCAATCACTGCGCCGCCGAGCCCGGCTCCCGTCAGCTTGGCCCCAAAGGCGCCCGCCTCGCGCGCGCTGGCGACGAGCTTCTCGAGCGCGCCATTGCTCACCCCGAGGCGCGCGAGGCGAGCGTGAGCCGCATCCAACAGCTGTCCTATCCGGCGCAGCGCGGCGTCATCGGGTGCCGTGAGCAGGATCTCCGCGAGCGCGTGCACGGCACCGTTGGATTCAGTCGCCGCGGCTTCGTAAGCAGGCAGATTGGCCGCGCGCTCTTGTGCGACCCGCGCCACCGCCTCGCGCGTCGACCCAGCACGCGGCACGATCGCCAGCCACCAGGGCTGGGTCGCAAGCCACGCCGGGTCGCACGCAAGCGTCGTCACATTGCCGGCCTCGAACAGGATCGGCCGCTCGAGGCTCACGACCGCGCCATCGACCCCGCTCGGCCGCCCGTGCGCGAGGTGCTCCAGCGCGTGAACGAGCCCCTGCACAAGGTCGTCCTGCGCGCCCAGCGCCCGGACCAGCGCCGCCGCAAGCGACGCCGAGCCCCCTAGCCCGGCCGCAATCGGCAGGTCACCTGTGACCACGACATCGATAAGCGACGCGTTGATGCGCCATCCGCGCAGGACGAGCTCGGCAAGCATCGCGTGCAAGGCCCGCCCGAGTGCGCCGTGATCGATAGCGCCGACAAGCCCCGAGGTTTCGATGCGGCCACTGCCGGGCGCCATCCGAATCGTCAGCGAGCGGGTGAGTAGCGGCAGCGCGATGGCGGCAGCGCCGTGCACCGCGAAGTGCTCTCCAAGCAAGATCACCTTGCCGAAGGCCGTTCCGACCCGCTCGCCGGGATTGTCCATCATCTCAACTGCAGCCCGTCGTGCTCCCGCACGTCGCGCACTTGAGGCACGTCCCGTTACGGACGAGCGTCATGTGCCCGCACTCCGGGCACGCGTCGCCCTCGTAGCCCTTCATGCGCGCGATCGACACGGCGCTGTCGCGGCTCACGATCGTCTGGAGCCCACCGCCCACCGCGACCGCCTTGGCACTCACGACCTTCGTCGCCGGCCGCGCGTGCGGCCCGGTCGTCGTGCCGACGCGAACCCCGTGGGGCTGCGACAGGTCGAGCCGCTCCGAGCGTGGCGCGATGCCATTGCGCGATCCCCGATCGGCCTGCGCGGCGTGGGCCTCGCCATGCGCCTCGTGGCCAGCCTGCGCCTCGTGGATGGCGCCGATGAGCGGCTCGCCGACGTCATCGACCCCGGGTCCATGCGCGAGGTCGGACGGCTTCACCTGTGCCAGCTCGTGCCGGTCGAGGTAGGTCACCGCCAGCTCGCGGAAGATGTAGTCGACGATCGAGGTGGTCATCTTGATGTAGGGGTTGCCCTGCACGATGCCGTTGGGCTCGAAGCGCGTGAACAGGAACGCGTCGACATACTTCTCGAGCGGCACGCCGTGCTGAAGACCAAGCGACACGGCGATAGCAAAGCAGTTCATCATGCTCCGGAAGGCGGCACCCTCCTTGTGCATGTCGAGGAAGATCTCGCCGAGCGTGCCGTCCTCGTATTCACCCGTGCGCAGGTAGACGTTGTGGCCGCCGATGACCGCCTTCTGGGTGTAGCCCGCGCGCCGGAACGGCAGGCGACGGCGGCGCGCGATGTAGTGCTCGGCCAGCTTCTCGGCCTGTTCGACAGCACTCATCGGTGCCGCGGCCTGGACCACCGGCTGGACCGCCTCGGCCTCGGCCGCGGGGGGATCGTCTTCGACCATCGCCGCCAGCGGCTGCGACAGCTTGGACCCGTCGCGGTAGAGCGCGTTGGCCTTGATGCCGAGCTTCCAGCTCAGCATGTAGGCGCGCTTGACCTCGTCGACCGTCGCCTCGTTCGGCAGGTTGATCGTCTTGGAGATAGCCCCCGAGAGGAACGGCTGTGCCACCGACATCATGCGGATGTGTGCGTCGGCCGCGATGAAGCGCGTCCCGTAACGGCCGCACTTGCTCGCACAGTCGAAGACCGCCAGGTGCTGCGGCTTCAGGTGCGGTGCGCCCTCGACCGTCATGCGCCCGCAGATGTGGTCACTGGCAGCGCGGATCTGGGCCTTGTCGAACCCGAGTGCTGTCAACAGATCGAAGCCCGGCTGGTCGATCTGCTCCTTGCTCATGCCCATGACGCCCATCAAGAACGCGTCGCCAACGACCCAGCGATTGAACGCGAACTGCAGCTCGAAGGCGCGCTCGAGCTCACCTTCCAGGCGCTCGAGCACGTCGGTCGTGAAGCCCTTCTCGGCGAGCGTCTCGCGGTTGATGAAGGGGGCGCCGGTCAGGCGGCCGGTGCCGCGGCAGTGGGCGACGATCTCCTCGGTCTGGGTCTGGTTATAGCCAAGCCGCACGAGCGCCTCGGGCACGCATTGGTTGATGATGCGGAAGTAGCCGCCACCCGCCAGCTTCTTGAACTTCACGAGCGCGAAGTCCGGCTCGATGCCGGTCGTGTCGCAGTCCATGACGAGACCGATCGTGCCGGTCGGCGCGATGACCGTGACCTGGGCATTGCGATAGCCGTGCTGCTCGCCGAGCTTCAGCGCGTCGTCCCAGGCCCGGCGCGCGGCCGTGAGCAGGCTCAACTGCGAATGGCGCGGGTCGAGCCCGACCGGCATGATCGAGAGTCCCTCGTACTCCCCGTCCTTGGCGTTGTACGCGGCGCGCCGGTGGTTGCGCATGACGCGCAGCATCGCGTCCCGGTTCTTCGCATAGCCCGGGAACGGGCCAAGCTCTTTGGCCATCTCGGCCGAGGTCGCGTAGGCGACGCCGGTCATGATGGCGCTGATGGCGCCGCAGATGGCCCTGCCCTCCTCCGAGTCGTAGGGGATCCCCTGCACCATCAGGAGGCTGCCGACGTTCGCGTAGCCAAGGCCGAGGGTGCGGAACTCGTACGAGAGCTCGGCTATCCGACGCGACGGGAACTGCGCCATCGCGACCGAGATCTCGAGCACCACCGTCCAGAGGCGCACCGAGTGGCTGTAGGCCTCGACGTCGAAGCCACCGTCCGGCTTACGGAATTTGAGAAGATTGGCCGACGCGAGATTGCACGCCGTGTCGTCCAGGAACATGTACTCCGAGCACGGATTGCTCGCGTTGATGCGACCGCTCGCAGGGCAGGTGTGCCACTCGTTGATGGTCGTATCGAACTGCACGCCCGGGTCGGCGCAGCTCCACGCGGCGAACGCGATCTCGTCCCACAGCTCGCCCGCGCGCAGGGTCTTGGCGACCTTCTTGTCGGTGCGGCGCACGAGATCCCACGAGCCGTTCGTCTCGACGGCGCGCATGAACGTGTTGGTCACGCGCACCGAGTTGTTCGAGTTCTGGCCGCTGACCGTGAAGTACGCCTCCGAGTCCCAGTGGGTGTCGTAGACCGGGAAGTGCACCTCTTTGACGCCCTGGTCGCCGAGCTGGACGACCCGCTGGATGTAGTTCTCGCTCAGGCCGACCGCGCGCGCCTCGCGGATCGCCTTGGCCAGCGCCGGATTCGCGCGGACCTTGGCGCTCTCGCCGTTCATGCCCTTCTTCTTCGCGTCGACGATGGTCACAAGAATCGCGTTGAGGTGCTTGTTGTAGAGCTGGGAGCCGAGCACCAGCGCCGCGACCTTCTGCTCCTCGTTGACCTTCCAGCCGACGTAGGCCTCGATGTCCGGGTGGTCGACGTCGAGCACGACCATCTTCGCCGCCCGCCGCGTCGTGCCACCCGACTTGATGGCACCGGCCGCGCGGTCGCCGATCTTCAGGAAGCTCATGAGGCCGCTCGAGCGACCGCCACCCGAGAGCCGCTCGCCTTCGCCGCGCAGCGCCGAGAAGTTCGTGCCGGTGCCCGAGCCATACTTGAAGAGGCGCGCCTCGCGCACCCACAGGTCCATGATGCCGCCCTCGTTGACGAGGTCGTCATCTATCGACTGGATGAAGCACGCGTGCGGCTGCGGGCGCATGTAGGCGGTCTCGCTCGGCCTGGCGACAGCGTTTGCGGTGTCCTTGCCGATCCCGTCGTCGACGTACCAGTGCCCCTGGGCCGGACCATCGATCCCATAGGCCCAGTGCAGCCCGGTGTTGAACCACTGCGGCGAATTCGGCGCGACCATCTGGTCGGCGAGCATGTAGCAGTGCTCGTCGAAGAAGGCGCGCGCGTCGGCCTCGCTATCGAAGTAGCCATACTTCCAGCCCCAGTAGGTCCAGCATCCAGCGAGCCGCTTGAACACCTCGCGCGAGTCGCTCTCGCCGACCGTGCGCTGCTTGTCGGCGAGCCCGGCGAGGGCTTCGCTGTCCGCCACCGAGCGGTGCAGCCAGGTCGGCACGCCTTCTTCCTCGACCGCCTTCAGCCGCGCCGGCACGCCGGCCTTCCGGAAGTACTTCTGCGCCAGCACGTCGACGGCGACCTGGCTCCAGCCAGTCGGCACGGTGACCGCGGGCGCCTCGAACACGACCGAGCCATCGGGGTTCGCGATCTTCGAGCTGCGCTCGGTGAAGGTCAGCGAGGCGAAGGGGTCACGGCCAACCTCAGTGAAACGACGGGGGATTTTCATCGAGTGCCTCCATAGATAGAGCGCTGGCCGCGACGTCGCGCGGCCCTGGAAAACAGATCTCGACGCAGCGTCGGTCACGCCAACGCGACACGTCTTCTGGTTGTTCGAGCCCCCGTGCGAGGCCTCACGAAGTGAGGAGGCGCACGCGAATTCTCATGCGGCGGAACAGAGTCGGGACCGCTGCAGTCACGGCGCTGAGGTCAAGTAAGATGACCTTCGACATTTTGGACGCGGAGTAAGTCCACCCGAAGCGAGGACTCTGCGCGCTCACTGCCCGGGTTCGGCGATCCCGGGTGCGACCTTCATCATCAAGCAATCCAACTCAACCATCGGCGACCACCCTGTCGCTGCATCAGCGCATCGACAAGGCCACACTCCAACCAGTCTTCCGACCCGTCCAGAAAATCGATCCCTCTGACCACAAGGGAGCGTGCTTCGAACGCGCCGCCGCCACTAGATGTAGCGCCATATATGGGCACCCAGCCGGTGGCGGAGTGCGGTTGTGACATACCCCGGGCCCGGTTGCCTCCCCTCCTCCGCACTTTTTTTGTAACGCGCTTGAATTGCGACGGTTTCATCCGGTGTGAAGGCTCGCACGCGAGCGGCCGAAGACCCGGAACAGTCCCGTAAGTCGCGTGTTTTGCGCCGCGATCCGGACTCGCGATCGCGCTCCGGCCGCGATGTCGGATCGCCGTAGGGACCGTGCAGATTGACGTGCCCACCGAGGCAGGTGGACGGGGACTGTGCGTTCGCTCCGAGCGAGGGAGCCTTCGCGAATGAATGTCGGGCCACAACGTGACATGAAGGCTGGCATGTTCTGGAGGGAAGAGCTTTGGCCGAGCAGAAGAAGGACAAGGGCGAGACGGTCGTGGCGACGAACCGCAAGGCCCGCCATCAGTTCGAGATCCTCGAGACGTGGGAGGCCGGCCTCGTGCTGGTCGGCAGCGAGGTCAAGTCGCTGCGCGCCGGCACCGTCACGATCGGCGATGGCTACGTCATCGATCATGGGGCGGACGAGCTGTGGCTCGTCAACGTGCACATCCACGAGTACCCGCAGGCCAATCGCCAGAACCACGAACCGATGCGCCGCAGGAAGCTGCTGCTCCACAAGCACGAGCTCGCCGCGATCTTGCGCGAGCTGCGCGAGAAGCAGCGGACGGTCGTGCCGCTGCGCTTCTACTTCAAGGGCGGGCGCTGCAAGGTCGAGATCGGCACCGCCATCGGCAAGAAGCTGCACGACAAGCGCGAGGACCTGAAAGAGCGGGATGCCAAGCGCGACCTCGCGCGCGCCAAAAGCCAACGGGATGACGACTGACGCAGCTGCGTGGCGGCGTTCGCAAACGATTTGCGGAGGCCCTATGCGGACTGCTAGAAACAACGCAGGACAAGGAGTTGCGGGATGTCGACAGCATTGGGTCGTGAGGGTTCGAGGGGCTGGTCAACGGCAGCCTGCCTGGCGGTACTCGCAGTGATGATTGGCTTGCTGAGCGTTTCGGCACGCGCGGCGACGGTTCTGAAGATCGACGTCGCCGAAGCGACGCGCCTCTCGGAGTGGGTCGTTCGCGCCCGCGTGCTGTCGCTCGCATCGCTCGATCTGCGGAGCAGCGGTGGGTCGATCTACACCGAGGTCTCGCTCTCGATCGACGCGGTCTACCGCGGCCAGAAGGTTCCCAAGACCTACGTGATGCGGCTCCTCGGCGGCGTCGGCAACGACGGCATCGCGCTCTCGGTCCCCGGTATGCCCGAGTTCAAGCCGGGCGACGACGTGGTCCTGTTCATGGAGAAGGTCGGCGTCGGGCACGTACCTTGCGGTCTCGGCCAGGGGGTGTGGCACGTCGCTCCTGGCGTGCTCGCTCAGCCGGTCGTGTATCGCAGCCTCGATGGGCTCGCCATTGTCGCCCGGGGTGCGGACGGCAAGCTCACCGAGGAGCGGGTCGCGCCGGCTCAGGGCGTGAAGCTCCTGGCCCAGCTCGTGCGCGAGATCAAGGCCGTCATCCCCTGAGCGTCAGTCGGGGTTGACCACGTCCGCCTCGAGGGTCGCCAGTTCGATCGGCCAGTTGCGCCCTTCCTCCATGAGGCGGCGCGCGCTCTCTGGAGGTAGCGGCGGGGCGAAGTAGAAGCCCTGTCCGGCCGTGCAGCCCAGTTCGCGCAGCGCGCTCAGCTGAGTCGCGGTCTCGATGCCTTCGGCGATGACGGCGGCGCCGATCCGCTGCGACAGCGCGACGATCGTCTGCACGATGTCGGGCATTCGCTTGCCGTCGAGTGCCATTACAAAGGTGCGATCGAGCTTTATGCGGTCGGCCGGGAACTGGTGGAGATAGCTGAGCGAGCTGTAGCCCGTGCCGAAGTCGTCGATGTAGAGCCCGATACCGTTGCGTCGCAGTGTGTCGAGCGCCTCGATCACGGCCGGCGTTGGAGCGATGAGGACCGACTCGGTGAGCTCGAGCTTGAGGCTCGACGTCGGTAGCTCGTGGCGTGCAAGCGCGGTCGTCACGCGCTCGACGATCTGGCCGTTGATCGAGCGCGCGCTGACGTTCACGCTGACATACAGCGACGGGATGAGATGGACCCACTCGGCGATGCGGCCGACGGCATCATCGAGGACCCGATCGAGCACGCGATCGATGAGCCCCTGAGCCTCGGCGAGCGGGATGAACTCGGCCGGGCTGATGATGTTGCCCGCCGACGAGAGGAGCCGCGCGAGCGCCTCGAAGCCCTCGATGGCGCCGGTGCTGAGGTTGATGATCGGCTGGTAGTGGACCGTCAGCCCGTCGCCATCGAGCCCCTTGCGCAGCTCCGTCTCGACCCGCAGGCGGCGCATCGCCGAGTCGCGCATCGCCTGGTCGAACATGCGCTGACGACCCGGTCCCATGCGCTTGGCGTGATACATCGCGGTGTCGGCGTCGCGCAGGATGTCGAGCGGATCGAGGTATTCGCTGCTCGAGAACGCGATGCCGACCGATGTCGATATCTGCGCGTGGTGGCCGGCGACTTCCACGTTGCCGTGCACCACGCTGCGTAAGCGCATCGCCACACGCTCGGCATCGTCGGGGCTCTCGACCGGCTCGAGCAGCACCGTGAACTCGTCGCCGCCGATGCGCGCGACGGTGTCGCCGGGTCGCGCGCTGCCGAGGAGACGCCGCGCCACGACCGCCAGCATCGCATCGCCGGCGTGATGGCCGAGCGAGTCGTTGATGAGCTTGAAGTCGTCGATGTCGAGGTAGACCACCGCGAAGCGATAGCGCGGGTTCCGGCGCGCACGCGCGGTGCAGTGCGCGAGTCGGTCGAGGAACAGCGCACGGTTGGGCAACCCGGTGAGCGCGTCGTGGAATGCGGTATGCGCGAGGCGCTCCTGCATGGAGTGATGCACCGTCACATCCTGCACCGCCCCGGCGAGCACGCGTCCATCGGCCAGGTCGACCGCCCGCGCGTGGACCTCAATCCAACGCCACTCGCCCACCTGGCGGATGCGGTAGTGGCGCCGTAGGTTCACCTGCTCGCCGCTTCTCACGCGCTCGAGGCCATGCAGGAGACCGCCCAGGTCCTCGGGATGGATGCGTTCGAACCAGGTGTGTGGGCCGTCGAAGGTGCCCGCCTGGAGCCCGAACGACTCGGTCCACGACTCGGAGAACCACGCTTCGCTCGGCTGGTCGCCGACCCCTTGGCGCCACGTCCACAAGCAGGTGCCGGACGCGGAGCCGAGCAGCTGACGTAGCCGTACGTCGTGCGTGCGCAAGGTGTCCCTGCGATGGCGCAGACCGAACATCAGCCAGGCGCACAGCCCGGCCAACACGCCAATGCCGAGGCCCGCGACCAGGGCTCCGCCGAAGGCGCTCGACCCGCCAACGAGTTGGAAGACGAGCAACCCGATGCCACCCGCCAGCAGGCCAACGGCGATCGAGACGATCGGCGCACGGCCCCCAGGCCCCGGCATCGGCGTCGGCAGAGGTGGCCCATCGAGCACATGCACTGCCGGTGACGCGAGCACGCCAACAGCGTCGGTTCGCTTGAAGTCGACATCCGACTCGGCAGGGGCTCCGCTCATGCCGCCGCCTCCGTTACGACGGCCTCATACACGGGCAGGTGCACCGTGATGCGGCTACCGAGCTCGTGCTCTGGCTCGACCGAGATCGTGCCGCCGCGCGTCAGTACGATGCGCCGCGCACGCGCCAGCTCGAGCGCCGAGTTGACGTCCACATCGGGTGAGTGGAACGGAAAGAAGAGCCGTTCGATCTGGTTCGCCGTAAGCGACGGTCCCTCGTCACGGATGACAATCGACAGCGTCCTCGCAGCCGGGGCGCCTGCCGACACCGAGCCGGCTGCTGCGCCCTGCCGGTTGTGCATCGTCTGGACGAAGATGTTGCGCCCGATGGGCGTGACGGCGATCGCGCGATCGAGCAGCGGGCGCACGACCGCCGCGAGCTCGTCTTCCGTGATGATCGCCTGTACGGAGGCCAGCAGCTCGACATGCAGGCTCTTGCCGAGCGGCAGGTCTTCACTCGCCGAAGCCGCGAGGGTCCTGAGCGCATCGTCGATCGCAACTGGCGCCAATACCGGCTTCGATCCGACCGTGGTCAGGTCGCGTAGGCTACCCACCATGGCGGCGACGTCGCTCACGCTCTCGCGGTAGCGCGCCAGGACGTCCCCGCTCGGGACGACGTTTTCGCCGAGCGCGGTCTGGACCAACAACAACGCACCGATCGTTGCCTGGAGTTGTTCGAGCAGACCGCTCGCCATGAACACCATCGCCTCGTCGTTGTGGGTCGTCTCGGACTCGCGGATCCGCTGCTGCCGGGATAGCAGCGCGTCGACCGCAGCCAGCAGCTCCTCACTGCGGAAAGGCTTGGCGAGGTAGGTGTCGGCCCCGCCCGCGTGACCTTCGACACGATCGGCCGAGCTGCCGCGGGCGGTCAGGAAGATCAAAGGGATCTTGGCGCCCTCGGGGTCCTGACGCAGGCGTCGGGCCATCTCGAAGCCGTCCATCTCCGGCATCATGACGTCACTGACGATGAGGTCGGGGCGTCGCTCGAGCGACATGCGCAGGCCATCCTTGCCGTTCTGCGCCGAGAGCACATTGAAGTCGTACGCGAGCAGTGCCACGAGGAACCGGATCATGTCCGGGTTGTCCTCGACGACCAGGATCGTTGGCGCGTCTCCGCGATGATGCGGGCGGGGCGCGACGCGTCGTTCGGTCGCGTCGTCGATCCCCTGCAGGCGATAGCTCTTCGCATTGCGGATGGCCTGGTGCCACTCGGGCAGGCCCTGGGGCTCGGCGCTGGCCGGGGTCGCGCGGACCGCCATCGGCTCACAGGCAGCTGGTAGGTTCGCGGACAGCCAGATGTGCATCGTCGTGCCCCGGCCGAGCGTGCTCTCCGCCCAGACACGCCCGCCGTGCAGCTCGGTAATCTCTTTGACGAGCGCGAGCCCGATGCCGGTCCCACCCGTCGACCGCGTGCTACCGCTGTCTGCTTGATAGAAGCGATCGAAGACGCGCGGAAGGTTCGACTCCGAGATGCCAATACCATCGTCGCTGATCGAAAGTTGCCAGCCGCTGTCTAGGGCACGGACCGTGAGCCCGATCTTCCCGCCACGATTGACGAATTTAGCCGCATTGCCGAACACGTTGAGGAGGATGCGCTCGAGCATGGTCTGGTCGACCTCGACCATCGCCGGCGTCGTCGGTACGTCGACGCTGATCGTTATCAACTTGCGCGCGGCAAGCTCTTCCACGTCTTGCACGAACGTCCGCACGAGGTCAGCGAGATCGAGACGCTGAATGTGCAGCTTCAGGCTCGCGGCCTCGGCCCGCGTCAGCGATAGAATGTCATCGACCAACCGCAAGAGCCGCAGCGCGTTGCGCTGTGCCAGCTGGAGGCGTTCACGCTGGCCCGCCGAGATCGGCTCGCGCGCGCTCTCGAGCATTGCCTCGAGGGGCGCCACGATCAGCGTCAGTGGCGTGCGCAGCTCGTGCGAGATGTTCGAGAAGAATCGGGTCTTCGCTGTATCCAGCGCGGTCAGGCGATCGTTGGCCTTTGCGAGCGCGGCACGGCTGGTGAAGTCACTGAGTTTGTTGCGCTTGATAACGCGCTCGACGACGCTTGCGACTACGCCCGTCAGTCCAAGCAGGCCATTGTGGGAGATGATCTGAGCCAGCGACCCCTGCCGGTCGCCGAGAAACAGGACAATGTTGTAGTTCGCGAGGATGAACACGACCGTCAGGAGCCCATCCCACCTCCCCCACGGGAAAGGGAGCAACGCGTAGGCGAACATCACGATGTGCAACGCCTCGTGATAAACGCTATCGCCGCCGCCAGTGATGTACGTGAGCAGCGTGATCTCGAACGCGATAACTTGGCAGGCAACCAGCGACGAAGGTCGTGCGAAGCGCTTGGGCCAGTCGCCGATGAACGTGGCCCCGAAAGCGATCATGAAGACAACGCACGCGCCTATCCGCAGATAGAGCGCAGCATAGAACTCGGCACCGGATACGAGAAACGCATCTACGGGCGCGATCACCACCGACCCAATCGTCCCGAGCAGGAGGACAAGCCTCAACGTCGCAGGCGAACCATTACGGAGTTCCTGGTTGAAGCCCGCGTTTATCTCGGCTGTCTGGGCTAGGGTTTCTGACACGTGACCACGATTGCCTGCGGAGGGGTTCCGAACCCCCAATCGATCGAGATGTTGACGAAGCCACGGCGCGCGACCGCGGCCGTCAGTGCTTCCGGAGAGTAGAAGCGGAACAGGCCTTCCTCTTCAAGGCGGTAGAGCTCGGCTGCATGGTCGAGGAAACGACGCGCGACATTAGCAAGCAATGTCCTGGTCTTCACGGGGTCTGCGCCCACCGGCAGCTCGCTTTCGGGGAGCTGCTCGAGTCTATTGACGAGGTCGAGGTACATCCGAGAGCTGTCCGAGTCCTGAACCACAGAGGAAACCACCATCACTCCACCAGGGCGCAGAACACGCCACGCTTCCGCCAGCGTATCCTCGGGATGCGTCAGGTACGAGAGCACGAAGCTCATCGTCACCGCGTCAACCGAGCCATCTGGGAACGGTAGACCAAGGCTGCCATCGAGCAGCGAAGGTGGCAAGACGCCGAGCGACGAACGCGCTACTTCAGGCGCCATCCGGCCCCGCACGAACTTGGCGATCGTGTTGAGATCCTTGAGTAGTCGGGCCGGCGCAGCGGCGAGCTTGGTCCTCCGGGTGAACGCGTCGACGTCGATATCGTTGCCGACCAGGAGGCCATGGAGGTCGTCGCCGTCGTGCTCGAGGATCTGGAGAAGCATGCTGCGCTGAACGCTTGGGACCCGATCCGCGAGCGTCAGCGCGTTTGGCAGGTCACCGCGCGTCAGGCGCTTGACCGCCAACAGCGGCGAGCCTTCGAGGTCCACGACCTCTGACCTGAAACGCGCCTCTGCGTCGGCGCCCAACTTACTCCGGGTGACGCTCAACGCTTCACGCACGAGGTCTGTCGCGATGACCCTCGCACCCCGTTCCCAGAGTCGTCGTGTAAGGTTGCCCGTGCCCGCTCCGAGTTCTAGCACCAGCGGCGGGTCGTTGATCGGGTATCCGGGAGGGAAGCTGGTCAATGTCAGTCGAGCGTGGGTGTCAAGGATCTGCACGTACTCCGGCAGATACTCCATGATGTCGAAGCCGCCGTCGATGAGGTAGTTCCGCCACCACTCAGCACGGTCCGTAATCACGGCGCGGCGCGTCTGCTTCCACTCCGATTCGGCCTTCACAGCGAGCTTACCGACAGAAGGCGCAAACGACGGCATGTCGTTGCCATGCAACTTCCGCCAGATGCGCTGTGTGACTCGAATGAACTGGGTGATCGCCTCCTCACCCGTTCGCGGGATATGGCCGCCATCGACGTCGATGATCTCGCGCCTCCCGCTCGCAGGAACCCGCATCAGAGCTTCGACCTGGCGAGGATTCACAAACGCGTCGTGCTTGCCGCGCAGCCATACGACATCGGCCTGCACCTTCGCCATCTCGGCGCGGCCGCTTTCGAGGTAGCCAATCCCGTGCGCGTGCAGGTCGCGCCAGAAGTGGTCGCCGTCGTTGAGCACGCCGTTGAGGGTGATGACACCGACCTTCTCGCCGCGCATGAAGTAGCTGTGGAAGTCGATGTTGCCCGAGGCATTCTTCACGAGGTCGACCGCGTCCGCAGCACCCATGTAGGAAAACCAGAGGCTCACGTCGCCGGCCTCCGGCATCGTCATGACGTGGCGCACGCCAATGGATGCGACACTGGCCGAGACGATCACGATGTTCGTCGGGTCGACGAAGGGGTTGTTCTTGGCCCATGCAAGCGCCGCGAGCGTGTCTTGCACGATACCGCTCACCGTGAAGTGCATGCACGCCAGTCCGTCGGCCTGGCAATCGGGGTCCTTGCCCGACTCGCCAAGGTTGTTCGTGCCGTCGATGCGCAAGACCGCGATGTCAGCGTTCTGCCGCTGGAAGCCCTCGACGATGGTGCCAGCGAGGAAGCTCAGTTGTTCCTTCCGCCCTCCAAAGCCTGGAATCACGATGACCAGCGGCGCCGAGATGCAATCGTCGTCTTCGTTCGTGCGGTCGAGGATGCCGACGATCGGAAGGCCGCCGCTGCGGACCATCACCCGCCGCGACGACGAAGACACGCCTACGCCGAGGCGCTCGCGACCGCGGTGAAGCACCACCGAAAACGCGTTCTTGCAGCGCTCGAGCAAACGCCCGATGGGGGTCTTCGGACGCACGCGGACTGCGATGCCCCGCTCGCGTCCTAGCCGGGCGGCGCCGAGCGCAACCCCGACCCGCAACCAGGCGCCATCGGCATCGTCCATTCGAACCAGGTTGCGTACCTCCGCGACCGTCAGTGCCTGCGCCCGGCCGTCGACCACCACGGCCGCGCCGTCCAACGGCGAGCCAGGGGTGAAGAGGGCGCCCATCGGGGCACGGAACGAGAGACCATCGTCGGACATGTCGACGAGCGGCAGTTCGACGTCGGCGCCCTTCTGCCAAGGGTTGGGCCAGCGGATAATGGAGCCCTGGGGTGCCTTCAAGCGGCCGTGAATGCGCCGTTCCGAGAAGACGACGAGGTCTGGCATGGCGCACCGCAAGACCGAGCCGCCGACTGACTGCACATGCAACGCAAACGAGTAGGAAACGAATTGCAGGGTGAGCAGGGCATAGATGTCTTCACCCGCCGAGAGCGAACTCATGCCTTCGGAGCTGAAGACGAGCCCGTCCCGGTCGACCGCCATCAACCGGGCGTAGTCACGTGCGATGCGCTCCGGCGGTATCAAGGTCGCGATCGCGCCGCTGGCCTTGATCTCGCCCATCAAGCCACGAATGCGCTCGGGGTTGCGGATCGGCTCCACACGCGCGCTCGCTTCGAGGAGCTGCTCGACTTGGCGGCGGCTGCCCGCGACTGAAGTGTGGTCAATGACCCAGTGTCGCAGGCGACGGCTCGCGTCCTTGGTGAGGTCGCGCAAGCGAAGCCCCATTCCTTCTGGGGTTTTGCGCACGACTTCGGCACGCACGACGAGCGGCGTGCGTGGGTCGATCTCGATGCTCAGCGGCAACACAGCCCCGAGGTCGAATGGTTCACGCGTCTCGATGAAGATGCCCTGAAGGCTCAGGTCGCGGGTGATGCCGAGGGGAGCGCTGCGCCCCTTCTGCGAGACGGCGAGGCGAACTGGGATGCGGTTGATGCGCCGGCTCTCGTCCCGCCTTGGTGACGTCAGATCGGTGTCGCTAAAAGGCGTTCCACCCTGGAACTCGTTTTCGCTCATCTGGCCTCCTCCGCACGCTCGCTCGATACCGACGGGCGGCATCGTAACCTCGCCCCTCCCGAGGTCAAACAATCGAAGGCTCGTTCAACGAACGAGCGGCTGACCGAAGTAACCATCCGTTGGTCAAGGAAGGGGATGTCCCTCCCCCAATGGCCCATCGGTAAGTTGCTGCCGAACCTTCAGACATGTTACCGGCTCCGCCGGAGGCGTGAAACATGGCGGCGACCGTGATCGATGGGAAGGCCGCTGCCGAGGCGGTGAAGGGCGAAGTGCGCAGTCGGATTGCGCACCTCGCGCAGCGCGGTGTCGTGCCCGGCCTGGCCATCGTTCTGGTCGGTCACCACCCGCCAAGCGAGATCTACGTAAAGAAGAAACTCGAAGCGTGTCGGCGGGTCGGCCTGCGGGCAACGTTGCAGCGCTTCGACATCGACGTCGACGCGTCGCGGCTGCACGGGCACATCGCGATGCTCAACGCGGATGCCGCAGTGCACGGGATCCTCGTGCAGCTGCCGTTGCCGCCGCACCTCGATCAGAAGGCGACGATCGATCGGGTCGACCCCGAGAAGGACGTCGACGGCCTGCACCCCCTGAACATCGGCTGCCTCCAGACCGGCCGCGCGGGCTTCATCCCGTGCACACCGTTGGGCGTGATGCGGCTCCTCGCGCATTATGGGGTGGCGCCACGCGGCAAGCATGCGGTCGTGCTCGGGCGAAGTGCCATCGTCGGCCGGCCGATGTCGTGGCTCCTTCTGCGCGCCCACGCAACCGTGACCACCTGCCATCGCCACACGCATGACACGGCCGGCCACGCGGCCCGCGCCGACATCCTGGTGTCGGCGGTCGGCAAGCCCGGGCTCGTCACCGGCGACTGGGTGAAGCCCGGCGCGGTCGTCATCGACGTCGGCATCAACCGGCTGGCGGATGGTCGGGTGGTCGGTGACTGCGACTTCGAGAGCGTGCGCGAAAAGGCGAGCCTGGTGTCGCCCGTGCCGGGCGGCGTCGGCCCCATGACGGTGGCGATGTTGCTCGCCAACGTGGTGAGTGCCGCCGAACGGCGCCTGGCGCTTGGCGCATAGGCGGTGGCCGGCGCCTCCCAAGCTCCACCACGCGCCGTGAAGCCGCTCGCGAGCGCTGGGGCGCTACCAGGGCGGCTGCTTTCGCCTCTTCAGGGACGGCTCGTGTTGGCGGCGGTCCTCGTCGGCGTGCTCGGCGCCGGCACGGCGGTGATCGTGCGCGGCGCGCTCGAACTCGGGCTCGAGGCGATCTACGGGGTTCAGGATGTGGTGGTGGGCATCGGCTCGCTCGAGCTGCCGCTGCGGGTGCTGTTTCCGGCGCTGGGTGGGTTGCTCGGCGGTGGCGTCGCCTGGCTCTTCGCGCGGCGTGGTGCTCAGGGGGTCGCCGACGTGATGGAGGCGGTGGCGCTCGGCCGGGGCCGGCCACGCCTGCGTCACGCGCTCGGACCGGCGCTGGGCTCGGTGCTGGCGGCGCTCGGAGGTGGCTCGCTCGGACGCGAGGGGCCGCTCATCCAGCTCGGGGCGGCGGCCGGTGATCTGGTGGCGCATCCGCCCGAGCAGCTGAAGCTCCTGCGCTTGCCGCGCCTGCCACAGTTCACCGAACGCGAGAAGCGCGCGCTGGTCGCGGCCGGCACCGCGGCCGGGTTCGCGGCAGCCTACAATACGCCGTTGGCGGCGATCCTGTTCGTGCTCGAAGTGATGCTCGGGGTCGTGACGCTCGACGTGCTCATCCCGGTCGTGCTCGCGACCGCGGTCGGCACGATGCTCACGCGCACACTCGCGGGTGGAGGCCCCATCTATGGCGTGCGCGAGTTCGCGTTCGGGTCCGGCGCGGAGCTCTTCGCGTTCGCCCTGCTCGGGCTCATCGCGGCCCTGGCGGGCGTCGGGTTCACGCGCCTCCTCGGCTTTGGTGAGGCGCTGTTCCTGCGCGTGAAGCTTGCGCGGCCATGGCGGGCAGCGCTCGGCGGGCTCGTCGTCGGTGGCATCGCATGCTTCATGCCGGCGGTCGCTGGCAACGGCTATGAACCGATCCACTGGATCCTCGATGGCCGCCTGCCGTTCCTGTTGCTCATCGGCCTCGCGCTCGCGAAGGCGGTCGCGACGACCGCGTCCGTCACCTCGGGCAGCCCGGGCGGTGTCTTCACACCGACAATGTTGATCGGCGCCTCGCTGGGCGGCGCGTTCGCGCTTTTATTGGTGTCGACCGGCCTCGCGCAGGACGCGTCGCTCGGGGGCTACGCGCTGGTCGGCATGGCGGCCACGCTGACCGCGACGACGCACGCGCCCTTGATGGCGACCGTCCTCGCGTTCGAACTCTCCGGGGACTACGCGATCGTGTTGCCGCTGCTCATCGGGACGGGCTTCGCGACGCTGCTCGCGCGACGTCTCTCGCCCGATTCGATCTACACGGCCGAGCTGCGACGTCGCGGTGCGCCCGCTCAGGTGTCGCTTGGCGAGCGGGTCGCACGCAACGTGAAGGCGCGCGACGTGATGGAGCCGGTGCCGGCCCAGGTGGCGGCCGACACGCCGCTCGCCGATGCGCTCGAACGGCTCGCCGAAGGTCGTGGCCGTCTCCTCTATGTGGTCGACGATGGCCCGCTGCGCGCGATCTCACTCACTGCCGCCAAGACGTTCTGGCGCGGGCTCATGCGCGGGGTGCCGCTGCCGCCGGGCGCCACCGCGGGCGACATCGCGCGTGGCGTGGTCGCGGCGATCCCCGACGACTCGCTGGTGAGCCTTGGCGAGAAGCTGTTCGCGGTCGACTGGGGTGAGCTGCCGGTCGTCGATCCGAAGCGGCCGCAGGTGCCGCTCGGCGTGGTAACGCGGCGCGCGCTGCTCGGTGCGTTCGATCGTGAACTCTTGCAGCGGGACGCTTTGATGACGCAGTTCGTCAACCAGGACGGCGATGGGGATCGCCGCACTGACTACCTCGAGCTGCCGGATGGCCATCGCGCGGCGATCATCCCGGCACCGGCCTGGCTCGTGAACCGGGCGCCTGACCTGGCGTTCTTGCGGGGGCGCTACGGCGTCACGTTGATCGCAGTCAGAAAGGACGCAGGCGACAATGCACCGCCGCGCTGGCACGACCCCGACCCCGATCTGATCATCGGCCTGAACGACAAGCTCATGTTGGTCGCGACGGAGCAGGAGCTGCTGCGCCTCCAGACCCCTCCGGATTGAGATCAGGTTAGCCGTTTCCGGGCGTTGCGAGCGGGTGTATCGTCCTGGGGGTTGCCCGGGTCGAGTGGGCCGCCACCCCGACGCTGCTTCGAGGGCCGCACGCATGCATGAACGTCATCAACAGTACCTGGCACACCTGGCGCAGCGCGCGGATGATGCCGTAACGAAACACGGGCTCCAGGGCGTCAAAGCCGAGGTCGTGCTCGTGCTCGACGTGTCGAAGTCGATGTACGCGATGTACAAGTCGAACATGGTCGCGGAGCTGGCGACGAGGCTCCTGGCGCTCTCGCTCGAGTTCGATGACGACGGCGTCATCCCCGCGTACGCGTTCGGCGATACCTGCCGCCACCTCGGCGACCTCACCGTCAGGGACTTTGCGGGTTGGATCGAGCGCGAGGTGATCCGCACCGGCAACGACTTCCAGAATGGCTGCATGTATGCGCCGGTGATCCACGAAGTGTGCAGCTACTTCTTCCCCGAGGACTGGCACCGGCCGACGGCCGAGGTGCGGGTCGGGCGCATCTTCAAGAAGAGAAAGACGGTCTATCCGACGTTGTCGGTTCCGCGCGTGAACCCGGTCTACGCGCTCTTTGTGACGAGTGGTGACTGCCAAGACAAGATCGCTACGACCGATGCCGTGCGTCGCTCGAGCCGGCTACCGATCTTCTGGCAGTTCATCGGGCTCCAGTCGGGCAAGGGCGCGCCGACGAAGTTCACGTTCCTGGAAAAGCTCGACACCCTCGGCAACACCCACGTCGATAACGCCGGCTTCTTCGAGGTGAGCGACACGCGCAACGACACCGTGTTGTTCGAAGGCATGTGCAAAGAGTTCCCGAGCTATCTCGCCTTGCCGAAGGTGGCGGAGATGCTCGCGCCCGCCGAGGCCGGTGGCCTCGCGACCAAGGGCGCGCGCGGCGATGTCGAGGTGTCGCACAGCGCCGACACCGCCTCGCGTATGCCAGCGTTCGATCCCGAGGCCGGACCGCCGGCGAGCCAGCTCGACGCGATCATGCGTGAACGGCGGGCAGCCGCGGCGGCGCGGGCGGCATCCAAGCGCAGTGAGAAGTCGCGGGTCGACATGGCGGCTCGGGACGAGCTCGTCGAGCCGACATCAACCCTGCCCTCGCAAGCAAGCCGCACGATAAAGGCCGCCAACGCGACCCGGGCGCAGGCACTCTTGAGCGAGGCCCGCAAAGCGGCGCGTGAGGCGTCCAAGGTGGTCCCTGCCATGAGCACTCCCGCGACCAGCGCGGCCGAGGCGGAAGCCGCGGCGCGACGCGAGCGGCGCAACCGCCTCGAGACGCAGCGCCAGCCGTTGCCAGAGAAGATCGAGGAGGCCCAGGTCCAGCTCGCCCGCCAGGTCGAACGCACCGTCATCCGATCGTCCGCCGAGGCAGGTGGCGACAACGAGGCGGAGGCGCCTGCAATCGATACGAACGACGCGCTGCGTTGGGACTCGAGCACGCGCAGCGTGCCGGCTGTGACCCAGGAAGAGAGCACGCGGACCGTCACGGCGATCTCGCAAGAGGACCAGACGCGCATGGTGCAGACGGTCGAACCCGACGACGATGAAGAACAGGCTGCATCCGAGGCCCAGAGCGCGCTCAAGCGGCTGCAGGAGATCCGGGCGCGGCGCGCGGCGCGTGGCGGCTGACACGGGGCCGGTGGCCATCAAAACCGAGGCGAAGCTGAGCCGGAGTCGCCAGCTCAGTAGATCGGGCGTTTCCAGTGGGTGCCCGACTTGTACTTCGTGAAGACCATCTGCCAGAGCTGGAGGTTCCGGCCACGGAAGGAGCCGGCCGACATCAGTAGGTAGTAGCGCCACATCCTGCGGAAGCGGTCGTCGAGGCTCGGGGTTTCGCGCTGAATCTCAGGCCAGGCGGCCTCGAAGTTCGCGTTCCATGCCATCAGAGTCTTGTCGTAGTCGGGGCCGAAGTTGTGCCAGTCCTCGAGTACGAACAGGCGATCGATGGCGGAAGCCATGTCGACGGTGGAAGGGATCTGCCCGTTCGGAAAGATGTACTTCAGGATCCAGCGGTCGGCGTACGGGCGTACGATGCTGTCGCCGATCGAGTGGAGCAGGAACAGACCGCCGTCCTTCAGGCGCGCGTGGCAGAGTTCCATGAGCTGGCGGTAGTTCTTGCGCCCGACGGCCTCGAGGAAGGCGATTGAGACCACCTTGTCGTAGGTCCCCCGCGCGTCGCGATAGTCGGAGTGAACGATGTCGACCGACAGGCCTTGGGTCGCTGCGCGCCCGAGCTTCATCTGCTCTTCCGAGATGTTGAGCGAGGTGACATGCACCCCGCGCGTCTCGGCCATGTAGCGCGCGAGCCCGCCGAAGCCACCGCCGAGCTCGAGCACGCGCTCGCCGGGCTTCAGGTCGAGCTTCTCACAGATGAGCTCGAGCTTGTTCTTCTGGGCAGTCGCGAGGTCGGTGGCGTCCTTCCAGTAGGCGCACGAGTACTGCATGTAGGGATCGAGCATGCGCTGGTAGAGCGCGTTCGAGAGATCGTAGTGGGCGTCGATGACGTCGCGTGAGCGGCTACGGGACTGGAGGTTCGCGAACTTCGAGCGCACATGCAGCAGGTAACGCGCGAGCGTCTTGGTGCGTCCGTGGCGCACGAGCGAGAGGCGATAGAAGAAGTCGTCGAGCGCGTCGCAGTCCCACTGTCCATCCATGTAGGACTCGCCGAGCCCCATCGTGCCCTCGTTGGCGACACGCCCCATGAAGGCCGAATCGTTGACACGGATATCCTGCGGTTCGTTGCCACCGACCGTGATGCCCGCTCGCGCAAAGGCGGCGACGACCTTGCGCTCGATCATGCCGTTAGGATTGAAGATTGCCGGGGCGGTCAAGCTGGGGTTCTGAACCATGATGAGGATTCTAGGGTCAGCGTCGCTGAACGGCCAGAAACCTCATCGTTGCTTGTATCGCGTGTGAAACCAATCAGTGATCAACCGCGTCGGTGGCCGCGGCTGGCATCTGCTCGACGGTTGTTATCAAGGCCCCCTCTTTGAGGGTCACGATCGTGAACGCGTTGCCGTCGCGACGCACTTCGGGGATGCGCCTGGCTTCGACCCAGTGTTCGTTGCCGTTCGAGTCGACCACCTCGAAGCCATCGCCGCCGCGCGTCGGCACGATGGCGACGCACTCGTGGCGGTTCTGGATCTTGGCGACGATCATGCGCACGCCCTTGCCGCCGCGCCGCTGCTTTGGGAACTGCTCTAAAAGCGACAGCTTGCCGCGGCCCGAGCGCGTGAAGATAGCGATGGATAGGTGCGGGTCGGCGGCGTCTTCGGGCCGGACCACGATCGCGTCGGCGACCTCGTCGTCGCGTTCGACCTTGAGCGCGGTCACGCCTTTGGCGGCGCGCCCCTGAACGCTGACCTCGCTGAGATCGAAGCGGTTGCCCTGGCCGAGCTTGGTCAGCACCAAGACGTCGCCCTGCCCGTCCGTCTCGATGACGCTCGCGAGCGCGTCGCCCTCGGGCACCTTGAAGGCCGTGATGCCCGAGCTGCGGCTACTCCCGAAGGCCGACAGTGGGGTCAGCTTGGCGAGGCCGTGGCGCGTGACGAAGAGCAGGTAGCGGCCGATCGGGATCTGGCCGCTCTCGCCTTCGGCCTCGGTGTCCTCGATCGGCTCGCCGCCGATGAGCGCCGGGTCGAGGTCGATGAGGTCGACCAGCGTCTCCGCGCGCGTGATGCCGCAGACATTGATGAGCGCCGTGCCGACCTCGCCCCACTTCGCTTCGGGCAGTAGGTGCACCGGGATCGGATAGCACTGGCCGGTGTCCGAGAACGCCAGCACGGTGTGCGTCGTGCGCGTGTGCAGGAGCCGCAACATGCGGTCGCCCGGGCGTACACCGCTGGTCTTGCGAGTGGCACCTGCGTGGTTGAAGCTGCCGAGCGAGCTCTGCTTGACCCAGCCCGCGCGCGTTATCCCGACGACCACCTCCTGGTCCTTCACGGTCGCCTTCAGGAGGTCGATTGCGGGCTTCTCGATGACATCCTCGAGCGTTGTGCGACGGTCGTCGGCAAAGCGTTTGCGAAGGTCCTCGAGCTCGGTCGTGACGACCCGATCGAGCTCCTTCCGGCTCGTCAGGATCTTGTCGAGGCGCTTCACCGCTTTTTCCAGCTCGGCCGCCTCGGCCTGCAGCTCGTAGAGCTCGAGCCCGGTCAGGCGATGCAGCCGCAGCTCGAGGATGGCCTCGGCCTGGAGCTCGCTGAAGGTGAACTGTTCGACGAGGTTCTTCTTCGCCTCGGCCTTGTCCTTCGAGGCGCGGATCCAGGCGATGACCGCGTCGAGTACGTCGACCGCGCGGATGAGACCCTCGACCTCGTGCAGGCGCTTGGCCTTCTTGTCGCGATCGAAGCGGCTGCGCTTCACGACGACCCGCTGACGATGCTGGACGAACGCGTCGAGGATCCCACGCAGGCCCATCTGCACCGGCGTATTGCGGGCGATGGTCACCATGTTGAAGTGGTAATTGACCTGTAGATTCGTCTTCTTGAAAAGGTAGGCCAGCACGACTTCGGCGTCGGCGCCCTTGGTCAGCTCGACGACGACGCGCAGCCCCTCGCGATCGGTCTCGTCGCGCGCGTCACCGACGCCCAGGATCTCCTTCGCGAGGACCATCTCCTCGATCTGCTTGACCAGGTCGGACTTCACGACGTTGTAGGGCAGCTCGTTGAAGACCAGCAGGTGCTTGCCATCCTTCTGCTCTTCGATCGCATGACGCGAGCGCAAGACGACCTTGCCGCGGCCGGTCTCGTAGGCCTCGCGGATGCCGTCGCGGCCCATCAGGATGCCGCCCGTTGGGAAGTCGGGGCCCGGCAACCAGGTCATCAGGTCGTCGAGGCTCAGCGACGGCGTACGCATCACGGCGAGCGCGGCGTCGATCACCTCGCCGAGGTTGTGCGACGGAATTTCTGTTGCGAATCCAGCAGATACGCCCGATGTGCCATTGACCAGCAGGTTCAGGAAGCCGGCTGGTAGGATCACCGGCTCGAGCTCCTTCTCGTCGAAGTTCGGCTTCCACGGGACGGTGTCCTTGTCGATGTCGCGCATCAGCTCGTACGCGATTTCCGACAGGCGCGCCTCGGTGTAGCGCATCGCGGCCGCCGGATCGTCGTCCATCGAGCCGAAGTTGCCGTGGCCGTCGACCAGCGGGTAGCGCATCTTCCAATGCTGCGCCATGCGCACCATCGCCTCGTAGATCGAGGAGTCGCCGTGCGGGTGGTAGTTGCCCATCACGTCGCCGACCGTCTTGGCGGCCTTGCGGTACGGCTTGTCGTGCGTGTTGCCGGCGTTGAACATCGCGTACACGATGCGGCGCTGCACCGGCTTCAGCCCGTCGCGCACATCGGGGATGGCGCGGTCGAGGATGACCTTGTGCGCATAGCGGCCGAAGCTCTCGCCGAGCTCGGTCTGGAACGGGACCTCGGAGACGCGTTGGGCCTCGGTCATGCGCCTTCTCCCTCTGCGTACGCGAGCACGTCGGGGTTCGCGTCGTCGCCGAAATGAACGTGCTGGCTGATCCACACCTTGCGCGGCTCGGCCTTGCTGCCCATCAGCACGTGGACCTGCTTCTCGGCCGCGGCCGCGTCCTCGATCGTCACCTTCACGAGCGTCCTCGTCTCGGGATTCATGGTCGTGTCCCAGAGCTGGATCGGGTTCATTTCACCAAGGCCCTTGAAGCGCTGGATGACAGTGCTCTTACGGTCCTTGTGCTTGGACAGGACTTCCTGAAGCTCCTCGTCGCTCCAGCAGTAGACGGCCTGCGGCTTGCCCTTCACGTTGCGCTCGACCCGGTAGAGCGGCGGCTGCGCGATGAAGACCCGGCCCCCGTGCAGGAGCGGCTTCATGAAGCGATGGAAGAAGGTCATCAACAGACAACGGATGTGGGCGCCGTCGTCGTCGGCATCGGCGAGGATGATGACGCGCGCGTAGTTCGCCTCCTCGATGTCGAAGTCGGAGCCGATCGAGGCGCCGATGGCCTGCACGACGGCCAGGATTTCTTTGTTGGCGAGCACCTTTGCGAGCGTCGCGCGCTCGGTGTTCAGCGGCTTGCCTTTCAGCGGCAGGATGGCCTGGAACTCGCGGTCGCGCCCCTGCTTGGCCGAGCCACCGGCCGAGTCACCCTCGACGATGAAGAGCTCGTTGCGCTCGGCCTTGCGCGAGCTGCAGCGGGTGAGCTTGCCGTCGAGGCTCGTGCGCGATTTCGACGACTTGCCGGTCTGCACCGCCTTCTTGGCTTTCTGCGCGGCTTCGCGGGCTTCGAGCGCGGTCGTGGCTTTCTCGACGATGGCCTTCGCGTGCGCCGGATGTTCGTCGAGCCAGGCCGACAGGTGCAGCGCCGTCAGTTCCTCGACCGCCGAGCGCGCCTCGGGGTTGCCGAGCCGGGTCTTCGTCTGACCCTCGAACTCGACCGACTGCATGCGCACGTGCACGACCGCCATGATGCCTTCGCGGAGGTCATTGCCGGTGAGGTTGTCCTTCTTCTTCCACAAGCCTTTGGTACGGGCGTAGTCGTTGATGACGCGGGTCAGCGCGGACTTGAAGCCGGTCTCGTGGGTGCCGCCCTCGCCGGTCCGGATGCAGTTGCAGAAGCTCGTCACGAGCTCGCCGTAGCCGTCGTTGTATTGGAACGCGACCTCGACCTCGACCTCGAGCGCGTTGTCGCTTTTGTGCTTGCCGCCGTAGACGATCGGCGGGTGCAGGACGTCCTGCTCGGCGTTCAGGAACTCGACGTACTCGGCCAGGCCGCCGGGGAAACAGAACGTGCGGTCATAGACTTCGGGCGCGACGGGTCCGGACGGGCCGGCCTGGCCGGGGGCGGCGGCGGCGCTGTCCTCGTCGCGTGGGATCTCGACCTCGTCGACCGGGACGGGCGCCTCGCGCTTGCGATCGGTCCGTTCATCCCGGAGGCGGATGGTGAGGCCCGGGTTGAGGTAGGCGAGCTCACGTAGGCGGCTCTCGATGATGTCGAGCTCGTAGCGGGTCTTGGGGAAGATCTGCGGGTCGGCCTTCCAGCGGATGACGGTCCCGTGTGCGTTCGAGCTGTCGAGCAGCTTCAGCTTCGTCTTGGGAGCGCCGCGCGTGTAGGTCTGCTGGTGGACCTTGCCGTCGCGATGGATGGTGACTTCGAGGAACTCGGAGAGGGCGTTGACGACCGAGGCGCCGACGCCGTGCAGACCGCCCGATACCTTGTAGGAGCCGGTGCCGAACTTGCCGCCAGCGTGCAGCTTCGTGAACACGACCTCGGGGGTGGGGATCTTGAGCTCGGGGTGGATGCCGGTCGGGATCCCGCGGCCGTCGTCCTCGACGCGCACGACGTCGTCGTCCTCGAGCGCCACGCCGATGTTGCGGCAGAAGCCGGCCAACGCCTCGTCGATCGAGTTGTCGACGATCTCCTCGACCAGGTGGTGGAGGCCGCGCGATGTGGTCGTGCCGATGTACATGCCGGGGCGCATGCGCACGGCTTCGAGGCCTTCTAAGACCTTGATCTGGGATTCGCCGTAATGTTCGAGCGGGGCCGTCACGTGCGGAGCTCCTTGGCGGAAGGCCTGGCAGAGGCGCCATCGCCCAAGCGGGGTAGGTTCAGTCGGATGGGATGCCCGCGTACAGCGAGCGCACCCAGGCGAGCTCTTCTTCGCTCAGCGTGAGTGACGCGGCGTGCGCGGCCGCCTCGACCTGGTCGGGATGACGCTGGCCGAGGAGCACGGTCCCGGTATCACAATCGGCGAGGCAGGTCGCGATGAGCGCTGCCAGCACCGGCTCGGGCGAGCGGCTGGCGAAGCGTTGGCGCAGAGCGGCGGCGTTGCCGGCGAGCCGATGGAGGCTGTGCGCGTCGCCGAAGGCCTTGTCGTTGTTGCGAAAATCGCCTGGCGGGAACGAGGTCGGAGTCGGGTACTTGCCGAGCAGGAGGCCATGTCGGATCGGCGAGAAGAAGGCCACGCCGACATCGTGCAGGCGACACCAGGCCGCCAGGCCCGAGCTGAAGTACGTGTCGTGGGTCGCGTTGCGGTAGAGCTGGACGACGTCCGGGCGGACCCGATCGATGACGCGCATGATCGCGTCGTCACGCCAGTCGGAGAGGCCGATGAAGCGGATCTTACCGGCGTTCTTTGCCTCGTGCAGGACCTCGAGCGCGCCGTCGAGGCGCACGTCGTCGGCGCCAAAGTCGCAGTGATGCAGGTAGTAGATGTCGATGACATCGGTGCGCAGCTGGCGCAGCGATTGGTCGAGGCGGACGCGCATGAAGTCCGGATGATACGCGTGCGGGTGGGGGCCCTTGGCAAAGCCGACCTTGGTCGCAAGGACGACCTCGGCGCGCGGCACCGAGCCGTCGCTCAAGACGTCGCCGATGAGCTTCTCTGAGCGGCCTTCGCCGTAAGTGTCGGCGGTGTCCCAGTGACGGATGCCGAGCGCGTGGGCGCGAACGAGCGAGGCCTTCGCGGCGCTGGCATCGTGGCCCGACCAGCCGACCTGGGCACCGGCGGCGTTGAAGCTCTCGCCACCGTAGGCCCAGGTGCCGAGCGAGACGCGCGGGACCTCGAGCTGGGTGCGGCCGAAGCGGCGGGTGGGAACGAGCGGGCTCGGCGCGGTCGGGGCGTTGGGAGTGGCGTTGTCGGTCACGGTGCGAGCAACGCCTTCCAGACGGTCAGGGCCTGACGCTCGACGGTGCTGGTACCGAGGCCGCCGACCAACATGAGGCGCCGTTCGTCGCGCTTACTGCCAAGCCCATCGAGGTGGCTGCAGAGCGCGAAATCGCCGGCACATGGGCATGAGGCGATGATGTCGGCCGACTGCAGATCGAGCAGGTGACGCCAGACAACGAGCGACATCTCGCGTGCGTCGCCGGCCGCCAACACCTGGTCCAGAAAGGCGCGCTGCTGCGCTTCGTTCGACGATAGCAGCGGCGTGCAGACACCCTTGGGCGTGTCGAGTGGCATGGCGGGCAGCTCAGCGCCGGTGATCGCGGTCGGCTTCGTGGTCGCAGCGAGGACGAGGGCCAGCCAGTTGACGGGGATCGCGGCGGCGTCGGCGAACGCGTTGGCGGGGTAGCTCTCGAGGCCGATGACCGCGATGTCGGCCGCTTCGAGCGTGGCGATGAGCCCCTTCCGGGTCGCGAAGCAAGCGGCGGGCGTGCCGGTCTGGCAGCGACCGTCCTTCTTCGGGAAGCCATAGAGGTCTTCGACATCGAGGCTGGCGATGGTCGTTGGCTTGGTCGTAAGCACCTGGGAGGCGGCGATTCTCTTCGCGGCCTCGCCCGCGAAGTCGACGAGCGCGCCGTACGCGGTGGCACCACAGGTCGCCTCGTAGAGGTTCAGGCGTTGCGCGACGATGACCGCCTGCGGCTTGAAGCGCTCGGCCGCCCAGCGGGCGAAGCCGGCGAACTGGTCGCGGTACTTGGTTGGGTTGCCATCGGTCGATGGGTCATAGCAGTAGGGGCGCCAGGCACTGTTCAGGACGAGCGCGCCGGATGCGTCGCGTGCCTCGGGTGCGAGCGTGTCGTACTCGGGCGAGAGCGGTGAGATGGCGAGCACGATCGGCAGCCCGGCCTGCGCCACGAGGCTCTCCATGCGCTCGACCTCGGCCAGCCAGGGGGCGGGCAGCTCGGTCGGCCGGTTGTCGGGGCCGCTGAACGCGCTCCACGGGATACCGATCGTATCGAGCGGGATGACGAGCGCTTCGACCGGTCGCTTGGGCGGGGACGGTGCGACGTCGCCAGCGGGCGCCGCGGCGGCCGGGAGTGTCAGCGCGTCGAGCGAGGCGGTCCACGGTCGGAGCGCGGTCGCGTCATAGGCCTCGGCGCGGGCGGCGAGCAGGAAGCTGCGGCCGTTGGGCAGCACCTCGCCCGTGGTGTCGGCCGGGTTGGCCTTGTCGTCACCACAGGCAGCGAGGGTACCCACCACGACAAGCACGGGCACACACTTGGATAGAGCACTGAACATCGGTTCCTCCCTCGGCGGGCGGAGCATAGCCGCGCTCGCGTCCCGCTCCAACATTCTCGTGAGCGGCATCGGGCTTGCCGTTGGCCGTCCGTTCGGTTAATGATGCCGGGTGTCTCGGGTTGGCGCGCGGGCCGGTCTCTCAATGAAGCACGAGTGGTGTGGCGCGTGGCGTCCACCTCGAGCGAACAGGAGTCCTGTCGATGGCTATCTACGACCAGTCCAGCGCGGCCAAGACGAACGCCCCCTCCAATGTGCAGAAGGAGGAGTCGCCCGAGGGCAAGAAGAACCGTCCGCAGGACCTCGTGCCCGAGGAGAACAAGCCCGTTCAGAAGAAGGACGAGGGCACGACGCCGCCGACCGACGACAAGGCGAAGACCGAGGGCGGCGACAAGGCGAAGACTGATCCCGAGGCCGAGAAGAAGGCCGCCGCGGAAGAGGCCAAGAAGAAGCGCGAGGCCGAGGTCACCGCGACCTGGTCGGACCTCCTCGGCAAATGGCTCGGCGGTGAGATGGCCAAGGTGGTGCTCGACAGCGTGTCGCTCGACGCGTTGAACGGCTACGTGCAAGACGGCTTGAAGGCCGGTGGTGGCGCCATCGGCGACCTCATCAAAGACCAGACGAAGACGACCGACGCCAAGCAGATCGAAGGCATCAAGAAGTTCTCGGAGGCGCTCAACGGCGTCCTGACAGGGCAAATCGACACGTGGATGAAGTCGCCGGGCGCCCAGAAGGTGCTCGCGTCGATCTCGACCTGGGTTCAGGACAATCCGAAGGCGGTGCTGGCGATCGTCGGCGCGGCGGTGATCGGCGGGGCCGTCGCGGCCTGGTGCGCGAATCCGAGCGTCGACATCAGCGTGCCGTTGGGGCTTGGTAATGACTGGGAGCTCAAGGCCGGCATCAACCTCGGCAAGCTCAAGGACATGGCCTACCAGGGCGCATCGATCGTCGTCGGCAACAAGTCGACCAAGATCGAGATCGGCCACAAGGTCGAAGAGAAGGACGGCAAGAAGACGCAGAGCGCCGAGGTCGGTGTCTCGACCGAGAACAAGCTGGCGGGCGGCACGCTCTTCAAGGGCAGCTCGAACGTGAAGATCGGCGAGCAGGACGTCACCGTGAAGCTCAACGGCGCGCTGACGACGACCATCGGCGGCAAGACTATCGAGCTCGAGGGTGGCTACGAGACCGATGGCCTGGTGAAGGGCAAGATCAAGATCGGCGAGGGCGGCGAGTACCAGGAGATCCAGGGCACCAAGAAGGGCGACGAGGTGACCTTCTCGACCAAATCGGTGTTCGCGGGCGGCTCGGTCGAGACAAAGTCGGGCACCGACGGCAAGGGCAAGGACACGCAGCAGACGACCGCCACCGCCAACGTCGGCAAGGGCCAGACGGCGACGATGACGGCCGGCACCGAAGGCAACAAGGTCGGCTACGAGAACAAGGACGTGGGCGGCTCGGGCGTCGGCATCAACGCCAGCGCGGGCACCAACAAGGACGGCCAGGCCGAGCTCACGGCGGGCGCCAAGTACGACAAAGGCATGCTGAAGTCGTCCCTCGACCTGACGATGATGCAGGGCAAGGGCTCGCTGAACCTCGGAGCCAGCCTCAACACGAAGGACGGCTGGAAGTTCGACAGCACTTTGAAGGTCGACGAGACACGCCTGACCGAGCTCGGCCTGAAGATGGGCTACCAGAACCCGGACGAGTTCAAGGGCTTCCTGCTCGGCTACAAAAAGCAGTGGGTCGCCGACAATAGCCAGTACGCCGACAAGTTCGACATGCTGCTCGAGTACTCGGTCGGCAAGTGGTACGGGCGCGTTACGGGCGGCTTTGACATCATGGGCGGCCAGGTCAAGAAGACCAACCTCGACCTCGGCCTCGGCTACCAGATGAACAAGGACTGGATGTTGACCGCCGGCGTGCAGCAGAACGGCATGATGAACCCGCAGGCCAACGCGATGGACATGTCGTACCGCGGCTACGTCGGCGCGCAATACGGCGGCGTCGGCGTCGCGCTGTTCCATGACAACGGCGGCTCGGGCAAGAGCACGACGGGCCTCATGCTCACGATACCGTTCGGCCGCGGCAAGTAGCGCGGGCGAGCTTGTGGGCGTGGGCGCGGACGCGGGCGCGGACGCTCAGGCCCCGTGGCACTTCTTGAACTTGAGGCCGCTGCCACACGGGCAGGGATCATTGCGACCGACGCGCGGGGCGTCGCGCTTGAGAGTATCGCCCTTCTGGCGGCCGACGTAGCGCCAGGGACCCGGGGTCGCGTCGGGTGACGCAGCGCGGGCGAAGCCGTGGGCAGCCGCTTCGCGGCCTTCGCGCACGAAGCCGTGGGCAGCCGCTTCGCGGCCTTCGCGCACGAACAATGAACGCTCGCGCAGGACCAGGGTGCGCCCCTGCTCGACGTAGGTTGCCGCGAAGTCGACGAGGCCGGTTGTGTCGCTCGGCTGGCCGGCCTCGGTCGCGAGCACCTCGAGCTTCGTGAAGGTTGCGTTTTTCGCCCACGAGGTCGCGTCCTTGCGCGAGAATTCCGCGGCCGCTTCACCGCCCGAAGTGCGTTCGAGATAGTCGATGTCGGCGCGCGTGTAGGCGACGAAACGCGACCGCATCAAGGCCTCGGCGCTCGGGGGCGTATCGAAGCCGGCGAGGTAGGGTTCACAACAGGCATCGGAGGGGCGGCCGCTGCCGCACGAGCACATGTTCATGCGTCAGGCTAGCGTGTCGTCGGTGCGTCGTGAAGCGGGGTCAGGCGCACAGATGTCGCGCCAGCTCATTGAGCGTGGCGAGGGCGCACTCGATGCGGTCATCGAGCGGTGCGCCGCAGTTGATGCGGACCGCGTTCGGAGGTCGAAGATGTCGTGTTGCGACCGGGGTCAGGAGGCCGGTGCCACCTGATTGCCGTCGAGCTGGCCGCAGGCGGCGCCGATGTCTTCGCCCTTCGAGTAGCGCACGGTGACCGTGTAGCCGCGGTCCATCAGCAGCTGGGCGAAGCGGTCGACCACCTCCGGGGTCGGACGGCGGTACTTCGAGCCGGGCCACGGGTTGAACGGGATGAGGTTCACCTTGCACTTCAGGCCGCGCAGGAGCTTCGCGACGCGGGCAGCGTCCTCGGCGGTGTCGTTGAAGTCGGCCAACATCACGTACTCCATCGTGATGCGGCGGCGCGGCTGGAGCGGGTACGCGTGCAGGACGGCCATCAGCTTTTCGAGGTTCCAGACTTTGTTGATCGGGATCACCTGCGTGCGCTGCTCATCGTGGGAAGCGTTCAACGAGATGGCGAGGTTGACGTTCACGTCGTGGCCAAAGCGCTCGAGCTTTGGGACCACGCCCGAGGATGAGACCGTGATGCGGCGACTCGAGATGTTCTGGCCGCGGTCGTCCATGATGATGCGGAGCGAGCGCACGACGTTGTCGTAGTTGTCCATCGGCTCGCCCATGCCCATGTAGACGAGGTTCGAGACGCGCTCGCCCTGGCCCGCGTCTTCGAGCACCTTCTGCGCCCAGAGAAGCTGGTCGGTGATTTCGCTCGCCGACAGGTTGCGGCGCAGCGGCATGCGTGCCGTGAAGCAGAAGTCGCAGCCGATCTTGCAACCGACCTGCGAGCTCACGCACTGCGTGATGCGGTCTTCCATCGGGATCAGCACCGACTCGATGAGGTCGCCTTGCGCGGTGCGGAGGAGCAGCTTGCGGGTGCCATCCTTGGCGAGCATCACGTCTTCGAGCTCGAGGCCGCCGATGCGCGCCTTTTCCTGGAGGCGCTCGCGCAGCGGCTTCGAGAGGTTCGTCATCACGTCGAACGAACGCGCGTGGCGGGCATGCAGCCACGCGAATATCTGGTCGGCCCGGAAGCGGGACTCGTTGAGCTCGGCCTTAACCCAGGTCGCGAGTTCCTCGTGGGTCATCGACTTCAGGTCGGCGCGGACGGGAGCTGCGACGGCAGGCGACGCGGGTGTGCTGGGGGCCCCGACGATGGGAAGTAGGCTCATGGCGCGGGCTCTTAGCCTCTTGCCGGGCGCGCGCCAAGCTTGGGGTGACGTCGGCGCCGAGCAAGCGCGCGAGCGGTGTGTCGCTCAGACCCGCTCGAAGCAGCTGAAGAAGTAGCTCTTCTCGAAGGCGGCGGTGTCCGGCGCATCCGAGCCGTGGGTCGCGTTCTCGCCGATGCTCTTGCCAAAACGCTTGCGCATCGTGTGCGCCTCCGCCTTCTCGGGGTTGGTCGGACCCATCAGGTCGCGCCACGCGAGGATGGCGCCTTCCCTCTCGAGGATCATCACGACGCACGGGCCCGAGCTCATGAAGTCGGTGAGCTCGCCGAAGAAGCCACGCTCGCTGTGAACGGCGTAGAAGCCCTCGGCCTGCGCCTTGGTTAGGTGCACCTTCTTCAGGTTCTTGATGCTGAAGCCGTTCTCTTCGATCGCCGTGAGGATGGCGCCGCTGTAGCCCGACTTGACGGCGTCCGGCTTGATGATGGCGAAGGTCTGCTCGATGCCCATGAGATACTCCTGAGAGGCGGTCTGGCGCCGCCCGGTGTGACAGTTGTGATCGATCGTTGGTCGTCGGACTTAAACGCGCTGTTGCATGCGCACCATTAAACGCGTTGCTGCATGCGGGCCACGAGCGTCTTGGCAAGCTCGGCCGGGCTCGGGCAGATCGCCACGCCAGCTTCGGTGAGGGCCGCAATCTTTGCGGCCGCGGTGCCCTTACCACCCGAGATGATGGCGCCCGCGTGCCCCATGCGCTTGCCCGGCGGCGCGGTCTGGCCGGCGATGAAGGCGGCCAGCGGCTTTGTGAAGTGGGCGCGGATCCAGGTGGCCGCGTCCTCCTCCGCCTGGCCACCGATCTCACCGATCATGATCACGCCGTCCGTGTCGGGGTCCGCCTGGAAGGCGGCCAAGACGTCGATGAAGTTGGTGCCATTGATCGGGTCTCCACCGATGCCGACGCAGGTGGACTGGCCGATGCCCAGCGCCGTCAACTGGCCGACCGCCTCGTAGGTGAGCGTGCCTGAGCGCGACACGACACCGATGCGACCTTCTTTGTGGATGTGCCCCGGCATGATGCCGATCTTGCACGCGCCTGGCGTGATGATGCCCGGGCAATTCGGCCCGATGAGGCGCGTGCCGGCGCGCAGGCCCGGATGGCTGCCCTCGGCCGTTGGGAAGTCCTTCAGGAAGATCTTGGCGCGCATCATGTCCATCACCGGGATGCCTTCGGTGATGGTCACGACCAGAGCGATGCCCGCGGCCGCGGCCTCCATGATCGAGTCGGCCGCGAAGGCCGGCGGTACGTAGATGACCGACGCATTGGCGCCGGTCGCGGCGACCGCTTCCGCCATCGTGTCGAACACCGGCACACCCTTGCCGTTGTGCGCGAAGGTCTGTCCGCCCTTGCCCGGGGTGACGCCGCCTACGAGGTTGGTCCCGTAGTCGATCATCTGTTGGGCATGGAACGTCCCAGCGCTGCCGGTGATCCCCTGAACGATGAGCTTGGTGTTCTTGTCGACCCAGATCGCCATGGCACTTCTCCTGGACCCGACGCCCGGAGGCGCGGTCCGCTCAGCTCAGGACTTGGTTGCGGTCGCGGCCTGCGCGGCGGCGGCTACGGCCTTGACCGCGCCGTCCGCCATCGTGTCGGCCGCCATGATCGCGAGCCCGCTCTCGGCCAGGATCTTCTTGCCGAGCTCGACGTTGGTGCCTTCCATGCGCACGACGATCGGGATCGACAGGTCCAGCGTGCGCGCCGCGGTCACGATGCCGTTGGCGATGGTGTCGCACTTCATGATGCCGCCGAAGATGTTGACGAAGATCGCCTTCACCTGGTCGGCCACGAGGATCTTGAAGGCCTCGGTCACCCGCTCGGTCGTGGCCGAGCCGCCGACATCGAGAAAGTTGGCCGGGTGCCCGCCCGCATAGTTGAGGATGTCCATCGTCGCCATCGCGAGGCCCGCGCCGTTGACGAGGCAGCCGATATCGCCGTCGAGCTTCACGTAGCTGAGGTCGAACTTCGAGGCCTGCACCTCGGATGGCGCCTCCTCGGTGATGTCGCGCAGCGCCTGGATCGTCGGGTGGCGGTAGAGCGCGTTGCCGTCGAAGTTGAGCTTCGCGTCGAGCGCGATGATGCGGTCATCGCCGGTCACCACGAGCGGGTTTATCTCCGCCATCGAGCAGTCCATCGCGACGAAGGCCTTGTAGAACTTACCAAGGAAGTCCGCGAGGTTGCGTGCGAAGACGGCGGAGCCGCCGAGCTTCTTGGCGACCTCGCGCACCTGGAATGCCTGAAGCCCGACCGACGGGTTCACCGCGATGCGGATGATCTTCTCGGGGTGGTCGTGCGCCGTCTCTTCGATGTTCACGCCGCCCTCGGACGAGACCATCAACGTGATGCCGCTGCTGACGCGGTCGACCAACATCGCGAGGTAGATCTCGCGGCGGATGTCGACCCCTTCCTCTATATAGAGGCGGTTGACGAGCTTGCCGGCGGGGCCGGTCTGCTCCGTCACGAGTGTCATGCCGAGCATCTTCTTGGCGAGTTCTTCGACCTCGGCCTTGGAGCGGGCGAGCTTGACGCCGCCACCCTTGCCGCGACCGCCCGCGTGGATCTGTGCCTTCACGACCCAGATGGGACCCGGCAGGGCGTCACAGGCGCGGCGCGCGTCGTCGACGTTGAAGACCGGAACGCCGTTGGGCACCGGGATCCCGTGCTCGCGGAGCAGCTGCTTCGCCTGGTACTCGTGGACATTCATCGCGAGGTCCTCTCCGTGGCGGGGTCGCCTTTGGCGCCGGGTGGCTTAGCGCCCGGCCGCGCCATTGGTCAAGCCAGAACGGTGGCTTGGCGTGCGGGGGCGAACGCGGTAAGTCGCGCGAGCCGGACGCGCCACGCACCGGCGAAGGAACCCGATGATGAACGCACTCAAGGTCTTCGCTGGTCGCTCGCACCCCGATCTCGCCGCCGAGATCTGCCGCCACCTGGCGATCCCGCTCGGGCGCTCGCACGTCGTGCGCTTCTCGAACGAGAACCTGATGGTGCAGATCGACGAGAACGTGCGCAGCGCCGACGTGTTCGTCATCCAGACCGCCGCGCCACCGGTGAACGAGGGCATCATCGAGCTGCTCATCATGATCGATGCGCTCAAGCACGCGTCGGCTGGTCGCATCACGGCGGTCATGCCGTACCTGCCGTATGTGCGCTCGGACAAAAAGGACAAGCCGCGCATCTCGATCTCGGCGCGCCTCATCGCCGACCTGCTGCAGACCGCGGGCGCCGACCGGGTCGTGTGCATGGATCTGCACGCGCCGCAGACGCAGGGCTTCTTCCGGATCCCGGTCGACCATCTGCAGGCGACGCCGATCATCGCGGATTACCTGCAGAAACAGGACCTTTCGAACGCGGTATTGATCGCTGGCGACGCGGGCGAGGCAAAGGAGGTCGGGCGCTACGCGAATCGGCTGAACCTACCGATGGCGATCGTCGACAAGCGTCGCTACGACGACAGCGAGAGTGCCAAGGCGACCAACCTCATCGGCAACGTGAAGGGCAAGCACGCGATCCTCATCGACGACGAGGTCGCGACCGGCGGCACCCTCATCGAGGCCGCGGCCTTCTTGAAGGACCAGGGCGCGCTGTCGGTCACCGCCGCCTTCACGCACGGCGTCTTGTCGGGCAACGCGGTCGAGCGCCTCGACAAGAGTGACATCGCCGGGCTCACGTTCACCAACACGATCCCGCTCCAGGGGAAGACGTCGTCGAAGTTCCAGGTGCTGTCGGTGGCCGAGCTCTTCGCGCAGGCGATCCGCCGCATTCATGACGGTGACTCGATCTCGAACCTGTTCCGCTGAGAGAAGCGGCGAGCTCGGCCCGCCTTTCCCATCGTGGGGAAGTAATCGGGGCATGCCGCTGCGTTGCAGCTGGAACGTTTGCCGCGGCACATATCTACTGCCGTCGTGGAGCCCGCGCCGACTTCGAGTGGAGCACTGGCCCGCGCCGAGTGGAGCGCGGCGGCCAGCCGCATCGCGCGACCCGTGCTTGAGAATGCCGCGGCGGACGGTCTTGGCGCGGCCATGCCACGCGAGGGGCGTGATCCGACCAAAGCAGTCTTCGCACCGTTGGAGGGTTTTGCGCGCACGCTTGCGGGGCTTGCGCCATGGCTCGAGAGCGAGCGGCCCGAGCCATGGACCGGCTGGGCGCAGGCGGGGCTCGCAGCGCTGACGGACCCGGCGGCGGCGGACTTCGCGGGCGCTTTGCCCGTGAAGCAGTTGCTGGTCGAGCTGGCGTTCGTCGCGGTCGCGCTGTTGCGGGCTCCTGACGTGCTCTGGCACGGCCTCGACGGTCGGACGCGAGAGGGCCTCGTCGCGTTGCTGGAACGCGTACGTGTGGTTCAGCCGCCTGCCACCAACTGGGTGTTGTTCCCCGCCGTGATCGAGGCATGCCTCTTCCATTTCGGCCACGCGAGTCGGCTCGAGCGGGTGCTGGCGGCCCTTGGCGCGCACGCATCGTGGTACCTCGGCGATGGGACCTATGGCGACGGGCGGCGGCTCGCCAACGATGGCTACAACGACTTCGTGATCCAGCCGTTCCTGCTGGAGATCGTGCGCGCTCTCGGGCCGGCCGCGCCGGCGGACTTCGCGGCCAAGGTACTGCCGCGCGCTCAGCGCCATGCGTCGGTTCGGGAGCGCATGATCGCGCCCGATGGGACCTGGCCGTTGCTCGGCCGATCGGCGGCATATCGCTTTGGCGCGTTCCAGGGGCTGGCCCAGCTTGCGTTGCTGGGCGCGCTACCGAGCGCATTGCCGCCCGGACAGGTGCGCGCCGCGCTGACGTCGGTGCTGCGGCGCCAGCTCGCACCAGCCGGGACCTTCGATGCGGCTGGGTGGCTGCGCATCGGGTTCGCGGGCGCACAGCCGTCGCTTGGCGAGGACTACATCACGACCGGCAGTCTCTATCTGTGCATGGCGCTGTTCCTGCCGCTCGGCCTCGCGCCCGACGCGCCGTTCTGGACCTCGCCCGACCTGCCGTGGACCCAGGTCAAAGCCTGGAGCGGCATCGACATCGAGCGCGATCACGCGCTTGGCGACTGATCGCAGGCACGCACGAAGAACATCACCTCTTGATGGCCAGCGTGCGGAAACATGTCGAGGCCGACGACCGAGTTCACCTCGAAGCGGCCATCGCAGGTCAAGGTGGCGAGGTCGCGCAGCCCTGTTGCGAGGTCGCACGAGACGTAGATCACACAGCGGGCGCCCGACGCACGCACCCAGGGCATCACCTCGGCGGCGCCGGTGCGCGGTGGATCGAGCACGATGAGTGCGGGCGGCGGGGGCGCCGGCCAGGGCATGCCGATCGCGAGATCGGCCGCATGCCATTGGCCACGTTCGACCGGAATCGCGGCGGCTTCACGGGTCGACTCGAAGCCCGGGCGCGCGGCCTCGGCGACCTCGTAGGCGACGACCCGCCAGCCGGCTCGCCAGAGCGCCAGTGTCAGCGTGCCGGCCCCGGCGAAGAGTTCGACCGCCCACGGGTCGGTGTCATCGGCGCCGCGGGCGGTCGCGGCCCAGCCTTCGAGCGTCGCGAGCAGCTGGCCCGTGACCTTGCCGTTGGCCTGGGCAAACGCCCGCGGGGAGAGCGACTGAGCGTAGCTGCCGAAGGGCAGGCGCACGCGGTCGGGTCCAAAGGGCAACACGCGGCCGTCGCGGGTCTCGATGACTCCCGCGACACCTTCGTCCCCGGCGAGCAGCGTGACCCGGCCCTGGCTTGCGGCGGCGAGCTCCGCCAGGCGTAGGCGAACGTCGGGCAGGACCTCGTTGAGACGCTCGTCGGCCACCTCGCAGCGTGGCACGTCGACCAGCACGTGGCTCTTCTTGCCGAGGAAGCCGAGCAGCACCCCGTCGCTGCGCCGCTCGAACGTGAGCTTCAGGCGTTGCCGATAGCCGAGGCGATCGGGACTCTCGAGCATCGTGACCTGGCGCAGCGCGACGTCGCTCATGGCCAGGCGCTTCTTCAGCTCACCGACAAGGATCGAGCGACGTGATGCAGCCTGAGCCGTTGCGCTGCCGGCCATCCAGGGACAGCCACCGCAACGGTCTTGCACGCTGCACGGCACCTCGGCCCGCTCGGGGCTCGGGCGAATGAGCCGCGCGATGTGGCCACGGGCCCAACGCTCCTTGGCTTCGCTGAGGGCGACATCGACCACGTCGCCCGGAACAGCGTCGGGCACGAACACGACGCGGCCTGCCAACGGCCCGTCAGACGGAATGCCGACGCCTTCCCCGCCATGCGCCCAACGCAGGATCTCGAGCCCCAGCAACGTCGTCGGAGAGGCTTTGGGGCGGCGCTCACGGCGCGCAGGTCGCTTGTTAGAATGTCGCGCCATCGGGGTCTCTCCAGCGATTTCCGGAACACTGCTAGCAGGAAGGGAGACGCGAGGTCAGCGAAACGTGGCGCGAGCACGACCGACAGGCCCGCCGTATCGCCTTGGGCTGCCGTTGCCGGCAGGCCCGCCGTATCGCCTTGGGCTGCCGTTGCCGGCAGGCCCGCCGTATCGCCTTGG
>Ga0105046_10000414_pt1 | contig 58964 bp, 58 predicted proteins | sample MAT03_FD_78385 | JGI IMG/M metagenome (GOLD analysis project Ga0105046, IMG submission 78385) | Freshwater microbial communities from Lake Fryxell liftoff mats and glacier meltwater in Antarctica - MAT-03 (megahit assembly) | ecosystem: Environmental > Aquatic > Freshwater > Ice > Liftoff...
GATGCCTTTCATGGTTTGCACCACCTGGCCCACCACCTCGCCGCCGCGCACCGCCACGCTGGAGGCGCTTTGGGCGAGCTGGTTGCCCTGGCGCGCGTTGTCGGCGTTCTGGCGCACGGTGCCCGAGAGTTCTTCCATCGAGGCGGCCGTCTGTTCCAGCGCACTAGCCTGTTCTTCGGTGCGGCTGGACAGGTCGTTGTTGCCCTGGGCGATCTGTGCACTCGCCGTGGCCACGCTGTCTGCGTTTTGTCGCACGTGGGTCACGACCAGGGCCAGGCTGTCCTGCATGGCCTTGAGCTGCGCCATCATGCTGCTGTTGTCGCCTGGCCGCAGCGGCACACGCGACGTGAGGTCGCCATCGGTCACCCTGCGGGCCAATTCGGCTGCGTCACCAGGTTCGCCGCCCAGTGCACCCATCAGGCCACGTGTGAGGTACCAGCCCAGCAGGGCGGCCAACACAACGCTGAGCAGACTGCTGCCGATCAGCAGGTTGCGCGCCTTCAGGTATTCGGCCTGGGCCTCTTCAAACTGCCTGGCATTGTTGGCTTCCTGAAGGGCCAGGTTTTCGTCGATCGCCGACTGCCATTTTTCTGTAGCGGATGCCGCCTGCCCCACCAGGAGGTCCACCGCTTCCGCCTTTTTGCCGGCCTGATCGAGCTCCAGCACCTTGTTGACAAGTGGGCGGGTGGTATCGGCCTCCTGGCGCGTCTTCGTGCGGATCGCCGAGCCGACATCGTTGGCTGGGAACTTCTGCAGGGATTCCCAGGCCTGGTCGTACTCGGCCCGCGCCTTGGCTATCTTGAGCAGCTCGCGCTCCTTCGCCTCCTTGTCGTCCAGCAGCACGACCGAGCGCACGACCCGGGCGACCACGTGCACGGATTTGGCCATCGTGGAGTTGAGCTTGGTCCTGACGTTGTTGCTGGTCACCACCTCTTCCAGATTGGCCTGGACATTGTAGAGCGAACGCAGAGCCATCAGGCTGGTGGCCACGCCCAGAAGGACCAGGATGCCAAAGGAAAAAACCAGCCAGCTGCGGACCTTGTAGTTGGTGAATTTCATGACCGTTCTTTCTTGGGTGAGGTTTTGGGGATGCGGGTCACTGAGCACTTTGCTCGAGCAGGCCCATCTCTGCACTGGTCATGAGCTTTTCGATGTCCACCAGGATCAGCATGCGGTTCTCGACGGCACCGATGGCCAGGATGTGGTCGTTGGCGATGGTGGAGCTGAATTCAGGCACCGGGCGCAGCTGCTCAGGCTTGAGCGTGATGACGTCACTGACCGCGTCGACCACCATGCCGACAACGCGGTTGCCGATATTGAGCACGATGACGACGGTGAAGTCGTCATAGTTCGCCTGCTCCAGGTTGAACTTCATGCGCATGTCGACGATCGGCACGATCACCCCGCGCAGGTTGACCACCCCCTTGAGGAAGACCGGCGCGTTGGCAATGCGGGTGGGCTCCTCATAGGAGCGAATTTCCTGCACGCGCAGGATGTCGATGCCGTATTCTTCGGCGCCGAGCTTGAAGGCGAGGAACTCGCGCAGGTTGGTGGTTGCCGCCGCAGTCGCGGTGCGGGTCGTTGCGGATGCTTCTTGCAGGCCCATGGGTTCGCTTTCCTGTTGGTGGGGGGCCTGGTGCGTCCTCACGCACCGCAGAACATCCCCATCTGACGTTTCAAAATATAGTGCCCGCCGCCGGGTCTGCCCATCGGGGGAACACCTTAAAACCTACAGGAAAACACCCTAAGTCCAGTGCCGACCGGAGTTGCGCAGCGTTGTGCGATGGTCAGGTGGGGCATGGATCCTCCACTACGTCAACGGTTTTACTTGTTCAGGTGCGGCCTCGGCGCGCCAGTGCGCCTACATCCAGGATCAGCGCCACCCGCCCGTCGCCCATGATGGTGGCGCCGGAGACGTCGCTCACGCGGCGGTAGTTGGCTTCGAGGTTCTTCACCACAACCTGCTGCTGTCCCAGCAATTCGTCCACCAGCAGCGCGGCCCGACGACCTTCGGCCTCGACCACCACCATCACCGGCTTGGCGGGTACCACCCCGTTGCGCTGCACGTCAAACACCTGCTCGAGCGAGACCACGGGCAGATATTCCTCGCGCACCCGCACCACTTGCCCGGTACCGCCGATGGTGCGCACTGTGTCGGGTTGCACCTGGAACGACTCGACGACCGATGCCAGCGGCAGGATGTAGCACTCGTTGTTCAGGCCGACACTCATGCCGTCCATGATGGCCAGCGTGAGTGGCAGGCGCACCCGCACGCTCATGCCGAAGCCTTCGGCGGATTCGATCTCGACCGTGCCACCCAGGGCAGTGATGTTCTTCTTGACCACGTCCATGCCGACGCCGCGCCCCGACACGTCGGTCACGACCTCGGCGGTGGAAAAGCCCGGTGCAAAGATCAGGCTCCAGACATCTGCGTCTGCCATGTCGTCGGGCGCATCGATGCCGCGCTCACGTGCCTTCTTGATCAGCTTCGGGCGCGACAGACCCTTGCCGTCGTCGCGCACCTCGATCACGATACTGCCGCCCTGGTGCGAGGCCGACAAGGTGATCGTGCCGGTTTCGGGCTTGCCCGCCGCCCGCCGCTCGGCCGGCATCTCGATGCCGTGGTCGCAGCTGTTGCGCACCAGGTGGGTCAGCGGGTCAGTGATCTTCTCGACCAGGCCCTTGTCGAGTTCGGTGGATTCGCCATGGGTGACGAAATCGACCTTCTTGTCGAGCTTGGCGGCCAGGTCGCGCAGCATGCGCGGGAAGCGGCTGTAGACCATCGACATCGGGATCATGCGGATCGACATCACCGATTCCTGCAGGTCGCGGGTGTAGCGCGCCAGATCGGCCAGCCCCGAAACCAGTTGCTGGTGCTTGGTCAGGTCGATCTTGGTGCTGGTCTGGGCCAGCATGGCCTGGGTGATCACGAGTTCGCCCACCAGGTTGATGAGCTGGTCGACCTTCTCAACCGACACGCGCAAGGTGGAGGCCTCGGCAGCCGGGGCTGCCGGTGCCCGGACCGTGGACCGGCGTTCGGGCATGGCGGCGGCCGGTGCTGGCGCGGCGGTGGCGGTGGCAGGCGCCGCAGAACCGGGGGCACCAGGGGCATCATCGAAGAAGCCGAAGCTGGCGTCTTCTACCGGTGGCGGGACTTCTTCGGGCGGGGCACCTGGCGCGCCGGCGTGGAAGCCGAAGCCCGGTCCCAGCGGCAGCAGCCGGACCTGCTCGCGCGCGACGTGAAAGGTGAACAGGTCCAGCAGGTCGTCGTCGGTGCTGCCGGTGATGACCTTGAAGCGGCGCATGCCGTCGGCCGGCTGCCCACCGTCCAGCGGCTCGATGGTGCCCAGGTCGACGATCTCGGCAAACAGCTCCACCAGCTGGTCGGCGTCGGCGGGCTGGTCCAGCGGGCCGACCAGCAGTTCCAGTGCGCGTTGGCCTTTGGGCAGCGCAGGCGGTACCGCCGCGCGGCCCGTGGCGCCGGTTGCGGTGGGAGCCTTCGGTGCTGGCGCAGCGTGGGCCGGTGTTTCGCCGGCAATGAACGCTGCATAGCTGGCCAGCAAGCCGGCGGTCTCGATCGGTTCGCCCTTGCCCCCGCTCTGGTGCAGTGCCAGCTGGGCCTTGAGCGCATCACCGGATTGCAGCAACACGTCGACCATGGCCGCGTTGGGTTCGAGTTCGTGCCGGCGCAGCTTGTCCAGCAGGGTTTCCATCTGGTGTGTCAGTGCGGCTACATCGGCGAAACCGAAGGTCGCAGCGCCGCCCTTGACCGAATGGGCGCAGCGGAAGATCGAGTTCAGGGTTTCGTCGTCGGCTGACTCGATGTCGATCTCGAGCAGCTGCTGTTCCATGCGATCGAGGTTTTCGCCGGCTTCCTCGAAAAAGACCTGGTGGAACTGGCTCAGGTCGAAGCCTGCACCGTCGCTGGAGGTGTCAGCCATTAGCGCACGACCTTTTTGATGACTTCGATCAGCTTGGCCGGGTCGAAGGGCTTGACCAACCAGCCGGTGGCGCCCGCGGCACGGCCGGCCTGCTTCATCTGATCGCTGGATTCGGTGGTCAGGATCAGGATGGGCGTGGTCTTGAAGCTGGGGTGCTCGCGCAGGCGCTTGGTCAGGCCGATGCCGTCCAGGCGGGGCATGTTCTGGTCGGTCAGGACCAGATCAAAACTGCGTTGGCGAGCCTTTTCGAAGGCGTCTTCGCCGTCCACCGCCTCGACCACTTCGTAGCCGGCGTTCTTGAGGGTGAAGGACACCATTTGGCGCATGGAGATCGAGTCGTCGACGGCCAGAATTGAATGCATGGGGAGCTCCGGGAGTGCTTGCTAAAAGGGGAATGGGACGGGTGGATTCAGAACAGCTCGACCGAGCCGGCGTCCATTTCGGACTGGGTGACCGGGTTCGGCCGGTCGGGCGCCTTCTCGATGACGGCTTCACCGTCGTCATCGTCTGCGAACAGGCTGCCAGCCAGCTGGTCGGCACAGTTGCGCAGCCGGATCTGGGTGTGGTTGATCAGCTGCGAGGTCATGTCATGGAACTGGAGTGCGGTGACCGCGTTGTCGAGCTGCAGCTGGATCTCGTGCAACACCGTCGCCAGCTCGCGCGCAGGGCTGCGCCGGCGGTGCTGCGAGAGTTCCAGCGAGGCGGTGTGAAAGCTCGACATCAGCACCTGCGCCGCGTCCGCCAGCAGCACCTGCAGGCGCTGCAGGTCATTGCAGGCGGCAATCAGGTGGTCCTGCACATCGGCTGCCACTACCAGGGGAATGGTGGATGCCGGCGGCTCCTCGTAGGTCAGATCCTGTGTTGCGGGTGTGTCAGCGGGCATGGCAGGGGCCTTCACAGGCGGTTGGTGGATGCGCCGGCAGTGCTGCGCAGGCGTTCGATCAGACGGGGTGCAATGGAGCCCAGCGGCAGGACTTCGTGCGCTGCGCCGGCGGCGATGGCCTCCTTGGGCATGCCGAATACGACGCAGGTGGCTTCGTCCTGCACCAGGTTGTAGCTGCCGGCGTCGCGCAGGACCTTCATGGCGCGCGCGCCATCGGCCCCCATGCCGGTCAGCATCACGCCCAGGGCATTCGGCCCCACGACACGGGCGGCAGACAGAAACAGTACCTCCACCGAGGGCTTGTGGCGGTTGACCGGCTCGCCGTCGCTCACGCGTGCCAGGTAGTTGGCGCCCGAGCGCTCGACGCTCAGGTGCAACCCACCCGGGGCGATGTAGGCATGGCCGGGCAACACGCGTTCGCCGTCTGCGGCTTCCTTCACGCTGATGCGGCACAGGCCATCGAGCCGGGTCGCATAGTTGCGCGTGAAGCCCGGTGGCATGTGCTGGGTGATCATCACCGCCGGCGCGTCGGCGGGCAGGCCCATCAGCAGCGCCTTGGTGGCTTCGGTGCCACCGGTCGAGGCGCCGATGAAGATGATCTTCTCGGTCGATAGCCGGCCCAGCGCCGCCACCGGCGCCGCCGAACTGGCGGGTGTTGCCGCAGAGCCATGGCTGCCAACGGCCTCGTGCGATTTATGCACCTTGGCCGTGGCCGCCACCCGGATCTTGGCGGTGATGTCGGCCGCCAGCAGCTTGAGGCCATCGGCCACGCCGATCTTGGGCTTGGATACGAAATCGACGGCCCCCAGCTCCAGCGCGCGCAGCGTGACCTCGGCCCCGCGCTCGGTCAGTGTCGAGACCATCACCACCGGCATCGGGCGCAGGCGCATCAGCTTGGCCAGAAAGTCCAGGCCATCCATGCGCGGCATTTCGATATCGAGCGTGATCACATCGGGGTTGAGCTCGCGGATCATTTCGCGCGCCACCAGCGGGTCGGCCGCCGCGCCGACGCATTGCATGTCGCTCTGGCGATTGATGATCTCGGTCAGCAAACTGCGCACCAGCGCTGAGTCGTCTACCACCACTACACGTGTCTTGGTCATCTTGGAGCAGTCCTTGCCATGCTTGCAGGTCTTTCGGTGTTTCAGAAGAGGTCGACAGAGCCGCCCAGGCTGGCCTGCGGCGCGACGCGCTGCGCCGCGGCCCGCTCCTGGGCCTGCAGCGCCGCGGCCTGGGTGGGCGCCAGGCGCTTGACCATGGCTTTGCCGCTGGCTGGCAGGAAGCATACCTTGCGCGGGTAGATATCCAGCACGTCTTTGCTGACGACCGGAATGTGCTCGGTCTTGAGATAGTCCAGCACGAAGCTGGTGTTGCGTGCGCCGACATTCATGGTGTCCATGCCGGCAATCACCTGGCCGCCGCCGAACACCTTGGCTTCGAGCGCATTGCGCGAGGCGCCGCGCTTGAGCATCTCGTTGATCAGCAGTTCCATGGCGTAGGAGCCATAGCGGCCGTCGCTGCCGACACCTTCTGGCAGCATGAAGTGGTTCAGGCCGCCGACCCGTGCATGGCGGTCCCACAGGCAGGCTGCGATGCACGAACCGAGTGTGGTCATGATGAGGATGTCTTCGGTCTCGACGTAATACTCGCCGGGCAACACCTTCACTGCAATGCTCTGGAAGTGGGTTTCGTACCAGAAAAACGATGCTTCGCCCGGCTTGCGCGAGGCGGCTTTCAGGCGCGCCAGGTGCGCGGCCGCAGCATTGGAGGTCGGCCGCAGGGAGGAGGCGGTGTCGTTCATGCTGCCTGGACGCATTCGTAGACGGTCTTGCCGCGCAGCCGGAACAGGTCGCGCGACTCACTGAAGTTCTCCGAGTGTCCGGCGAACATCAGCCCGTGGGGCTGCATCGCCCGGCGCATGCGCTCCAGTACCCGGCGCTGGGTCGGCCCGTCGAAATAGATCATGACATTGCGGCAGAACACGATGTCAAACGGTTCGCCGAGCGACCACTGGGCGTCCATCAGGTTGAACGGGCGGAACTCGACCAGGCGGCGCAGCTCCGGCTTGACCCGGATGAAGCCGCCGTTGTCGCCGGTTCCGCGCATGAAGTAGCGCTTGAGCATGTCGGCGCTCAGGCCCCGTGCGTCGGCCGGGTAGACGCCCCGGTCGGCCCGGGCCAGCACCTTGGTGTCGATGTCACTGCACATGATCTGCACCGGTGCCGACGGGCCCAGGGCTTCGGCCACGGTCATGGCCAGCGAATAGGGCTCTTCGCCCGTGGATGCGGCATTGCACCAGATGCGCCAGCGTCGCCCCTTGTGCCGGATCAGCTCGGCGGCCAGCACCGGGAAATGGTGGTCTTCGCGAAAGAAGGAGGTGAGGTTGGTGGTCAGGCAGTTGACGAACTCCTGCCACTCGCTCTCGGCATCGGGCCCGCGCGATTGCTCCAGCCACTGCAGGTAGTCGGCAAAGCTGCGGTAGCCGATATCGCGCAGCCGGCGCGACAGACGGCTGTAGACCATGGCCTGCTTGCCGGCATGCAGACTGATGCCGGCACGCTGGTAGATCAGCTTGCGCACGCGCTCGAAATCGGCGCCCGAAAAACTGAACTCGCTGTCGCGACCGCTATCCTGCATGGCGGCCATGGAGCGCTTCCGGTTTGGATCCATGGCGCATTCCCGCAGCGACTGAGCGGTCATGGGGCAGGGTAGTGGCGGTTTGCACAGGGTGTGGTCCAAAGGAATTGGGAAGAAGAACTGTAGGTGACGCCAGCACTGCGCGACATCAGGCAGATACCTGAGTCCGGCCGGAAAAACACCTGAAGCGTGGTCAGACCGCTTGCAAAGCCCCTATCATCGGGCATCATTTATTGCACCTGCCATCTAGCCAAGGACTCTCCGTGAGCGATCTTTCCCAAATGAAGTTCCTCGTTGTGGACGACTTCTCCACCATGCGCCGCATTGTCAGGGGCCTGCTCAAGGAAATGGGCATGAACCACGTCGACGAGGCCGAGGACGGGGCGATCGCCTTGCACATGGTCAAGAACAACAAGTACGATTTCGTCGTGTCGGACATCAACATGCCCAACATGAACGGTTTCGATTTGCTCAAGGCGATCAAGGCCGATCCAGACCTGAAATCCATTCCGGTACTGATGGTCACGGCGGAAGCCCGCAAGGAAGATATCGTGCTGGCCGTCCAGAGCGGAGCTGCAGGCTACATCGTGAAGCCTTTCACCAAGGCCACGCTCGAAGACAAGGTCATCAAGATCATGCAAAAGCGCGCTGCCGGTGGCTGACATGGACCCTACGACCGCAGCAGCATCCGGTGCGGCTCCCGCCGCATCGCCCGAGGTATTCCAGCAGCTGGGGCAGATCACCCGGCAACTGCACGACACCCTGAACCACCTCGGCGTCATGCCCAAGTTGCGGCAGTCGGCCGAAGGGCTGCCAGATGCCCGCAGCCGCCTGAGCTACATCGCCAAGAAGACCGGAGAGGCCGCCGACAAGGTGCTCAACGCGGTCGATCTTGCCAAGCAGGACCACGCGGACATTTCCGCTGCGGCGCGCAAGCTTGCCGCCGCAGTGGCTGCGGACAAGCTGTCGGCTGGTGCATCCGCAGCCGCTGTGCTGGCCTTCGTGTCCCAGGTAGAGGCAGCGTCCGGCCGCATGGACCAGCACCTCACTGACATCATGATGGCGCAGGATTTCCACGACCTCACCGGCCAGGTGGTGGCCAAGGTCGTGGCACTGGCTATCGATCTCGAGGACAGCCTGGTCAAGTTGCTGGTGCAGGCCGCACCCTCCGAACTGGCGCCAGAGCCCCCGAGTGGGGAACTGAACGGCCCGGTGGTCAACCCTGAGGGCCGCACCGACGTGGTCAGCAACCAGAGCGAGGTCGACGACCTGCTCGCCAGCATGGGTTTCTGAATCGGTCGGCTGCGCGGCAGGGCCCGCGCAGGGCCACGGCCTGCCGTCAAATCTGGAACACCGCCACCGAGCGGGACATCGAATCGGCTCCGTGCTTCAGTCCGGCCGCAGAGGCTGCCGATTGCTCCACCCGTGCGGCGTTTTGCTGCGTGGCCGTATCCAGCTGCGTCACGGCTTCGTTGACCTGCGCAATGCCCGTGGCCTGCTCGTGGGTGGCACCCCCGCCGATGGTCTTGTCGGCCGACCCCATTTGCAGCGTCGCCTCGGAGATCTGATCCGACGACTGCGCGATCAGCTGGCGGATCTCCTTTGCAGCAACGGCACTGCGCTGCGCGAGCACACGCACCTCGGAGGCGACGACCGCAAAGCCGCGGCCACGTTCGCCGGCGCGGGCTGCCTAGACCGCCGCAGTGAGCGCCAGGATATTGGTCTGGAAGGCAATGCCCTCGATCACGCCAATGATGTCGTGCACCTTGGCCGACGAGGCCTGGATCGCACCGATGGTGTGGGTCACCTGGCGCATGGCATCGTCGCCCCGGTGGGCCACCGCGCTGCTGCGCTCGCTGTGTTCGCGCACCTGCGACGCGGTGCTCGCCGTCTGCTTCACGGTGCCGGAGAGCTGCTCCATCGTGGCCGCGGTCAGGCTGGCCATCGTTTGGGGCTAGTCGCCGTCGACGTGCGTTGCACGCGTCCGAGCACCCCGCGCAGTCCGGTACCACGGGCTTTGCGCCGGCCAGTTCGACACTCGGGCATGGTCGCCGCCCTTGCGCCGGTTCTTCACCAGGCCGGTCCACGACCGGCCGCGGCCGACCGTTTGCCACAGATCCTTGTAAGCCCCGGGGGGCATGTCGGGGTGGCGCACCAGGTTGTGGTTCTGGCCGATCAGCGCTTCGTAGCTGAAGCCGCTGGTGATCACGAACGCCTGGTTGCAGTGGGTGATGATGCCTTTGTTATCGGTCATCGACACCAGCATCTGGTCGGCGGGGAAATCGTGGTTCTGCTGCGAGACGGGAAGGTTCAGTTGCACGGTGATCCTTTCGGTATGCCAGTGCCCTGCCGTCGTGTGCCGAGGAAAAGGCCCGCCCGCCGGTGGGCAGATACCCGATGCCACACCGGAAAACACCTGAGAGGATCAGCTGTCGGGTGAGATCAGCCCGTTACGCATGGCATAGCGCACCAGGCCCGCCACCTCGTGGATGTCGAGTTGCTTCATGAGCTGACTGCGATGCGTGTCGACGGTCTTGACCGACAGGTCGAGCCGGCGTGCGATTTCCTTGGTGCTGTGGCCTTCGGCGACCAGCTGCAGCACTTCGCGCTGGCGCGGCGTCAAGGCGTCGCCGGGTTGCTCGTCGGCGCGCAGGCGTTGGACGTAATCGCTCACGATGCCGCGCGAGACCGCGGGGCTGAGGTAAGTCTCGCCCCGCAGCACCGCCTTGACTGCAAGTTCGAGCTCCAGCGTGGCAGCGTCCTTGAGCAGGTAGGCTGCTGCGCCATTTCGCAGAGCCTGGCGCACGTATTCCTCGCTCTGGTGCATCGAGAGGATGATCACGCGCACATCGGGCTGGGTCTTGGTCAGACGGGCCGTGGTTTCCAGCCCGTTGAGCCCGGGCATGGCGATGTCCATCAGCACCAGGTGGGGTTGCAGCTGCTGGGACATCTGCAGCAGCGTGAGGCCGTCGCTTGCCTCGCCGACCACCTCGATGTCGGGCATGGACTCCAGCAGCTTGCGCAGCCCGGCGCGCACCAGGGTGTGGTCATCGGCGAGCAGGGCGCGCAATCGGCTCATGGAACCTCCTGGGGTAATACTAGCGGACAACGCATCCGCACGGTGCTGCCCAGGCCGGGAATGGACTCGATGTCGAGCTGACCACCGAGCAGCGTGGCGCGCTCTTTCATGCCCAGCAGCCCGATGCTGTCGCCGGCCGAGGCGCGTGCCCGCACCGCCGCCACGTCGAACCCGCAGCCGTCGTCGTGGATACCCAGCATCAGCGCGTCGCCATCGTGAAACAGGTCAATGTCGACCCGGCGCGCCTGTGCGTGCCGGGTGATGTTGGTCAGCGCCTCCTGCACCACGCGGAAGCAGGCGGTCTCGACATCGGGTGGCAGCCGTGTGTCGGCGAGGGCGGGCTGGAAATGCACCTCGAAGCTGCTGCGTGCGGCGGTCTGTTCGGCAATGCCGCGCAGGGCCGGGATGAGGCCCAGGTCGTCCAGCACCGACGGACGCAACGCCACCGCCAGGCGGCGCACATGCTGCAGGGCGTCCTCGACGATGCGCAGGTTCTCGGCGTTGAGTTCGGTCGGGGAGCGGTCCTTGAAGCGCTCGCGCGCCTGCAGGTTGATCTTGATCGCCGTGAGCGACTGGCCCAGCTCGTCGTGCAGTTCGTGGGCCACGCGCCGGCGTTCCATTTCCTGGGCCTCCAGCACACGGCGCGACAGCGCGCGTAGTTGCCGGGATTTTTCTTCCAGTTCCGCGGCAGCCCGGGTGCGCTCGGTGATGTCGCGGATCAGGCCGATGTAGGTGAGCTGCCCCAGGTACGAGATGCGTGAAACAGCCAGGCTGATCGGGAACACCTGCCCCTCCTTGTGCTGGGCCTGCATTTCGCGCACCTTGCCGATCACCTTGGCCTCGCCGGTGTCGTGGTGGTGCTGCAGGTAGGCATCGTGGTGCTGCCGGTCATGCGTGTCCATGAGAATGGAGACATTGCGCCCGATCACCTCGATCGGCTGGTAGCCAAAAATACGGGTGGCCGCACGGTTGAACGATTCCATGACGCCGTGGCGGTCGATGGTGATGACGGCGTCCACGACGTTGTCCAGGATGGTCTGGGTGTGAACGGCCGACTCGCGCAAGGCCTCGCGGCCGGCGATCAGCTCCAGTTCCAAACGCTTGCGCCGGGTGATGTCGCCAAACGTGCAGACGATGTCGCGCAGGTGGCCTGTTGCGTCCAGGCGGGGTTCCACGCTGACCTGCAGCCAGACGCGGTCCTGGGATCGTGTGCGCAGTAACCCCATCACGACGTCCAGAACCGGCTGGCGGTTGGCCAGGCACCGGGCTACCGGGAAAGTGCCCGCGGCAAACGGCGACCCATCCTCGCGCACCACATTCCAGGGCAGGTCGTGCACCACCTGGGCCTGCAACTGGTGGAGCTCCAAGCCGAGCAATTCGGTCGCGCGGCCATTGGCCAGCAGCACCTCGCCCTGCGCACTGAGCAAGAGCACACCGCTTTGCAGGTTGTCGAAGAGGATGCGGTAGCGGTCTTCGCTGTCGCGCAGCGCGGTCTCGATCTGGTGCTTGTACAGCGCCATTTCCAGCACGATGCGCAGCTCACGCTCGGCGTAAGGCTTGAGCACATAACCGAACGGCTCGGCCAGCTTGGCCGGCTGCAAAGTCGAATCGTCGGCGAATGCGGTCAGGAACACCACCGGTATTGCGTGGCGCAGGCGGATCTGGGTGGCGGCCTCGACGCCGCTCATGGTGCCGGCCAGCTGGATGTCCATCAGCACCAGATCCGGGTGCAGCTCGTCGGCAAGCAGCACCGCGTCTTCACCGCGTCGGGCATGGGCTACCGCGTCGTAACCCAGGCGGACCAACTGCAGTTGGATATCCCGGGCCACGATGGCCTCGTCTTCGACGACGAGGATGCGTGGTCGTTGTGCTGCTGTGCTCATGAGAAATGGATGCCAATCAAGAAACGTGTCTCGTTGACGGCATCATAGGCCCCCGAGGCCCCGGTCAGCCACCGGTAAAGGTGTCTGAAAGCGGCGCTGATCCGGCTTTAGGCGGGCTGCGTCCGCAGGGGAAGGCCGGCTTCATCGACAGGTCGACCGAGGCCCGGTCCGGTTGCAGGCGCAGGGCCCGGATCCTCCTGGCGGATCGCCGCAGCGATTTCGAAGGAGCGCAGCCGTTGCGCGTGGTGGTAAGTCTGCGAGGTGATCATCAACTCGTCGGCACCCGTGCGGGCGATGAAGGCCTGCAGTTGCGAGCGCACGGTATCGGGGGAACCGATGGCGGTGCAGGCAAGAACCGAATCGAGCAACGCACGCTCCTGGGGGCCGGCCTGTTCGTAAAAGTGCCTGCGCGGAGGTGGCAGCCGCGACGGGCGGCCCGAGCGGCTGTTGACGAAACCCTGTTGCATCGAGGTGGCCATCAATTCGGCGTCGTCCTGGGCGTCGGCCGCAAAGACATTGAAACCCAGCATCACGTAGGGTGTGTCCAACTGGGCCGACGGCCGGAAGCCGCCGCGGTAGAGGGCGATCGCATCCATCATCTGCGCTGGCGCGAAGTGCGAGGCGAAGGCGAAAGGCAGGCCCAGCATGGCCGCCAACTGGGCACCGAACAGGCTGGAGCCCAGAATCCAGATGGGTACCTTCAGCCCGGTGCCGGGTACCGCGCGGACCGCCTGGCGCGGCGCGTCCGAGAAATAATCCATCAGCTCGAGCACGTCCTGCGGGAATTCCTGGGCGTCAGACTGCAGATTGCGCCGCAAGGCCCTGGCCGTGACCTGGTCGGAGCCCGGTGCGCGGCCCAGGCCGAGATCGATCCGGCCCGGAAACAGCGATGCAAGGGTGCCGAACTGCTCGGCAATTACCAGTGGCGCGTGGTTCGGCAGCATGATGCCGCCAGCACCGATACGGATGCTGCTGGTGCCGCCGGCCACATAGGCCATCAGCACCGAGGTGGCAGCACTGGCGATGCCGGGCATGCCATGGTGTTCTGCCAGCCAGAAGCGCCGGTAGCCCCAGCCTTCCGCATGCTGCGCGAGATCGCGGCTGTTGCGCAACGACTGCGCGGCGTCGCTGCCCTCGATGATCGGGGACAGGTCGAGTACAGAAAACGGGATCATATGGTGGGGGCAGGCCTCGGTTCGGCGCTCGCTTCAAGGGTAATGGGGTGATGGTAGCGGCATCGGGCGGCAAGACGATTCACGGCAAGACGATCCGCGTCAACAGCGCATGCAGTGGCTGTGCTGTAATTTGTGCTGCACAGACGACACAGGAGCACCCCATGAAAGCCAGCTGGAACGGCACGGTCATTGCGCAGAGCGACGATACCGTGCTGGTGGAAGGAAACCACTATTTCCCCGAAAGCGCGTTGAATCGCGCGCATGTCAGCTTCAGCAACCACAAGACCATGTGCCCCTGGAAGGGGCAGGCGAGTTATTACTCGCTGATCGTCGACGGCGCGCAGAACCCGGATGCCGTCTGGTACTACCCTGATCCGAAACCCGAGGCCGAATCGATCCGCGGGCGGGTTGCATTCTGGAAGGGCGTGAAGATCGAGCCGTGATGCTCACGCCGCCCTACGGCTCGCCCGACCATCTGCCCCAAACACTGGCGCAGCAAGGGTATGGTGCGCTCAGTCCGCAGGGCGTGACGCTGCTGTCGGGTTGTGGCGCGCCGGACCTCGCGGCCCTGCGCGCATGCTGGGACGGGCTGCCGCCAGACGGTTACCTCAAGGACGGCGGCAGATACCGGCGCCGGCGCCACAGCTGTTTTGTGGTGGAGGGCGGCGATGTCACGCTGGCGCCGCACCGCGCGCATTGGCAACCGCTGGCCTACAACGCGTTGCATGGTGGCATGCAGCGCTGGTTCGAGCCACTGCTGCCGGCCACGCAGGGCCAGCCCGCGTGGCGGCCGCTGCTTGGCTGGCTGGGCCGGGTCGCGTCGGGCTTGCGTGGCGCACAGCCGTGGTTTGTCGAGGCGCACCAGTTCCGCATCGACACCACCGATGGCATTGGGCGCCCCACACCCGAAGGCGCGCACCGCGATGGGGTGGATTTGGTGGCGGTGTTCCTGATCGACCGCCAGGGCATCAAGGGCGGCGAGACCCGTGTATTCGATGCCGCGGGGCCGGCCGGCGTGCGCTTCACGCTGACCGAACCCTGGTCGCTGCTGCTGCTCGACGACGCCCGTGTCATCCACGAGACCACGCCGATCCAGCCGCTGCTGGCGGACGGGCACCGCGACACCCTGGTGCTGACCTTGCGCAGCGGGAGTTTTCAGGGAGACACCGTTCCCGCATGAGGTGGGACCGTGGCGGTCTGGCGTGCGGTTGTGCACCTGATCCGATTTTTTCAACCAGGAGCTGTCACCATGTTCAAACACTTGCTCGTCCCGATCGACGGTTCGCCCACCGCGCAGCTGGCGGTGGACAAGGCGATCGGCATTGCGCGTGCGTTTTCCAGCGCGGTCAGCGTGCTGTACGTGATCGATCCGTACCCGTTTACCGGCGTCGGGTCCGACTTTTCCTTGGGGCAGACGCAGTACCTGAGCGCCGCCCGATCCGAGGCCAACGAAGCCCTGGCTGAGGCCCGCAAGAGCTTCGAGGCGGCTGGCATCCGTGTCGGTGCGTCGCTGGTCGAAGCCCACGCCGTGTGGCGCGGCATCATCGAGGCTGCCGAGGCCGGCGGCGCCGACCTGATCGTGATGGGCTCGCATGGGCGCAGCGGGTTCGAGAAACTGGTGCTGGGCAGCGTGGCGCAGCGCGTGCTGTCGCATGCCCACCAGCCGGTGCTGGTCGTACGCCGCTGAGCCCGTGCCAGGCTGAGCGGCGAAAGCGCGCCGAGTCAGGTTTTTCGCCGCCCGTGATTCAGGTGTTCGCCTGATGGCCGACGGGCGGGTGCCTGCCTACACTGCAGGCAGTCCCATGCAGATTCCCTGTTCCTCCACCGCTGTGTTCCCGTGACGCTGCCGCGCATCCTGGTCGTGGAGGATGAAACCATCGTGGCGCTGGATATCCGCCTGCAGTTGACGCGCCAGGGCTACACGCCGGTCGGCCACGCCAGCCGCGGTGAGCAGGCAGTTGCACTGGCCGGAACGCTGCGGCCCGATCTGGTGCTGATGGACATTCAACTGGCCGGCAGCATGGATGGCATCGCTGCGGCCAGCGCCATCCGCGCGCAGTTCGGCATTCCGGTGGTGTTCCTCACCGCGTATGCCGAGGACGAGACACTGGAGCGTGCCAAGCAGGTCGAACCTCTGGGTTATGTGATCAAGCCCTTTACCGAGCGCGAGTTGCGCTCGGTGCTCGAGATGGCGCTGTACAAGTCGGCCATCGAGCAACGCCTGCGCGACAGCGAGGCCCGTTACCGCCACCTGCTCCAAGAACTCGCCGTGGGCGTGGTGATCTACGGTCCGGGCGGTACGGTGCGGGACTCCAACCGCAAGGCGCTGGAACTGTTGGGTTCTGGCGCTGTACCGTCGGCTGCAGGCGGCACGCCCGGCACGCTGCCGGTCGAAGGCCTTGCACTGGCGGCCGACCATCCGGCTGCGCAGGCCCTTGCCACCGGCCAGCCGGTATGTCAGATCGAGCTGCCCGTCGACCGGCCGGACACCGGCGCGCGCGTCTGGCTGTTGGCCGATGCGCAACCGCGGTACGATACCCACGGTGCCGTGTGCGAGGTGGTGGTGACCTTTGTCGATATCAGCCACCGCAAGCGCACCGAGGCCACGCTGGTGGCCCGCGAGGAGGCGCTGCGGCAGTCTGCCTGGCATACGCAGTCTGTCCTGGACAACGTGGCAGACGCCGTTATCACGATCGACCCTCAGGGGCTGGTGCAGTCGTTCAACAAAGCAGCGACGCAGATCTTCGGTCATGCCCCCGATGCAGCCATCGGCCACAACGTGTCGATGCTGGTGGCAGATCACGAGGACACCGGCACCCCCTGCCTGATCGGCAAGCCGCGCGACCTGGAAGGCCAGCGCAGCGATGGCAGCCTGTTTCCGATGCAACTGGCCGTATCCCACGCCGACAGTGGCAGCGCCGCCACGACCATCTGGCTGATCCGCGACATGAGCCAGCAGCGCCAGGCGGAGGAGCAGATCCTCCGGCTGGCTTACTATGACCAGCTGACCGGCCTGCCGAACCGGCGCCTGCTGATGGACCGACTGGCGCTGGCCATGTCCAATGCGGCTTACCGCGGCCAGCATGGCGCACTGATGTTCCTGGACCTGGACCACTTCAAGATGCTCAACGACACGCGGGGCCATGCGATGGGGGACCAGTTGCTGCGGCAGGTGGCCGCGCGCCTGCAGGTGTGCATGCGCGCGGTCGATAGCGTGGCCCGCCTGGGGGGCGACGAGTTCGTGATACTGCTGGAGGCATTGGCCTGCGACGCACCGCAAGCGGGCAGCCAGGTCGAGGCGGTGGCCCACAAGCTACTGTTCGCGCTTGGCCAGCCCTACCAGCTGGGGGAACAGCGCCACACCAGCACGCCGAGCATCGGCATCGTCCTGTTCCAGCATGGCGGGGACAAGGTCGACGACGTGCTGCGCATGGCCGATGCCGCCATGTACCAGGCGAAGGCGGCCGGGCGCAATACCGCGCGCTTCTACGACCCGGCCATGCAGGCCGCCGCCGAGGCGCGTACCCTGTTGGAGAAAGACATGCGCCGGGGCCTGGCGATGGGTGAGTTCGTGCTGCACTACCAGGTGCAGGTTGCCGGCGATGGCATCCCGATCGGTGCCGAAGCCCTGCTGCGCTGGACGCATGCCACACGCGGCATGGTGGCGCCCGGCGAGTTCATCCCGCTGGCCGAGCAGAGCGGCCTGATCCTGGAACTGGGGCAGTGGGTTCTGGAGACCGCCTGCGTGCAGTTGGCCGAATGGGCCGAGGTGCCCGCCATGGCGCACTGGACACTGGCCGTGAACGTGAGTGCCTCGCAGTTTGCGCATCGGGACTTCGTGTCGCATGTCTTCAGTGCGCTGCAGCGGGCCGGCGCCCGGGCCGACCGGCTCAAGCTCGAGCTGACCGAAACCATGCTGGCGGTGGACATCGAGGACATCATCTTGAAGATGTTCACCATCAAGTCGCGCGGTGTGTCGTTCTCGCTGGACGATTTCGGTACCGGATATTCCTCGCTGTCCTACCTCAAACGCCTGCCCCTGTCACAGCTCAAGATCGACCGGTCCTTCGTGCGCGACATCCTGAGCGACCCCAACGATGCGGCGATCGCCCGCACCATCCTGGCGTTGGGCCATACGCTGGGCCTGGAGGTCATCGCCGAAGGTGTCGAGACGTCCGAGCAGCATGCGCTGCTGGCGCAGATGGGCTGCGATGCGTTCCAGGGTTTTCTGTTCGGCCGGCCGGCCGCGCGCATCGATGCCCAGGGCGCGCTGGTCCCGCCAGCCGTTTGCCACTGAGCCAGACGCTCCCCTGGACGCTTGCGCAGATCAGCATCAGCGTGCTGGTTTTAATCTCACGCATTTGCGTGCACACACTACGATGTGCGTAGGAACATTAAATGTGCGCTTGACGACGAACTCATTGCGGCGGCCAAGGCTGTTGCAGCCAGGCACGGAACATCCGTCACAAGCCTTGTGAGAACCTCTCTTGAGCAGCAGGTTGCCGTCAACCATGACCGATCAACCATGAGCGCTTCTGGCGTCATGCACGGGTTGATTGACTATTCACTGGGATTCGAACCGCGCACTGCCGTCATGGCGGAACTTGGACTGGATGACTATGGATCGCTTTTGCGCCTGTTGAACGCTGCCAGCCTGCCTCACCCCATTGTTCCCATTGCAAAACGCAAAGTAATGGTCGCTGAAATGACGAGGGCTATTCGAGGTCTGTAAGGGTGCAGACGATTCGTATCTTCGTTCCTGACACAGGGCCATCGATATCGCTGGCCATGGGTGATGCGTTGGACCTGTTGCTTTTGCTGTCCACCGACGTTCGATTGATCCTTACGGATGTTGTCGAATATGAGGCAACACATCGATCAGAAGAGCTGGATGATGCGAAAAAACTGAAGTATTTTTTGGCCGTTCACGCAGATCGAATCGATATCAAAGGCACTTTTCTGGAAAACTTGCGCTGGAAGATCTGGAGAGAAAGAAGGAGAGAGGGGAGTCGGCAACTCTACCCAGGGATGCTGGTGAAATTTCGATCAACCGTCTCATCATCAACTTGCGAACGTCTAATCCCGGTGATCCAACTCTGGTCCTCATCGAAGACTCAAGAACTGGGATTGATCCCATCAGCCGCAGAGATTCGTCTTCGAATTCAAGCCAAAAAGGCGAGCATTCAATTTCTTTCTTCGATTGACAGAGCGGCCGAAAAAATCTCCGCAGGCACTGAATGACGTTCAAGCTTTCGGCCGCGCCACATCTGATGGCATGGTGTGACCCGGGAGCCGTTACCCGCACTGCCCCACGTAGCCACAAGCGGTGCAGAAGTCGCAACCGTCCTTCTTGATCACAGTCGGATTGCCACATTCGGGACAGGCCCGACCGGCCAGTGGTGCGGCGCTTTCGCTGCTGCCGGGCGATTCGAGCACCCCCATGTCGCGCACTGGGAAACCCTGCGCGTCCAGCACGCCGAGCATCGCGTAGCGGTGGATGATGAGCCGCGCGAGATAGGCCACGGTGGAGGGCCAGGTCTGCTGGCGCCGCGCATTGGTCGGCAGGCCCGGCACAAAGGCCATGAAGTGGCCCAGCGGCTCGGCATAGTTGAGCAACTTGCGCAGCTTCATGCCGATCCAGGCTGGGTCGATCACCCGCATGTCGAGCGACAACAAGCGGGCCAGGCCGTCGAGTGCGCGCGGGTAGTTGCCCGAGAAGCCGACCGCGCACGGCCGTGTGACCGGCACGCCGTCGGGGCCTGGCAGCGTGATCTCCTTGAGCATCAGCGTGAAGGCCTCGCCAGTGGCCGGGTTGTCCACGTCGACAGCCCAGGCCAGTGTGCCGGACGGGCCGGTGAGGGGTTCGTCGCGGCTGAACATGGCGTCCAGCACAGGTGTGGGGCCAGCGCGGCCGGCTGCCGGCAGGGCATGCAGCTGTTCGCAACGCCAGCGCACCACCGCGGCCGTGGCGGCCACCACTCCGGGAAACATGCGCTTCTCGCCGTACGGCGGAAACGGCATCTCGAAGGCGTGTTCCTCGGCCACGGTGGCCAGGGCGTCCAGCTTGAGCTGCAGCCACGCGGGGTCGTTGGCGCGCAGGTCCATCGACAGTGTCTTGGCCAGCGCGCCGAGGCCGCGTGGCTGCTCAGCACCATTGACCCAGACCTCAAAGGGGCGCGGGGTGCCACCTTCTTCGGGCGTCAACTCGCCCACGAACAGCGCAAAGTCGCCGAACGGATGGTGCACCATGAAGGTCCAGGCCGGGTTGCCTGCGGGCAGCTCCGGCCGGCCCGGCCAGCGCAACGAGGACAGCACCGGCGCGGGCAGGCGGTCCAGTGCCAGGCGGCGGTTGGCATCGTCGATGGTCAGCGGCACCGCCGCCGCAGCAGTCGCCGCAGCGGACGTGGTGCTGAGCACCGCACCCAGCACCTTGTTGGGCCGGTAGGTGGCCAGGCCCTTGAGTCCGGTACGCCAGGCCTGCAGGTACAGATCCTGAAAATCGGCATACGGATAGTCGGCCGGCACGTTGACGGTCTTGGATATCGCGGTGTCGATGCAGGGCGCCACCGCCGCCACCATCTCGGCATGGGCCTGCGCGCTCATTTCCAGCGCGGTCACGAAGGCGTCGGTCAATGGCGCATCGGTGCCGCGCAGGTGCCGGTACAGGCGCCAGGCGTGGTCTTCCACCGCGTACTCGCGCAGGCTGCCGTCGGGCATGCGTTTCTTGCGCGTGTAGGTCCAGCTGAACGCCGGTTCGATGCCATTGCTGGCGTTGTCGGCAAAGGCCAGGCTGATGGTGCCGGTGGGTGCGATCGACAGCAGGTGCGAGTTGCGCAGCCCGTGCGCCCGGATACGGTCCTTCAGGGCCTGCGGCAGGCGCGAGGCAAAGCCATGGCCGCTCAGGTACAAGTCGGCATTGAACAGCGGGAAGGCGCCGCGCTCGCGGGCCAGATCCACCGACGCGCCATAGGCGACGTCGCGCAGGGTGGCACTGATGGCGCTGGCCGCCTTGCGTGCGTCGGGGGTGTCGTAACGCAGGTTCAGCATGATGAGTGCATCGCCCAGGCCCGTGAAGCCCAGACCGATGCGGCGCTTGTTGCGGGCCTCCTGCTGTTGCTGCGCCAGCGGCCAGACGGTGGTGTCGAGCACGTTGTCAAGCATGCGCACCGCCACCGCGGCCTCTTCGGCAAAGGCCACAGGGTCGAACCGGGCCGTGGCCTCGAACGGGTCGCGCACAAAGCGCGTCAGGTCGAGCGAGCCGAGGCAGCAGCAGCCATAGGGGGGCAGGGGCTGTTCGCCGCAAGGATTGGTGGCCGCGATCGTCTCGCAATAAGCCAGGTTGTTGTCGCGGTTGATCTGGTCCAGGAACAGCACGCCGGGCTCGGCATGGTCGTAGGTGGAGCGCATGATCTGTTCCCACAGTTCGCGCGCGCGCAGCTGCCGGTACACCCACACATGGCTGCCATCGGGCTGCGTCACGCGGTGGGCGCCTGCGTCTTTCTGCGCGGCGCCGGGTTCGGCGTGGTGCACCAGGTCGACCGAGCCATCGGCCTGCACGGCGTGCATGAACGCATCGGTGATTCCGACCGAGAGGTTGAAGTTCTTCAGGGCGCCGCTGTCCTTGGCGCGGATGAATTCCTCGATGTCGGGATGGTCGCAGCGCAGCACGCCCATCTGCGCGCCGCGCCGCGCGCCGGCGGATTCGACGGTTTCGCAGGAGCGGTCGAACACGTGCATGTAGCTGACTGGCCCCGAGGCACTGCTTTGCGTGCTGCCCACCCAGGCGCCACGCGGCCGGATACGCGAGAAGTCGTAGCCCACACCGCCACCCTTGCGCATGGTCTCGGCGGCCTGTGTCAGGGCGATGTAGATGCCGGGGTGGCCGTCATCGTCCTGGGCGATCGAGTCACCCACCGGCTGCACGAAGCAGTTGATGAGGGTGGCCGACAGGGCGGTGCCGGCGGCCGACTGGATGCGCCCCGCGGGCAGGAAGCCCCGCTGCAGGGCCAGCATGAAACGCGCCTCCCAGTGCGCTCGGTGCTCGGCTGGTTCGGCCTGCGCAAGTGCGTGGGCGACGCGGCGGTTGACATCGATGATGCTGGTCTCGTTGCCTTTGGCGTATTTCTCGCGCAGGACTTCCTCGCTGATGGGCTGGGCCTGCCAGGTGGGGGTGGTTGCGGGTGGGTGCAGGGTATCGGTCATGGTGGGCTTTCTCCGTTAGCGAACCGGATCAGGGGGCGGCGGGCGGAACCTGCCCGTACAGGTACTTCCTTCTACACCAAACCGGGCGATCCAGCCAGCACTGACGATTGGCCGCGCCCGGGTTCAGCGCTCGGCGATGTAGTACTGCATGGTGACGGTCTCGCCCTCGAGCAGGAAGGTGCGCAGGTGGGCCTCGATCTCCTGGTCGGCCTGCGTGGCGCGGGCGCGCTGGTGCAGGTAGTCGGCCCAGGATGTCACGATGAAGCGTTCGACATAGCGCGAGGGGTCTGCCAGGTCGCGGTAGACGCGCCAGAAGGTGGCGCCATCGCGCCGCCGGGGCGCCCGCATCTGGCTGATGGCGTCCAGAAAGTCCTCGGCATTGGCTGGCAGGATGCGGTAGCCCATCTCGACCGCAATCGGACCGGCCTCCGGGTCGGGCTCGTGCGGCAGGAACAGATCCTCCCAGGGGGTGGCCGGGGTGACTTCGCCGGTCTCGCCCATGCGCAGCGGAAAACGCCGCGCCAGCAGCGGGCCAACCGCCATGCAGATGGCCGCCAGCGTAAGCGCGAACGACAGGCCTGCCAGATCGGACAAGGCCCCCCAGAAGGCCGAACCTATGGCGAAAGCGCCCAGCGCGCACAGCGTGTGCATGGCCACGGCGCGGGCCCGCACCCAGGGCGGCACACTGGTCTGGGTGGCCGTGTTGAAGGTGGACATCACCGCCATCCAGGCGCCACCGCCCACGACCAGCGCCGCGTAGACCGGTGGGTCCCAGGCCGAAAACGCCGCGATCAGCATCACCAGCGCGAAGCTCACGCAGCCGGCGGCCACCAGGGTCTCGAGGCCGAAACGCGTGCGCCAGCGCGCCATGAACAGTCCGGCGACGATGGCACCGATGCCCAGACAACCCATCATCATGCCGAAGCCGGCGGCTCCGAGGCCAAGCTGGCGTTGCCCGATCACCGGCAAAAGCGCCCACAGCGCAGACCCCGCCGCACTGTAGGCGCCTGCGCGCAGCAGTTGCGACAGCACGGTATGCGAGTGCCAGGCGAAGCGCAGCGCGCTGAGCATGCCGCCCCACAGGCGTTCGGCTGGCAGGCGTGTCGGCGGGTGCGGCTTGGGCGGAAAACGCCGGATGGCCTCCATCATGAACAAGGTGCTGAGCACTGCGAAGACGAAGTTCCAGGCCCCGCCGAGCGTGAGGAATACCGCACCTGCCAGGGCCGGCCCCAGCGCACGCGCCCCGTTGTAGGCAATGCCGATGGCGGTGATCGCCTGCGGCAGGTCGTGGCGCGGCACCGCATCACTGATGGAGGAATTCCAGGCGGGTGAAAGAAAGGCGGTGCAACTACCGGCCAGGAAGATGAAAAACAGAATCGTGCCGGCACCCCCCACCTTGGTCAGCACCAGCACCGCCAGTAGCGTGCCGACGGCGACCTGGATGCCTAGCGCCACCAGGATCAGCCGGCGCCGGTCGGCAGTGTCCGCCAGTACGCCTGCGGGCAGCGAGAACAGGAACATCGGCAGGAACACCGCCGTCTGCACCAACGCCGCCAGGAACGAGGAGCCGGTGAGCTCGACCATCATCCAGGCCGCGGCCATGGTCTGCATGGCGTTGCCCAGAAAATACACACCCCCACTGGTGCATAGCACCCGGAACTGCGGGTGACGCAGGGTTCGGCGGATGGTCGAAGCCGGTCGCATGCGGTGATTGTCGTTGCCCCGGCCTGCACGCTGGCCCTATGCGGGCAAGGGCAGGGAGCCGGTGCTCTTGATCTCATCCAGGCACACGCTGGAGCGCACGTTGTTCACGCCGGGCAGGCCCATCAGCGTGTCCATCAGGAATTGCGACAGCGCCTTCAGGTCGCGGGCCACGACCTTGAGCACGTAGTCAAAGTCGCCGGTGACCGAAAAGCACTCGAGCACCTGCGGCAGCACGCGGATCGCCTGCGTGAATTTGTGCAGGTTGGGGATGTGCCCTTTCTCCATGGCCACGTGCACGAACGCCACCACACCCAGCCCGAGCGCCGCGGCATGCAATCGGGTTTCGTAGCGCGTGATGACGCCCAGATCTTCGAGCCGACGGTGGCGCCGGTGGCATTGCGAGGCCGAGAGGCTGACGGCCAAGGCGAGTTCGAGGTTGGATGCACGGCCGTGTTCCTGCAGAAAGGCCAGCATCCTGAGATCGATGCGATCGAACACGACATCTTGCAATTAATTCTCCTTATTCGGCTGAATGATGCAATCTTATGCCTTGATGACGAGATTCACCGCGTTGATCTGCAACCCTATTCGGTAGGGACTTCACTACGATTGCCACAGCACAAAGCAGCCAGATGCCGGCGCGAGATTCCTTTGGTGGGATATTGCTTCTTCAGCCGCTTTGGCGCATGCTTGTTCGAAGACCCTTCTGTACCCCTGAGGAGTACCCGCCATGTCCGATGCCAACCCCAACACCCATGCCAGCCTCAATCCGATGGGCCTGATGGGTTTCGAATTCGTCGAGTTCGCGTCACCGACGCCCGGCTTGCTCGAGCCCGTGTTCGAGATGCTCGGATTCAGCCGCGTGGCCGAACACCGCTCGAAGGACGTTACGCTGTACCGGCAGGGTCACATCAATTTCATCGTCAACCGCGAGCCGCGCAGTGTGGCGTCCTATTTTGCGGCGGAGCATGGGCCGTCGGCCTGCGGCCTGGCCTTCCGGGTGAAGAACTCCCGCGTGGCTTTCGAACGTGCCCTGCAGCTCGGTGCACAGCCTGTGGAATTGCGCACCGGCCCGATGGAGCTGCACCTGCCGGCCATCAAGGGCATCGGTGGCGCGCCGCTGTACCTGATCGACCGCTTTGAGGATGGCCGGTCGATCTACGACATCGACTTCGACTTCATCGAGGGCGTGGACCGCCACCCGGTGGGCCATGGGTTCAAGATTCTGGACCACATGACCCACAACGTCTACCGTGGCCGCATGGCCTATTGGGCACGCTTTTACGAGACGCTGTTCAACTTCCAGGAGATGCGCTTTTTCGACATCAAGGGCGAATACACCGGCCTCACCTCCAAGGCCATGGCCGCGCCGGACGGCATGATCCGCATCCCGCTCAACGAAGAGGCCTCGGGCAGCGCGGGGCAGATCGAAGAGTTCCTGATGAAGTTCAATGGCGAGGGCATCCAGCACATTGCACTGCTGTGCGACGACATCCTTGCCAGTGTCGACAGCCTGCGTCGGGCCGGGGTGCCGTTGATGTCCGCACCCCCTGCCGCGTACTACCGGATGCTCGACGGCCGCCTGCCCGGGCACGGCGAGCCGGTTGACGCGCTGGCTTCCCGCGGGATCCTGCTCGACGGCAGCACGGGCGGCGGCAAGCAGCGGCTGCTGCTGCAGATCTTCTCGAACACGCTGCTGGGGCCGGTGTTCTTCGAATTCATCCAGCGCAAGGGCGACGACGGTTTCGGGGAGGGTAATTTCAAGGCCTTGTTCGAGTCTATCGAGCGCGACCAGGTGGAGCGCGGCGTGATCCCGGCGGCGCAGGTGGTTTTGGCGTGAGCCACGGTGCCGCAGCCGGCATCCGGCCCGGTCGTCCCGACTGGACCATCGACCAGGGCTGGGACCGCTACACGAAGCAGGACCATGCGGTGTGGCGCACATTGTTCGAGCGCCAGTCGCGCCTGCTGCCCGGCCGGGCCTGCGACGCGTTCCTCGATGGCATGGCGCGCCTGCCGATTGCAGCCGATGCCATTCCCGATTTCCGCGCGCTGAGCCAGGTGCTGATGGCGCAGACAGGCTGGCAGGTGGTCGCGGTGCCGGGGCTGGTGCCCGATGCGGTGTTTTTCGAGCACCTTGCGCACCGGCGCTTCCCGGCCGGGAACTTCATCCGTGGCCCGCACCAGCTCGACTACCTGGAGGAGCCCGACGTCTTTCATGATGTGTTCGGGCATGTGCCCATGCTGCTGCATCCGGTCATGGCCGACTTCGTGCAGGCTTACGGTGTCGGCGGCCTGCGGGCACAGCAGCTGGGGGTGCTGCCACTGCTGGCACGGGTGTATTGGTACACGGTCGAGTTCGGCTTGGTTCGGCAATCCGACGGCCTGCGCATTTATGGCGCGGGCATTGCTTCGTCTGCCAGCGAGACCGCGTTCGCGCTTGGCGACGCCTCGCCGAACCAGATCGATTTTGATCTGCAGCGGGTGATGCGCACGCTCTACCGCATCGACGACTTCCAGGAAAGTTATTTCGTGCTCGACCGTCTGGACGACCTGCTCGCCCTGGCCGGCATCGACTTTGCGCCCGTCTACGCCCGGGTCGCGAGACAGCCGTCGCTGCAGCCCGGCGACCTGTGCGATGCAGATCATGTGCTGCAGCATGGCACCGGCCACCACCATCGGCCAGAGGCAGGTGCCGGGCAGCGGCCTTTGGCTGGGCTGCAGGGTTAAGATCGTGCCAATGCATGTATCCGAGTCCCCGCGCCCGACACGCACCCTTGCCGGTTCAGGACTGACTGTGGCGGGCCTGCTATGCGCAATGGCATTGGCGCTGGTTCCGGTGCTGGCGCAGGCAGGCTGCGGCGACGCTCCAGACCCCGGCGTGGACTGGTCCGGCTGCGAGAAGCACCGGCTGATCCTGCGCAAGGCCGATCTGCGCGGCGCCAAGCTGGCCGGTGCCGACCTCAACGGCTCGGACCTGCAGTCGGCCAACTTGAACGGCGCAGACCTTACCCGAGCGAGCGTCGACCGTGTGCGGCTGAGCGGCGCCGACCTCAGCGGCGCCAAGCTCACGCAGCTGAGTGCCTTCCGGACCAACTTCGCCAAGGCGCGGCTGATGCGCGCCGACCTGTCGAAGGCGGAAATGGGACGTTCCAACCTGAGTGAGGCCGACCTCAGCGGTGCCAATCTCTCCAAGGCCGAAATTCAACGCTCGAACCTGCAGGGTGCGAATCTGACCGGCGCCAACCTCACCGGTACCGACCTGGCACGCGTCAACCTGCTGGGCGCCAAGCTGGCAGGTGCCCGCTTGCAGGAGAGCCGGCTTTTTCTGACCCGGATCGAGGGCGTGGATCTGTCGCTTTCCGTGGGCCTGACTCAGGCGCAAATCGACAGCGCGTGCGGTGATGGAAAGACCGTGCTGCCCAAAGGCCTGAACCCGCCGACGCGTTGGCCTTGCCTGAAAGACGATTGACGACATCTATGCCTACACTGGAGATTTCAGAACCAGCCGATCTGGGCCTGTGCCCGTTGCGCATCGCCCGGATGCGCGCCATCTTGCAAGACGAGATAGCGCGCCGGCGCGTGCCGGGGGCCGTGGTGCTGCTGGGCCGACGCGGGCGCATCGGCATGTTCGAGGCGCTCGGGGTGCAGGACCCGGCCAGCGGCGTTGCCATGGCGCGCGACACGATCTTCCGCCTGTACTCGATGACCAAGCCCATCGTCTCGGTGGCGGTGATGATGTTGCTGGAGCAAGGCAAGTTTTTGTTGTGCGACCCGGTGGCAAAGTACCTGCCCGAGTTTGCCAACCAGCAGGTGGCGCTGGAGCGGGATGGCATCGTGACGCTGCAGCCCGTGCGGCAGCCGTCCACCGTGCATGACCTTTTGCGCCATACCGCCGGGCTGACCTACGAGTTCTCCGGCGATTCGGCCGTGCAGCGCATGTACCGCGAGCGGCGGCTCGACGTCCGTGCGCCGGGCCAGGACAACGCCGGCGCCGCGCGGCTGCTGGCCGGCATTCCCTTGATGTTCCAGCCCGGCAGCGTGGGCGACTACAGCCGCGCCACCGATGTGCTCGGGCGCCTGATCGAGGTCTGGAGCGGTGTGTCGCTCGGCGAATTCCTGCGCCGCCACATTCTGGAGCCACTGGGCATGCACGACACCGGCTTTTACGTGCCAGCCGCGCAGCAGGGTCGCATCGCGCAACCGTTTGCAGAAGACCCGGAGGGTGGTGCACTGAGCCCGATGTTCGACGTGCGCGAGTCGCCGCCGATGGAATCGGGTGGCGGCGGCCTGGTGGGCACGGCCATGGACTACGCACGCTTCCTGCAAATGATGCTGAGTAAAGGCCAACTCGGCGGTGTACGCCTGCTGGGCCCGCGCATCGTCGACTACATGACCTGCGACCATCTGGGCGACATCCCTGCGAATCCGACCCTGCTGGAGCCCGGCGAGGGATTCGGCCTGGGCTTTGCGGTGCGCACCCGTGCCGGCGTGGCGCCGGTGCCGGGTTCGGTGGGCACCTACTACTGGAGCGGCATGGGCGGTACCAGTTTCTTTGTCGACCCGGCACAGGACCTGTTTGCGATCATGATGGTGCAGGGCATCAACCAGCGCTCGTATTACCGCCAGCAGTTCCGCAGCCAGGTCTACACCACGCTGCTGGACTGAGGCCCGGCCACGGTGCGGTGGCCCGGGCGTCAGATTTCGACGACTTCGAAGTCGGCCTTGGCGACGCCGCAGTCCGGGCAGGTCCAGGTCCCGGGGACGTCCGCCCACAGGGTACCCGGCGCCAGGCCGTCTTCGGGGCGGCCGGCCGCCTCGTCGTAAAGAAATCCACAGACGATGCAGAGGTAGGTTTTCATGTGGGAGGCTGGTTGCGTAACGATTCGGATGGGAGCGCAGTGCCGTCAGCGCAGAAAGTCCTGCACGGCGGCCAGGCCAGCTTGAACGGCCTCCTCCTGGGGAACATGCCCGACACCGGGCAGGCGCACCAGCGTGCTGCGGGGCAGTGCGCGCGCATAATCTTCGGCATTGGCGATCGGAATGAAGGCGTCCTTGTCGCCCCACAGCAGCAGCGTGGGCGCCTGGATGCTGCGTAGCAGGGGTACCGGGTCGACCAGCACCGTAGTCTGCAGCCGTGACAGCAGTGCCTGGCGACTGCCGGGTGCCAGCATCAGGTCGTGGTATTGCGTGATCATGGCGTCGGTCAGGACGGCCGGATCCGCGTAAGCCGGGGCCAGGTTCATGCGCAGCACCGGCCGGGGCAGCACATACCGCATCACACCCATGATGGCGGGCACGGCGGGCACCTGGCCGTAGGCGATACCGGGGCTGGCGAACCCATCGGGTGCCAACAAGACCAGCCGGTCGACGCGCTGCGGTTGCTGGGCTGCGAAGGTCCAGGCGATCCGCCCTCCGATCGAGTGACCCACGATATGGGCCTTGCTGATGCCGCGCTGGTCCAGCAGGGCCAGCATCAGCGCAATGGTTTTCGCATCGCGGTAGTCGCCTTGCGGGTCCGGGTCGCTCAGGCCGCTGCCGGGCAGGTCGAAACGCAGCACCCGGTAGGTGCTGGAAAGTTCCCGTGCCCATGGCTCCCAGCTATGCAGGCTGGCGCCGAAGCCATGGATCATCACGATGGCGGGGGCATCCCTGGGCCCCGTGTCGCGCACATGCAGCACTTGCCCGCCGACCTGGACCCGGTCGGCGGGAGACTGCAGGTACAGCGCCTCGAGGGACGCCAGGTCCCGGTCGGGCGTCCACAACAGGAACGCGAGCAAGGCAACAAGCAGCACGGCAATGCCTCCGACAACAGGAAGATTCATGGGTAATGACTTAAAGGTGATTTTGCAACAAGGCGCCTGCTGCCTGCAGGTCTGCCGGGGTGTCGATGTCGGTCACACAGCCGATGTCCTGCAGTTGCAGCAGATAAGCCGCGTGGCGGCGGATCACCGAGGCCGCACCCGACGGGCCGTGCAGGCCTGCCAGTGCCTCGCCAAAGACCGCCGAGAAGCCGACCGGGTGGCCGCGCCGGCCCTGCACCGTCGGCACCACCACAGCGTGCTGCTGCAACGCACGGGCCACTGCGCGCAAAGAATCCGGCTGGATCAGCGGCAAGTCGGCAGGTAGCACCAGCCAGCCGGCCGGACCGGGGGTGGCGCGCACTGCGGCCGCAATCGTGTCGCCCATGCCCGGGTGCCCGGCGTCCTCGAGGTGCCAGGGCAGGCCGCTGGCGCGCACCGCCTGCAAGGTGTGCTCCAGCACCGTGCTCGACCCGAGTGGCGCCTGCAACTTGGAGGTGCTGCCGCCAGCAGCCCGATAGCGCTCGCCCCGGCCGGAGGCGAGGACCAGGACGGTGGGCTGCGCGGTCATGGGAGCGCTGGGGGCCGGGTTGCGAGGTTCCAAGGGAGGGCAGAAGTAGGCAAGGGCGGCCGGTGAACCCGTCGCAGGTAGGCCAGTGTGCCACAGCGGGCTGTCTCGGATGCCCTTGCTCCCTCGCGCAGCCCCTGATGCAGTGTGGCTGTCACAATAGCGTTTCGCGCCAGACGGAGCCCTGTGCGGTGTTCCACCTGGGCGCAGTGCCCCTGATATTTCACCAAACCCAGGAGAAGGTTGCATGCATGTTCAACTCACGGTCAACGGCAAGCCCGGCACGGTCGACGTCGAGCCCAACACCCTGCTGGTGCAGGTCCTGCGCGAGCACTTGTTGCTGACCGGCACGCATGTGGGTTGCGATACCGCCCAATGCGGCGCCTGCACCGTGCTGGTCGACGGCCAGTCGGTGAAGTCCTGCAATGTGCTGGCAGCCCAGGTCAACGGCAGCAGCGTGACCACGATCGAAGGCCTGGCCGGGCCGGATGGCGCCATGCACCCGATGCAGGCGGCCTTCAAGGAGTGCCATGGTCTGCAGTGCGGCTTTTGCACCAGCGGCATGGTCATGAGCGCCATCGACCTCTGCCGGACCCACCCCGGCGCCGACGAAGCGCAGATCCGCGAGCAGCTCGAAGGCAACATCTGCCGCTGCACCGGCTACCAGAATATCGTGCGTGCCGTAGTCCAGGGCCGTGCGGCCATGGCATCGGCCTGAAGCAGGAGGCACACAGCATGTACACATTCACCTACGAACGCCCGGCCAGCGCCGCCGATGCCGGCGAACTGGCGGCTTCCGGGGCCAAGCTGCTCGCGGGCGGGCAAACGCTGCTGGCTTCCATGAAGCTGCGGCTGGCCAGCCCCCCGATGCTGGCCGATCTTGGCGGCATTGCCGAGCTTTCCGGTATTTGCCGCGACGGCGACGCGCTGGTGATCGGCGCCATGACCCGCCACGCGGCGGTGGCCGACAGTGCCGAAGTGCAGCAGACCCTGCCCGCGCTGGCCGATCTGGCCGGGCAGATCGGTGACCGCCAGGTCCGTGCCATGGGTACGCTGGGCGGCTCTGTGGCCAACAATGACCCCGCCGCCTGCTACCCCAGCGCCTTGCTGGCACTGGGCGCGACGGTGGTCACCACACAGCGCCGCATCGCTGCCGACGACTTCTTCCTCGGTATGTTCGCCACCGCGCTCCAGGACGACGAGGTGATCACCTCGGTCCGTTTCCCGGTTCCCCGCCGCGCCGCCTACATGAAATTCAAGCAGCCGGCGTCGCGGTTTGCGATGGTTGGCGTGTTCGTGGCCCAGTTCGACACCGGTGTGCGCGTTGCCATTACCGGTACCGGCAATGGCGTGTACCGCGATGCGGCGCTGGAGGCAGCGCTGACCAAGCGCTTCACCCCCGAGTCTGCAGCCGCCGTTGCCATCGATGCGTCGGACATGAGCACCGATATCCATGCGACCGCAGCCTACCGCGCCAACCTGGTCAGCGTGCAGGCCCAGCGCGCGGTGGCGAAGGCCCTGCGTTGACGGGAATCGACAGCATTGCAACAGCGCTGGAGGGCGCCGGCTACTTTGCCGACCGCCGCCTGGCCACCGCGGTTTTCCTGGCGCTGCAACTGCAGCGCCCCTTGCTGCTCGAAGGCGAGCCCGGCGTCGGCAAGACCGAGCTGGCCAAGGCGCTGGGTGTGGCGCTGCAGCGGCCCCTGGTGCGCCTGCAATGTTATGACGGCCTGGAGCAGCGTGAGGCGCTCTACGAGTGGAACTATGCCGCCCAGCTGCTGCATATGCGCGCCGCCGAGTTGCATCACGATACTCGGGCCGCGAGCGGCGAGGGCCAGCGCCGCGCCGGCGACGTGGAGCGCGAGGTCTACCAGGATCGCTACCTGATCCGCCGCCCGCTGTTGCAGGCGCTGGAGACCCCGGCACCAGGTGCCGTGCTGCTGATCGACGAGGTCGACCGCGCCGATGAACCCTTCGAGGCCTTCTTGCTCGAATACCTGGGCGAATACCAGGTCAGCATCCCTGAGCTTGGTACGGTTCGGGCGGCCGTGGCGCCGGTGACCATTCTCACCAGCAACCGCACGCGTGACCTGAACGACGCGGTCACGCGGCGCTGCCTCTACCACTGGCTCGATTACCCCGAGCGTGCGCGCGAGCTCGCCATCGTGCGGGCGCGGGTGCCGCAGGCGCCACAGGCCCTGGCGCGCCAGGTGACCGAGTTCGTTGCGCGCCTGCGCAGCGCCACCGCCGCCGGCACCTTCCACCGTGCGCCCGGCATCGCTGAGACCGTGGAGTGGTCGCGTGCACTGGTCGCGCTCGATGCCCGGGTGGTGGATCCGGAAGTGGTGGCCGACACCGCTGGTTTGCTGTTCAAGCAGCGCGAGGATGTGGCGGCGCTGACCCCGGCACTGACGGCCCGATTGCTGGCGTCGGAGCCGGTCTGACGGCGCTGGCGCTGCCCGGTGGGAACCATGCAGGGCCTTGATGCAGCCAGCGGCCAGCTGGCAGACAACCTGACCGGGTTCTGCCGTGCGCTGCGCCGCGCCGGTGTGCCGGTGGACAGCGCGCGCATCGCCCTGGCCCAGGACGCCGTGCTGCGGGTCGGGCTGGAGCGTCGCGACGATGTCTGCGCGGCCCTCGAGGCGGTGCTGGTCGGTCGCGAACAGGACCGGCTGGTGTTGCGCGAATTGTTTGACGCCTACTTCCGTGAGCCTTCGCAGGCACCACCGCTGCAGGCTGCACGGGCGCCGGCTGTCCCTGGACGCACCGATTCTGCCAACGCACGGCCCCGGGTGCGGGACGCGCTCGCCCCCCAGCTGCCGGCCCAGGCGCTGGCCCCACCCCGCCCGGACAAGGCGATCGAATGCGATGCGGCCCTGACAGCCAGTGACGTTGCGCGCCTTCGCCATGCCGACTTCAGCGCCCTGACGGCCAGTGAATACCACCGCGTGGAGCGGCTGGCCCGCGCCATCCGTCTGCCCTTGCCGGAGTACGCCGCGCGCCGGCTGCGCCCCGGCAGCCGCGGCGCGCGCCTGCACTGGCCCGGGGTGCTGCGGCAGGCGGCGCGCCACGGCGGCGAAGTGCTGCACCTGCCGCGCCTGCAGCGCCGCCGCCAGGCGCTGCCGCTGCTGGTGCTGGTGGACGTGTCGGGATCGATGGAGCGGTATGCCCGGCTGCTGCTGGCCTTTCTGCATGCCGCCACGCGGCATCTGCGCCGGTGCGACGTGTTTGCCTTTGGCACCCGACTCACCGACCTGCACGCTGCCATGCAGTGCAGCGACACCGACGGGATGCTGGCCATGGCTTCGCGCGCGATCGAGGATTTTGCCGGTGGCACCCAGCTCGGCTCATCCCTGTCCAGCCTGCGCCGGCACCACGCGCGCCGCCTGGTCGGCAACCGCACGCTGGTACTGCTGGTCACCGATGGCCTGGACACCGGCGAGCCGCAGCAACTGCTGCACGCACTGGACTGGCTGCGCCGCCACTGTGCCCGCCTGCTCTGGCTCAATCCCCTGCTGCGGTTCGACGGTTATGCACCGCTGGCCCGCGGTGCTGCCGTGCTGCACGCCCGGGCCGATGGCATGCTGGCGGTGCACAATCTCGAGAAGCTGGAAGACCTTGCCGCGAGCCTGGCGCGGGCGCTGGCACGTTGACGTACAGCGCATTCGCCTACCATCACCCCCCAATTCGTACTGGAGCCAGATTTCATGGACATGCAAGCCAGCCGGCAGCTCGCCGTCACCCAGCAGCAGGCCTGGGACGCGTTGAACGACCCTGAGGTGCTGAAGCTGTGCATACCCGGTTGCGACAGGATCGAGGCGACCGAGCCGCTGCACTATGTCGTCGGTGTCTCCGTCAAGATCGGCCCGGTGGCGGCCAAGTTTGCCGGCAAGATCCGCCTGAGCGACATGAATCCGCCCCACAGCTACACGCTGGGTTTTGACGGCCAGGGCGGCGCGGCAGGCTTCGGCAAGGGCACGGCCCAGGTGACGCTGATACCCCATGCGGGCGGTTGCGAACTGGCTTATACCGTGCACGCACAGGTGGGCGGCAAGATTGCACAGTTGGGCCAGCGCCTGGTGGACGGCGCGGCCAAGAGCATGGCCGAAGACTTCTTCAAACGTTTCGACAACGAAATGCAGCGGCGCCATCCGCCCGCGGTGGCTGCCGAAGCGGCGGTCGCAGAGCCGGCTGCCCAGGCTGCCGCTGCAGGCGGTCAGGCGATACCCGTCTGGGCCTGGGTCGGCGCTGCCGTCGCCGTGGTGGCGCTGTTCTGGTTGTTGCGCTAGCCGGTTCGTGGGGCGAAGGGAGCACCGACATGGAAAACCTCGATGTGATGGTCTTGCGTACCTTGCGCGACTGGCGCCGCGCGGGCAGGCGGGCGCTGTTGGCCACCGTGGTGCGCACCTGGGGTTCATCGCCGCGACCGATCGGTTCGATCATGGCCCTGTGCGAGGACGGCGCCGTGGCCGGCTCGGTCTCGGGTGGCTGCATCGAGGACGACCTGATCTACCGCCACACCCGAGCCTACGCCCAAAGCCCGCTGGCGGCTGCCAGCCCGGTCATGCCGCAGGGCGCACCGACTTTCGTGAAGTACGGCATCACGGCCGACGAGGCGCACCGTTTCGGCCTGCCCTGCGGCGGCACCCTGGAACTGCTGCTCGAATACGACCCGCAGGCCGATGCACTCGATGCGCTCCTGCGGGGCCTGGAGGCCGGCCAGCTGATGCTGCGCACCGTGCAACTGGCCGACGGGCAGGTCACCCTGGCTCAGGCGCAGGCGCCCGAAGCACTGCGGTTGAGCGCCACCGAACTCGTCAACGTGTTCGGCCCCGAGTACCGCATGCTGCTGATCGGCGCCGGTGCCCTGACCGAATACCTGGCCACGATGGCGCTGTTCTCCGGCTTTTCGGTCACCGTGTGCGACCCGCGCGAGGAGTACCGCGGCGCCTGGTCGGTGGCCGGCGCCACGCTGCTCAGCGGCATGCCAGACGACGTTGTAGCCGCCTTCCGGCCCGACCGGCGCAGCTGCGTGGTGGCGCTGACGCACGACCCCAAGCTCGACGACCTGGCCTTGCTGGAGGCGATCCAGACCGATGCGTTCTACGTGGGAGCCATCGGATCGCGGCGCAACAACGAAGCGCGGCGCGAGCGCATGATCCGCCACCTGGGGCAGACGCCCGAGTCGCTGGGCCGACTGCGCGGCCCGATCGGCATCTACATCGGCAGCAAGACTCCGCCCGAGATCGCCGTGAGCGTGATGGCCGAGATCCTCGCCGTGAAAAACGGCGTCGTGCTGCCGCGCGAGATGGCAGTCGCTCTGGCCAAGGACACCCGTGCGATCGCAGACGATGCAACGGCCGGACCGTCCTGCAGCGCGGGTTGAACGCCGTTTGCCCGGGCGAGGTCGCGGGGCAACGCGCGCGTCGTAAACTGTCTCTTGTTCATATTGCTCCTGACCCGCAACGAGGTATCTCCCCATGAAATCCACCCATCTCCTGCTTGCCGCCGCCCTTGCCGCCACCCTGGGCGCTCCGGCCTGGTCCGCAGATGACGAGACACTGCCGTCCGGCGTGCGGATCACCCACATCAGCGCCGGTTCGGGTGCCAGCCCCAAAGCCAGCGACACGGTCAAGGTGCATTACCGCGGCACGCTCGCCGACGGCAAGGAATTCGACAGTTCCTACAAGCGCAATGCCCCGGCCACGTTTCCGCTCGGGCGCGTGATCCCCTGCTGGACCCAGGGCGTGCAGAAGATGAAGGTCGGCGGCAAGGCGCGCCTGGTGTGCCCGCCGGCGACGGCTTATGGCGACAAGGGTGCCGGGGGTACCGTCCCGCCCAACGCCACGCTCACCTTCGAGGTCGAACTGCTCGCCATCGAGAAGTAAGCGTCATCGCGCCGGGTTTTTTGCTCAACTGTCTCTTGGAGGTGTTCCATGTACAAGCGCATCCTGTTGGCTTATGACGGTTCCGAGGCCGGGCAAAAAGCCTTGCTGGACTGTCAGGTCATGGTCCAGTGGTCAAAGGCCGACCTGGCGCTGGTGGCGGTGATGCCGCACCACATCGATTTCATCGGTGCCGAGGGCGGCTTTTACGACCCGAAGCTGGCCGAGCGCGAAAAGGAAAACTATCGGCTCATCCTGGAGCAGGGCCTGAAGGCCCTGTCGGACGCCGGCCATACGGCGCGTGGCGAAGTGCTGTCGGGTGATGTGGTCACCGAGATCACGGCCTATGCCCGCAAGATTGGCGCCGACCTGATCGTGGTCGGTCACAAGCACCTGGACGGCTGGGCAGCACGCTGGTGGCGCGGGTCGAGCTCCAGCGCGCTGATCGAACACGCGCACTGCAGCGTGCTGGTGGCCATCACGGCCTGAGCGGCCTTAGCCGTCCTACCAGTCCTCCTTGACCGCCAGCACGGCCCCCGGGCCCGCTGCCGCGCGCGCGGCCAGCCAGGCTGTGGCGGTACCGGCTACCACGGTCGCGGTACACAGCGCGGCCAGCCTGCCCCAGGGCAGCAGCAGGTCCATCGTCCAGTGAAAGCTTTGCGGGTTCACCACATGGACCAGCACCACACTGACGGCCAGCCCCAGGCCCAGGCCGGCCAGCGAGCCGACGGCCGTCCAGGCGAGGCCCTCGGCGGCCACCAGGCGCAGGATCTGCCCGCGCGTGAGGCCCAGATGCACCAACAGGCCGAATTCCTTGCGCCGCGCCAGCACCTGGGCGCTGAAGTTCGCCGCCACGCCGAACAAGCCGATGGCAATGGCCACCGCCTGCAGCCAGTAGGTGACCGCAAAGCTGCGGTCAAAGATGCGCAACGACAGCGCGCGGATCTCGCCCACGCTGGCAAACTCCAGCAGAGCCGCGCCGGCGCTGGCGCGGGCCGCCTCCCGGATGGCTGTTTGCAGAGCGCCCGGGTCGGTGCCGGGGACCATCCAGAGAGCCAGGTCGTTGGCCCGGTCGTCACCGGTCAGTCGCTCGAAATCGCGCCGGTCGATCGCGATCGATCCGAACTGGCGGGCATAGTCGCGCCAGACGCCGGCCACGAAGAAACGGGTGCCCGCAGACGCGCCGCCGGCACCTGCAGGCGCAAGCATGCCGACCAGCGGTTCGAAGTACTCGCCAGTGCGGGCACCGTACAGGTCGACCATCGATTCGCTGACGTAGATCGCCACGCTGCCGGGCGGTGCCGCCACCGGATTGCCGACCAGCGGCAGCGTGCGGGCCGGGTCACCGATGCTGCGTGACAGCAGTGCCACGCTGCCCTTGGCCGGGTCCAGCGCGAGCGCCGTGGTGCGGACGGTCTCGAGGGCCTGTACGCCGGGAATGCCGCGCACGGCCTGCACGAATGCGGGCGGCAGGTAGGCACCTTCTCCGGCGCCCGGACTGATGGCCGTGCGCACGTACAGGTCGGCTGGCAGCACCACGTCGAGCCAGCGGGTGACCGACTCGCGAAAACTCGCCACCATCACGGTGAGTGCCACGGCCAGGCTCAGCGATGCCACCACGCCGCTGATGGCCACGGCGGCACTGGAGCGCACCCGGCGCGCGCGCTCGATGGCCAGCATCGGCAGCAGCCAGCGCGACAACAGCGGCGCCAGCCGGTTGTAGAGCAGGGCGATGAGGGCAGGCAGGGCACTGATGCCCCCGACCAGCAGCAGCGCGATCGCCCCATACGCCGCCAGTGCAATACCCCCTACCGGCGGCGCCAGCGCAAGGCAACCGGCCAGCACCAGCAGCACCAGGGCCAGCCATGGGTGGTTAGCGCCGTCGCCCTGCAGGCCCAGTCCCTTGAGGGTCTGCGCCGGGGGCAACCGCTGTGCAGCACGCGCCGGTATCCAGCCACCGACCAGCGCCGCCACCACGCCCAGCAGAAAGTAGGCCGATGCCGCCAGGCTGTCCCATTGCAAAGGGGGTGCCACGCCGGTGAAGAAGCCGCCGCCCAGGTCACCGCCCAGCAAGCGCAATGCCAGCCAGGCCAGGCCGGTGCCCAGAGCGATGCCGGCCGCACTGCCGACCAACCCCAGAACCAGCGATTCGGTCAGCACCAGCTGCAGGCGCTCGCGCCCGGACAGGCCGAGCACCCCGAGCAGCGCGAACTGCTGCGCGCGCTTGGCCACACTCAGCGCCAGCACCGAGAACACCAAAAATGCGCCGGTGAACAGCGCCACGAGGGCCAGCACGGTCAGGTTGACCCGGTAGGCGCGCGAGAGGTTGCTGATGCGCTGTTCGGCGTCGCCCGGTTGCACCACCGACCACTGCGGTTTCCACAAGGGGTCGGCGCGCAAGGCCGCGATCAGCGCCTGGCGGTCGGCCCCGGGCGCCAGCCGCAGGTCGATGCGCGACAGTGCACCACCGCGGCCAAACAGGTCCTGCGCCGCACCGATGTCCATCACGGCCAGCGGAGCCCCGGAGGCGGCCACACGCCCGGCCACGGTCACTGGCAGCAGTTGCAGCCCCTGCTGGATCTGCAGTGTGCGCGGCAGCCCGGTGCCGCCGCCCAGTGCCTCGGCAGCGGCTGCGTTGAGGAACACCGTGGCCGGCGCAAACAAATCGAAGCGCCCGCCCTGGCGCGTGGGCAAGGGCATCAGGGCCGGCGCGACGCGCGCCACCAGCAGCGCGTCGACACCGACGATGCGCAGGCCCACCCGCTTGCCGGCCGGGTCGAGCGCATAACTGCCGACTTCCAGCACCGGCGAGGCCAGGGCCACCCGCGGGTCGGTCGCCACGCGTGCATACAGGGCCTCGTCGAGGCTACCCTGGGCGGCACGCAATTCGAGGTCGGGCTGGCCGTTGACCGCGCGCACCGCCTGCGAGAACTCGCTCAGGGCCGACGCATTGATCAGCGCCACCGAAAAGGCCAGCGCCACACCCAGCATCACCGCCGCCACCGCTGAGGCATTGCGCCAGGGATGGTGCAGCAGTTCCTGCCAGGAGAAGGTTTTGAGCAACGCGATCACGAGCCAGTATATTGAGCGGCTGTTTGTCTTGCACCCGAGGACTTGATTCATGCCCGATCTCCCCACCTATGCCGATGTGGTTGCCGCCGCCCTGCGGCTGCAGGGCCATGCCAATGCCACGCCGGTGCTGCGTTCCAGCACGCTGGAGCAGCGGCTGGGCGCCGAGGTTTTCTTCAAATGCGAGAACTTCCAGCGCATGGGGGCGTTCAAGTTCCGCGGCGCCTTCAACGCCTTGTCGCGTTTCGATGCGGCCCAGCGCCAGGCCGGTGCGATTGCGTTTTCCAGCGGCAACCACGCGCAGGCGATCGCGCTCTCGGCGCGGCTGTTGGGCATTCCGGCGCTCATCCTGATGCCGCTGGACGCGCCACAGGCCAAGATCGACGCGACGCGCGGTTATGGCGGTGAGGTGATTTTGTTCGACCGCTTCAAGCAGGACCGCGAGCTACTCGGGCGTGACATTGCCGCGCAGCGCGGGATGACGCTGATTCCGCCCTTCGACCACCCGGATGTCGTGGCCGGCCAGGGCACGGTGGCCAAGGAGCTGTTCGAAGAGGTGGGGGCGCTGGACGACCTGTTCGTGTGCATGGGCGGCGGTGGCTTGCTCAGCGGCTGTGCGCTGGCCGCGCGTGCCCTGTCGCCGCAATGCCGCGTGATCGGTGTCGAGCCGGAAGCCGGCAATGACGGCCAGCAGTCGTTCCGCAGCGGCAGCATTGTGCGCATACCGACGCCGAAAACCATCGCCGACGGTGCGCAGACACAGGCGCTGAGCCCGCTCACCTTCGGCATCATCCGGCGCGATGTGCAGGATGTCCTGACGGCCACCGATGCCCAACTGGCTGAGTGCATGCGCTTCTTTGCCGAACGCATGAAGCTGGTGGTCGAGCCGACCGGCTGCCTGGCCCTGGCCGGCGCGTTGCATGGCGGCCTGGACCTGCGCGGCCGGCGCGTCGGGGTGGTCGTCAGCGGCGGCAATGTCGACCTGCAGCGCTATGGCGAGTTTCTGGCCGGCGCCGTTTAGTGTGGTAACGGGTTGACTGGACCCTGGCTTCATTGGCCGCTTGCCCGCCAGTCCCCTGGAGCGTGTCGGGTGGCCGCTCCGATCGCCGAAGGCAACTCCATGGATCGCCTGAAGACCCGGCTTGCGCGGGGACATTGCGGCCCCGTACAATCTGTCCATCACCGGGGGTGTCGGGTTGGTCGTCAGACCGTCCCGACTGAGAAATACCCCACTCACCTGATCTGGGTCATGCCAGCGTAGGGAGCGTGATGAGATGGATCCGTCGCACTGCCGATGCTCCGTTTTTTCATGTGTCCTTGCACGGGCACATTGAAAGGATGGACACGATGCACCGACGGATTTTTTCATTGTTGGCGCCAGCCCTGCTGGGTGTTGCTGCGGCCACAACGGTATTGCCGGCAACAGCCCAGGAACTGCGGGTCATGGCGCACGCGTCGTTCTCGCTGCCCAAACCCCTGCTGGCGAAATTCGAGTCCGATGCCGGCGTGAAGCTCAGCATCATCAAGGGCGGTGACGCCGGCGAGATGCTAAACAAGCTCATTCTGACGCGCGCCCAGCCGATCGCCGATGTCGTGTTCGGCATCGACAACGCACTGGTGGTGAAGGCGCAGGCCGCCAACGTGCTGGAGGCCTACAACGGCCCGGCCGGCCAGCGTCCGGCCGTGGTTCCGCTGGCGGCGGGCGTGGTGGCGGTCGATTACGGATTCGTCACGATCAATTACGACCGCGCCTGGTTTGCAAAGTCCGGCCTGGCGCTGCCGCGCAGCCTGGACGACCTGGCGCAACCGGCCTACCGCAACCTGCTGGCGGTGATGCATCCGGCCACGTCCAGCCCGGGGTATGCCTTCATGCTGTCGACCATCGCCGGCCTGGGCGAAGAGGCGGCCTTCACCTGGTGGGGCCGCATGCGCGCCAACGGCGTGAAGGTGACCAAGGGCTGGAGCGAGGCCTACTACACCGAGTTCACGCGCAATGGCGGCACCCGACCGCTGGTGGTGAGTTACGCCAGCAGCCCGGCTGCCGAGGTGTTCTACAGCAAGGAGAAACTCACCGAGCCGCCGACCGGCAGCCTGAACCTGAAGGGCGCCGTGTTCCGCCAGGTCGAGGGCGTGGCGCTGGTGCGCGGCGGGCAGCAGCGCGAGGCGGCCCGGCGGTTCATCGAGTTTCTGCGCTCTGCCCCGGTGCAGGAAGCCCTGCAGACCACGATGTGGATGTACGCCGCCGAGCCCGGCACGGCCCGGCCGGAGGTGCTGCGCCACGCCGCGGAGCCGACGGCCTTTGACAACCCGCCTGTCGAAGCGATTGCCGCACGCGGCGCGGACTGGGTCAGCCGCTGGACGGGCGTGGTGCTCAAGTAGGCCGCGCGCCGACCGCCAGACGATGAACGCAACGGGGGCGTCCCGCTGGCCAACGCTGGGGTTGGCTGCTTTGCCGCTGGGCTTTCTCGCGCTGGTGGTGGTGGCGCCTCTGGTGCGGCTGTCCACAGTGGCGCTGGCGGATGTGGACGGCGCAATCCTGGCCGCGCTGGTGCGCGACGACTACCTGCGCTGGCGGCTGGCCTGGACGGTGCTGCAGGCGCTGCTGACCTGCCTGCTGGCGCTGCTCATCGGGCTGCCGGTGGCCTGGGTGCTCGCGCGGCGCAGCTTCCCGGGCCGCGCGCTGGTGCTGCGCCTGCTGATGCTGCCGTTCGTGGTGCCCACGCTGGTCGCCGCGCTGGGCGTGCTGGCCGTCTGGGGGCCGCGTGGTGTGTTCGCGTCGTGGACGGGCATCCAGTGGCAGGACACGCCCTGGCTGCTGCTGTACGGCAACCTGTTCTTCAATCTGTGTCTGGTGGTGCGCGCTGCTGTCGAGGCGCTGGAACGGGTCAGCGCGGCGCGCGTGGCCGCGGCGCGCACGCTGGGCGCCACACCCTGGCGGGCGTTCTGGCGCGTCGAGTGGCCGGCCATCCTGCCGTGGCTGGCCTCGGCCCTGTGCCTGGTCTTTCTCTATACCTTCTCGGGCTTCGGTCTGGCGCTGGTTCTCGGCGGGCAGCGCTTTGCCACGATTGAGGTCGAGATCTACACGCTGGTCGCACATGAGCTCAAGCTCGCGCCCGCTGGCCTGCTGGCGCTGGCGATGCTGTTGCTCACCGGGCTGGTGGCGCTGTTGTATGCCTGGGTCGAGCGCCGCCTGGGTGCGCCTGCCCGGGCCGATCACATTGCACGCACGCGGCCAAGCGGCCTGTGGCAGTGGTGCGCGGTGTGGCTCGCATTGCTGGCCCTGCTGCTGCTGTGCGCGGCCCCGATCCTGGCCATCGCCCTGCAGGTGCTGCTGGCCGGGGCAGGCGCCTGGTCCGTGCTGTGGGAGCCCGAGACCCTGCAGGCCCTGTGGAACACGGTGCGATTCACCTGTGCTGCACTGGTGCTGGCCACGCTGCTGGGCGTGACCCATGCGCTGGCGGCGCGCCGCTCGACCTGGCTGCGGGCTGCCGCCTTTTTGCCCTTTGTGGTGTCGCCTGTCACGGTCGCCTTCGGGCTGCTGCTGCTGTACCCGGCCTGGAGCGCCAGCCTGCCGCTGCTGATCGGGGCCTATGCGTTGCTGGCCTACCCCTTCGTGGCCAACGCATTGGGCGCCGCGCTGGACAGCCTGCCGCCATCGCTGGCGCAGGTCGCGCGCACGCTGGGCGCTTCGCCACTGCGCGTGTTCTGGCGCGTGACGCTGCCGTTGGTGCAGCCGGCCCTGCGCCGTGGCATGGCGTTCGCTGCCGCCACGGCGCTGGGGGAGTTTGCGGTGACGCTGTTCCTGTCGCGCCCCGAATGGGCCACCCTCACGACGCTGATCTACGAGCGTCTGGGCCGACCAGGGGCTTCCAACCGCGCGCAGGCGCTGGTGCTGGCGGCCGAGTTGATGCTGCTGGCGTTGCTGGTGTTCGTGCTGATCGACCGGCCGGTGCGGGACCGTGACGGACGTCGGCCGTTACCGCCTTACCGTGCAGCCGGGTTGCCCCATGCTTGAACTGACGGCCGTCCGCAAAACCTTCCACGACCCCGCCGGCGCGCACTGGGTGCTGGCCGCGGGGTTGGACTTGTGCGTAGGGCCGGGCGAGACCGTCGCGGTGCTCGGCCCGTCGGGCAGTGGCAAGAGCACCTTGCTCAAGATGATCGCAGGCCTGGAGCCGCCCGATGCCGGCAGCATCCGTTTTGATGGGCAGGACCTGGCCGACGTGCCACCCGAACGGCGTCGCTTCGCGCTGATGTTCCAGGATTTCGCCTTGTTCCCCCATCTCGACGTACAGGACAACGTGGCCTTCGGCCTGATCGAGCAGGGCCAGCGGCGGGCCCAGGCGCGTGCCCGGGCGCTGGAGTTGCTGGCGGTGTTCGGCCTGGCGGACCATGCACGCCAGCAGGTCTGGAAACTGTCGGGTGGCGAGCAGCAACGCGTGGCACTGGCGCGCGCACTGATCACCGCGCCTCGCCTGCTGCTGCTGGACGAGCCGTTTTCGGCACTCGACGCCGAACTGCGTGCCAGCCTGCGCGACGAGTTTGCGCAGCGTATTGCGGCAGCCGGCATCACGACTGTGCTGGTCACGCACGACGAAGCCGAGGCGCGTGCGATGTCGCAACGCGGCTTTCGGCTTGCGGCAGGGTGCTTGCAGCGGCTGTGGTGAACGGCTGACCTGGGTGCTGCGCTCCATCCCTGCACATGAGCCTAAGGGCCCACAACGCCCTGCCCGGCGGGTTGAGCCACCCGGGCGCGCTGCTTCGAAGCTGCCCATCAGGCTGGACAACGCGCCATGGCCATGGTCGGGTGCGGTGGTCAAGGCGATATGCGCCCGCCGGATGGCCAGGGGCAGGTCGGCCACTGCGCTGGCTCGGGCCGGGCCAATGCCAGGGCAAATCCCGGTATCTGTATTTCGAGGTAGAAGGCGCTGGCATCACGCGCCAGCAGCACCAGGCACAGCAGTCGGCTGAGCGTCCTGCCTGGCGGCACGGAACGGCGCGGTATCGTCGGCACCGCTTAGCCGCCGACCGCCTGGGGCCAGACCGTTCGGGGCATCGGGGCGTATGTCTGCCCGATGGCCGTATGGTAGATGTCCTCCACCCGTCGCACGATGGCGTCCCAGCTCAGGCCTTGCGCGCGCAGGCGCGCTTCCCGCCCCATTGCGCGGCGCGCCGCGTGGTTGGCCGCCATGAAGCTGGCGAGCTGCACGAACGCGGCAGCATCTGCCTTCTGTGCCAGCATGCCGCTGTGCCGGTGGCGGATCAGCTCGCCCGCGGCCGCGTCGTCGAAAGCCACGATGCCCAATCCACTGGCCATGGCTTCGGGCGTGACGTTGCCATAAGTTTCGGTCAGGCTCGGAAACAGGAACAGGTCGCTGGATGCGTAGTGCGCGGCCAGGTCGTCGCCGCTGCGAAAGCCCGCGAAGATGGCTTGCGGAACCTGCGCCAGCAGTTCAGCGCGCGCCGGTCCGTCACCGACGATCACCAGGCGGGCAGTGGGCTGCTGTGCCTGCAAGTGGTGGAATGCCTGCACCAGTACCGGCAGGTTTTTCTCGGCGGCCAGCCGGCCGATGTGCAGCACGGCGACATCGTCATCGGCCAGACCCCAGTGCTGGCGCAGGGCCGTGCTGCGCTTGTCGGGCGAGAAATGCCCGGTGTCCACGCCACGCGCCACCACGGTGAGGGGATGGAAACCCGACCGGTCGAGCTGGATGCGCAGGGCTTCGGTCGGCACCATGGTGCAGTCGCAGCGGTTGTGGAACTTGCGCAGGTAACCGACGATGGGCTGGTGCAGCCAACCCATGCGGTAGTACTGGCTGTAGGCATGAAAGTTGGTTCGGAAGTCGGAGCACACCGGCAGCCGCAATTTGCGGGCGGCGTGGAGCGCCGACCATCCCAGCGGCCCTTCGGTGGCGATGTGCACCAGATCCGGCCGCCGCAAGGTCCACAGTTTCACCAGCTCCGCCTTGCAGGGCAGGCCCATGCGCAGATGGCCGTACATCGGGATGGCCATGCCGCGGGTCAGCACATCGTCTGGCTGCTTTGCACCTGGCGCGGTATCCGGTTCGGTTGGGCGGGGACGGACCAGTTGCACGCTGTGCTCGCGGCCGCGCAGACCCGTCACCAGGCGCGCCACACTGTTGGCGACTCCGTTGACCTCGGGTGGATAGGACTCGGTAACCATGGCTATGCGCAGCGAGCGCCGCAGGGGCTGCAGCTCTTCGACGAGATACGGCTTGGGATAGCGGTAGGTGTCCATGCCCGGATGATCAAATCCTTGCGCAACAGTTTGATGACAGTCGGGTCGCCGTGTTGCATGGGATGCACGTCACCAAATCTTCATTAACCGGCGTCACCATCGCGTCGTATCCTCAACCACCCATTCATCAAAGGACCCCGTGTGAAGAATTTTTTTGATGCTTTGTATGTCCAGCGCTGGGACGACCACCGCTATTACCACCACAACCGGATCAACCAGTCACTGCACCTCATCAGTGCCCTGACCTTTATCGTGGCTTATGCGTGGCTGCCCATCGATCCGGCGGTGTCGGCGCTGCTGGCATGGCTGGTGTCGATGACGACGCGGCAATCCGGCCATTTCTTCTTCGAGCCCCATGGCTACGACGAGGTCAACCGGGCGACCCATGCCTACAAGGAAGAAATCAAGGTCGGCTACAACCTGCGTCGCAAGGTGGTGCTGATGGTCCTGTGGGCCGTCTCGCCCGTGCTGGTGGTGCTGGCCCCGACGCTCTTTGGCACCGTGGTTGCAGCCGCCAACTGGTGGGACTTCACGCGCCACGTCGCCCTGGTTTGGCTGGGCATCGGCGTGGGCGGTTTGCTGTTCCGCGCGGCCCAGCTCACACTGCAGCAAGACGCCATGACGGCACTGGTGTGGGTCACCAAGATCCTGACCGATCCGTTTCACGACGTATACCTCTACCACAAGGCACCCTTGCACCTGTTGCGCGGCGAGATCATGGACCCCATGACCCACGTGCGCCAGCACGGCTGAATGTCAGAAGCGGTGGCGCAGCGCCTCTTTCAGGATGCTGCGCCGGATACGCTGGTTGGTTTGCCCCTCGACCGGCGCCCACCAGCCATCGTCTTGCATCTGGCGTGCCCCCGCCACGAAGCGCTCGACGACCTCCAGGAAGTCGGCGTCGCTGTAGTTCAGGCTGAAGATCATCCGGCCGCTGCCGACCCAGCTCAGGGCCAGGCCCTGCAGCCGCAGGTAGAACTGCAGCATCCAGTTGTAGCGCGAGGGCTCGGTGTAGGTGATGGTCCAGACGGTCGACATGGCGGCCACCCGCACCGGCAGCGAGGCCTGCGCCATCTGCGTGTTGAGCAACTCAGCGCGCTGGTCCCAGCGCGCGTCGAGGTCGTGGTAGAGCGCTTGCACCTGCGGCGTTTCGAGTCGCTCCAGAAAAGCCTGCATGGCACCCATCACGTAGGGGTGCGCGTTGAAGGTGCCACGCGCAAAGCAGATGTCGGCCGGCCGGTCGCTGCGGTAGCGCTTCATCAGGTCTGCGCGGCCGCAAACCACACCCACTGGCAGGCCGCCGCCGAGCGTCTTGCCGTAGGTCACCAGGTCGGCTTGGATACCGAAGTACTGCTGCGCGCCGCCCGGTGCCAGCCGGAAACCGAGGAACACTTCGTCGAAGATCAGCACGATGCCGCGCTCGGTGCAGACGGCGCGCAGTTCCTGCAGCCAGGCGGTGTAGGCCGCGCGATCAAAGCCGGCGCGGCGGCTGCTGTCGAGCAGCGCCGAGTCGCCGGGTGCAGCGGAGTTGGGATGCAGCGCCTGCAGGGGGTTGACCAGCACGCAGGCGATGTCCTTGCGCGAGCGCAACACCTGCAGCGTTCGCGGGTGCATCTCGCGCAGGGTGTAGGTGTCACGCACCCGGGCCGGGTTGCCCGGGCCGGGCTGCACGTCGTCCCACCAACCGTGATAGGCGCCGCAGAAACGCACGATGTGGCTCCTGGCCGTGTGGTAGCGCGACAGCCGTACCGCCTGCATCACGGCCTCGGTCCCCGACATGTGGAACGATACCTCTGCGAGTCCCGAGATCTCGCGCAGACGCTCGAGGTTGTAGAGCACGCACGGGTGGTAGGCGCCCAGCACCGGTCCCAGCGCCTGCGCCGTTTGCGCGCCCTGCGCGATGCAGGACTTGTAGAAGTCGTAACCGAACAGGTTGACCCCGTAAGAGCCCGCCAGGTCGTACAGCCGGTTGCCATCCAAATCCTCCAGCATCACCCCCTCGCTGGCCCGCAGGAACGCCCCAATGCTCAGGTGCCGGCGCAGGTAGTCGCTGTACTGGAACGGAACCCGGTAGGCGCCCGTGAATTGGAGGTCCGACAGGATGCCGCGCGCACTGGCTGTCGCTGCGTTGGTTCTTGCGAACCGCGTGGCGTAGGTGGTCGCCAGACGCATGAACCCGGCCCGACGGCGCGCGACCACATCGGCTGCTGCACCATCGGAGTCGAAGAACCGGTCCTCCTCGTAGTGGTAGCCGGGAATCCAGCGTGTCAGGCGCTTGGCCCAGCGCGAATGCCCGGTGAGCGACGGGTGCTTGGCCAGCGACAGCGCGATCCGACGCCGGGCCAGTGGCAGTGCCAGGGCCAACGCGGTAACGACGGCAAGGGCCGTCGCGCTCAGTTCAAAAGGTGGGGTGTTCATGCGGCTGAATCAGTTGCGAAGCCCCGGTTCTATGGCGCACACATGACGTCCTGATGAATCTTGTTCAAATCCTCCGGAGCGTCTTCGCCAGCGAAGACATCAACTTTCTGCTGACCAACCGCGTGCCGCGTAATGTCTTGACGCGGTGGCTGGGCCGCTTCAGCAAGATTCGCCACCCCTGGGTGGCGCGCGCATCCATCGCGGTCTGGCGCCTGTTCACCGACCTCGACCTGAGTGATGCAGCCAAGCCACAATTCGACAGCCTGCACGATTGCTTCACGCGTGCGCTGCGTCCCGGCGCACGGGCCATCGACAGGGCGCCCGACGTGATGAGCAGCCCCAGCGATGGCATCGTAGGCGCGTGCGGGCCGATCCACAGCGATGCGGTCTTCCAGGCCAAGGGCATGCCTTACTCGCTGGCAGAATTGCTGGGGTCCAGTGCCGACGCGCGGGTGTTCGACGGTGGCTGTTATGTGACGCTGCGCCTGACCTCGGCCATGTACCACCGGTTTCATGCGCCGCATGCGATCGCCCTGCAGCGCGTGCACTACATCCATGGCGACACCTGGAATGTGAACCCGATTGCGCTTCAGCGGGTCGAGCGCCTGTTCTGCCGCAATGAGCGCGCGGTATTGCACGCGACGCTCTCCGACGGCGGGCACCCCATTGCGCTGGTGCCGGTGGCGGCCATCCTGGTGGCCAGCATCCGCCTGCACTTTCTCGATGTGCTGCTGCATTTGCGTTATGCCGGGCCGCAGCGCATCGACTGCCAGGCGAGCGCCCTCAAGGGGCAGGAGTTGGGCTGGTTCGAGCACGGTTCCACCCTCATCGTGCTGGCGCCGCGAGGGTTCAGTCTGTGCCAGGATATTGCCGACGGAGTACGCGTGCACATGGGGCAGGCCTTGATGCGCCTGCCGGTTGGGGCCGGCGCAGGTGGCGCCTAAGGCCGCCTGCAGCACAGGCCCCCGAGCAGATGTGTCCGGTTTGCTGGGGCGCGCCGGGGGATTTTGGCTGAGGACGTGAATGCCCGCAGTGCCGGAAGGCCGACCGTGTCGAAGGCCCGCAACGCACCGGCACCCGGTCTTGCTGCAAGTCCTTCAAAGCCAGTTCGGTCGTGGATTGCCTCCATGAAAGCTTGGTGGAGGCAGGTGGTGCCTTCTCCGCTGCAATAAAAACGTCATATGCCGTGCATAGACTGCGGCGTAACAAAAGGTGATCGCAGGAATGACGGCTCAAATCGTGGTGGTGGATGATGAGCCCGGCATTCGGGACCTGGTTGCCGTGAACCTGGAGCGGGCGGGCCACCGGGTGCAGCGTGCCTGCGACGCCGAATCGGCGCTCGAGATGCTGCGCGAATCGGTGCCAGACCTGGTCATCATCGACTGGATGTTGCCTGGCATGACCGGGGTGGAACTGACGCGCCGGATGCGCGCCGATGGTCGCACGCGCCACGTGTCCATCATCATCCTGACCGCGCGGGACCAGGAGAAAGACAAGGTCATCGCGCTGGACAGTGGTGCCGATGACTACGTCACCAAACCATTTTCGCCGCGTGAACTGCTGTCGCGCATTGCTGCGGTGCTGCGTCGCCGGGCTCCCCAGGCCAGCCAGAGCGTGATCGACATGCATGGTTTGCGCATCGACCCGATTGCGGGCCGCTTGCTGGTGGGCGGCTCAGAGGTGGAACTGAGCCAGGCCGAGTTCCGCCTGTTGCACTACTTCATGTCCCACAGTGACCATGTGCACAGCCGGGCGCAACTGCTGGACAAGGTCTGGGGCGACCGGTTCGTTGGCGAAGAGCGTACGGTCGATGTGCATGTCCGCCGGCTGCGATCGGCCCTGAAGCCCACCGGGCACAGCCAAATGATCGAGACGGTGCGGGGCAGTGGCTACTTCTTCAATACCGGTGCGTCGTAGGCTCGCCCCCACGCGCACCGCGTGGCGCTGCGAAGGCGACTTGCATGGCAGACCATGGGCCGTTCGGACTATGCAGGCTTGCATTCAGGCCTGATTCACCGGCCTGTCACACGACGGGCCTAGATTCGCGGTTTGAGAACCCGACATGACCCTGAAATTCCGTTTTCGCCGCGCCCCTGCCCCCGGATTCACGCTACTGGAGCTGCTGGTGGTGATGGTCATCATTGGCCTGCTGGCGGGTTTCGTGGCTCCCCGGCTGTTCGCACAGGTCGGCAAGTCCGAGGTCAAGGCGGCCCGTGCGCAGATCGATGCACTGGAGAAAGCACTCGACCAGTACCGGCTCGACGTCGGCCGGTATCCCAGCACCGAACAAGGCCTGGCCGCCCTCAATGACCGTCCCGCAGGCGAGGCGAAATGGGCCGGCCCCTACCTCAAGAAAGCCGTGCCCCTGGATCCGTGGTCGCACGCCTATGTCTACAAGATCCCGGGCGAGCGCGGTGAATACGACCTGTTGTCAATGGGCAAGGACGGTCAGCCCGGGGGGGCTGACGGAGCCCAGGATATCGGGAACTGGTAGCCATGCAGTTCCAGGTCAAGGTCCTGCGGGCCGATACCGGCATCGCCACCATGCTGCTCGACGCGGTGGATGCTGGCGACGCGACCCGACAGGCGGCTGCGGCCGGCCATGCCGTGCTGGCCGTGAGCCGTGCCCCACTGGGGGCGCGCACACCGGGATCGTCGGCTGGCCGGTTTCCCCTCGTGTTGTTCAGCCAGGAGTTGCTGTCGCTGCTGGCCTCGGGGATCGCGGTGGTCGAGTCGATCCAGACGCTGGAAGAAAAAGAGCCCCGCCCCCACGTGCGCCGGTTGCTGCAAGGCCTGCTGGTCGGCATGCGGGAGGGCCGGCCCCTGTCGTCCACCCTGGAGGACTGGCCGCTGGAGTTTCCGCCTCTGTACGTCGCCTCGATGCGCGCCAGCGAGCGCACCAGCGACCTGCAGGGGGCGCTGGGGCGCTACATCGCCTACGCAACCCAGCTCGAGACACTGCGCTCGCGTCTGGTCAGCGCCGCCATCTACCCAGTGCTGCTGGTGGCCGTCACCTTGCTGGTGGTGCTGTTCCTGCTGGGGTATGTGGTGCCGCGGTTCTCGCACATCTATGCCGACATGGGCGGCGACCTGCCCCTGATGTCGCGCCTGTTGATGGAGTGGGGCCTGTTCCTCGAGAACGGGTGGCCCCTGCTGGCAGGTCTTGCGGGCTTGGCGGTGGCGGTCTTGCTGGGTGGCGGCGCACGCTGGATCGGTGCCCGGATGCTGCGAACCCTGTGGCGCGTGCCGGCGCTGGGTGAACGCATGCGCGTGTTTCAGCTGGCACGCCTGTACCGCACGCTGGGCATGCTGCTGCGCGGGGGCATTGCCATCGTGCCCGCGCTCGAGATGGTCAAGGGGTTGCTGTCCGAAGGGCTGCGCCCTCATCTCGTGGCGGCGACGACCATGGTGCGCGACGGGCGCACGATCTCGCAGGGCATGGAACTCAACGGGCTCACCACGCCGGTGTCGCTGCGTATGCTGCGGGTGGGCGAGCGCGCCGGCAACATGGGGGACATGATGGAGCGCGCAGCAGCGTTTCACGATGAAGAGATGGCGCGTTGGGCCGAATGGGCGACCCGCCTCGTCGGCCCGGTGCTGATGCTGGTGATGGGGCTGCTGATCGGCGGCATCGTGGTGCTCATGTATTTGCCGATATTCCAGCTTGCGGAGAGCATCCGGTGAGTGCCGCTGCGGCTGCCCAGGCCCCGATAGGCCCGTTTGCACCGTCCGAACTGGCGGCTGCGCGCCTGCTGGCGCGCAGCCGAAGTGGCGGCATGGTCCAGGCGCTGGGCGAGGTGTGCGCCGATGTCGGCGACGGCCTGTTGCGCCGCATTGCCGACACGGTGCACATGCCGATTGCCACACTGGCGGACATGGAGTCGCTGGAGCCCGATTTCGCCGGTGTGCCTTTTGCCGAGGCGTTGCAGCGCGAATGCCTGCTGTTCCGTGGCGCTTCGGGTCAGCGGGTGCTGGTACTGGCGGATCCGTTCAATGCGGCCCAGCTGGATTGGGCCGGCCAACGCGTGCCGGCGGCGCTCGAGATGCGGGTGGCGAGCCAGGGGGACATCGCCGCCTTTCTGGCGCGCCACGAGGAGACCTTGCGCGCTATGGACGGCATGGTGTCGCTGGAGCAATCCGGACAGCTCGACGGAACGGCCCAGGACATCTCGCTCAAGAGCATCAGCGAGGATGCCAGTCCGGTGGTCCGGCTGGTCAACTCGACCCTGTACGACGCGCTCAAGGCCGGCGCCAGCGACATCCACCTGGAGACGGCCAATGCGGGCATCTTCATCAAGTACCGGATCGACGGTGTGCTGGCGTCCGTCGGTGGTATTCAGGGCACCGAGAACGCGGAACAGGTCATCTCCCGGATCAAGGTGATGTCGGAGCTGGACATTGCCGAGCGCCGGGTTCCCCAGGACGGGCGGTTCCGGATCTCGGCCGCCGGCCGCGAGATCGATGTGCGTGTGTCGATCATGCCGAGCATCCATGGCGAGGATGCCGTGCTGCGCATCCTGGACAAGCAGCGGCTGTCGGAGTCCGTGGCCGGTCTGCGCCTGGATGTGCTGGGGTTCGACGCGCCGACCCTGCTGGTGCTGAGGGCACTGGCCGCCGAACCCTACGGCATGCTGCTGGTGACCGGGCCGACGGGCAGTGGCAAGACCACGACCCTGTACGCCGCCATCGCAGAGATCAACCACGGCCATGACAAGATCGTCACCATCGAAGACCCGGTCGAGTATCAGTTGCCGGGCGTGCTGCAGATTCCTGTCAACGAGAAAAAGGGCCTGACTTTTGCGCGCGGGCTGCGCTCCATCCTGCGCCACGACCCGGACAAGATCATGGTGGGCGAGATTCGCGATGGCGAGACGGCGCAGATCGCCGTTCAGGCCGCCTTGACCGGCCACCTGGTGCTGACCACGGTGCATGCCAACAATGTGTTCGACGTGCTGGGGCGTTTCACGCACATGGGGCTGGACCCGTACAGCCTGGTGGCGGCCCTCAACGGCATCGTGGCGCAGCGCCTGGTGCGAAGCAATTGCCCGGTCTGCGCACGTGCGCAGCAGCCCGATGCCGACGCCCTGGCCGCCAGCGGCATCGAGGACGCTGCTGACTACGACTTCCGTGCCGGCCCCGGATGTGCCCATTGCCGTGGTACCGGGTTCAAGGGGCGCACGGCGGTGGCCGAGGTGCTGCGGCTCGATGATGAGCTGCGCGAGTTGATCGTCAATCGCGAACCGGTGCGCCGGATCAAGGAGGCAGCTGCCCGCAAGGGGACGCGCGTGCTGCGTGAAGCAGGGCTGGCGCTGGTGCGGCGCGGGCACACGAGCCTGCAGGAGCTTTTGCGTGTGGTTCGCTGATCGGTCGCGCGTGGTCGTGGGTCTGGCGGCACACCAGGTGGTGCTGTTGCCGGTCCGCAAGGTCTGGCCGGGCCCACTGCATGCGCCGGTGGTCCGGGACTGTGCCGCGGACGGTGGCACCCTCTGGCACTCCGCGGTGGCTGCGTTGACCAGCGCTCTGGGCCAGCTGTCGTGGCGGCCACGGCGGGTTCGCGTGGTGCTCTCGGAGCGCTTCGTGCGCTGGCAGTTGTTGCCCTGGCGCGACGGGCTGGGCGGTGCCTCTGAATATGCCGCTTACGCCAGGCACCATTTCCAAAGCACCTACGGGCCGGCGGCCGAGAACTGGTTGATCCAGCTCGCGCTGCGGCCCCCCGGGCATGCCGTTCCGTCTTGCGCCATTGACGCTGCCTTGCTGGAAGCCTTGCAAGCCGCCTGCGCCAGTGTGGGTGCGTCGGTCGATGCGGTGGTGCCGCATTTTGTGGACGCGTTCGACCACTACCGCCGGCGGATCAGTTCCGGAGCGACGGCCTTCGGGCTGATCGAAGAGGATGGCCTGAGCCTGGCGGTGCTGCGGGGCGGGCAATGGCTGTCCCTGCACACCCAGAGGACCGATGGCGATCCGCGGGTCGCGCTGCCCGGCATGCTGGCGCGCGCCAGCGTGGAAGCCGCCATTCCGCTGCTGGGCCTGCAACTGGTTCTGGCAGGTGGCGATGCAGCACCCGTGGCACCCGAGGGCCTGCAAATGACATGGCTGCAGCCGCGGCAAACCGCGGGCGCCCTGGCCCGCTGGCACTTGGCGACGGCATGAGAGGGTCCGAGTGATGCAGGCACTGGGGATCCAGTTTCCGGCGGGTCGTCGCCCTGGCGCATGGGTGGGCCTGGCCGTGCTGGTATTCGGCCTGGCGATGCTGGCGTTGGTGCTCGTCAGCTGGAACGATGCCCGCGAAGCGCTTCAGCGCGCCGAAGCGCGCCAGACCCGGCTGGAGCGCCAGGCCAGCGCCGCCCGGGCGGTGCAGACACCGGGGCTCGCCGCTTCCGCAGCCCGCAGTGATGCCGCCGACCTGGCGCGCTTGCAGGCGTTGCTGCAGTCGCCCTGGGGCGAGGTGCTGCGCAGCGTCGAGGGCGCCAGCCTGCCGCAGGTGGCGTTGGTGAGTGTCGAGGGCGAATCCGCGCGGCGCAGCCTGCGCATCACGGCAGAGGCGCTGTCCATGGCCGACGCGATCTCCTATGTGGGCCGGCTGCGCGCCGCGCCCCAGATCGAGACGGCCACCTTGTCCAGCCACGAGCAGCGCATGGCGGGTGCCCGTCCTGTCGTGCGTTTTGCACTGGAAGCGCGCTGGCGCGCTCCACCATGAAGCCCGTCTGGCTGATGGCCCATCTGCGCTACCGGCTGCACCAGCATGGCTGGCCGGCGGCCGCCGGCCTGGCGCTGCTGTTGGCGGCTCTCGGCGTCATGCTGTTGGGTGTCGTGCCGATGCAGCAGAAAACCGCGCAGATGGCCCGTGATCAGGCACCACTGCGTCTGCGCATGGTGGCGTCCGCTGAGATCCCCGATGCCGACGCATCGCAGGCGGCCCGTGCGGGGCTCAACAGTTTGCCGGATGCTGCACAGGCGCTGGATGTGATCGCCTCGTTGCACAGCGCGGCGCAGCGCCATGGGGTGGCACTTGCCAGCGGCGAGTACCGGGTGGTGCGCGAAGGAAAGGCGCCCTGGCAGCGCTACCGGGTGAGTTTGCCGGCGCGCGGCACCTACCCCCAATTGCGCGCCTGGATGGCGGAATGGATGAACGCGTCTCCTGCGGTGGTTCTGGACGAATTCGGCCTGCGCCGGGACGATGTGGCGCAGGACACGGTGGAGGCGCGGATCCAGCTGTCCCTTTTCGTGCGGGTGCCCTGAATGCCTGCATGGCGCCACGGGGTCCTTGCGGCGGCACTGATTGCCAGTGTCGTGGCCTCGTTCGTGGATTGGCCGCAAGACGCGGTCGCGCCGCCGCCGGCCACGCGCCAGCGAACGGCGTCGGCACCGGCCGCGGCGCCGAATGCGACCGTGGCTGCTGCTGGTGCTGCGGCTCGCAGACCGGTGATGGATGCCAACGGGCCGAACCTGTTTGCTGCACGGGTATGGCAACAACCCCTGGTGCCGGCGGGTCCGCGACAGGCGCCCGAGGCTGCCCCGGCGCCGCCCATTCCTCCCTTGCCTTTCGTGTACTTCGGCCGCTTGATGCAAGACGGCCAGACGGTTGCCTTTGTCGGGCAGGGCACCCGCACTCTGCTGCTTCGCGCCGGCGACGAGTTGCCGCCGTACCGGGTGCTGGATATCTCGGCCACCGGCATGACCTTTCTCCACACCGCGCTGGACCACAAGCAGCGCCTGAACTTCGGAACCGCGAATTGAAAACCGACTCCACCCTGCGCACACTCCCGACCCTGGCCCTGGCGCTGGCCTTGGTGGGTTGTGCTTCCCATCCGGCACTGGAAACCGGGCTCCGCATGCAGGCCGAAGGCCGCACCGAAGACAGTGCCCTGCATCTGGCGCAAGCCATGCGCCAGGCACCCGACGATCGCGAATTGCGCGCGCAGTACTTCCGCCAGCGCGATCTCGCCGTGGCCCAGCTGATCGCCGCAGCCGACAGCGAACGCGCCGCGCGCCGGCCCGAAGCCGCTGCGGAACTGTACCGCCGCGTGTTGGTGCTGGACAGTGCGCAGCCGCGGGCGCGTGAGGGCCTGGCGGAGCTGGCCACGCAGCAGCGGCAGGCAGCCCAGGCGCGCGATACCGCCGCGCGCGCCGCGGCAGCGCCACCGACGCCCGCGCCGACACCGGCCCCTGCCACGGTGGCGGGTATCAATTTCAGCAAACCGATCACACTGGAATTCCGCGACCTGCCGATCCGCAGCGTGTTCGAGGTGATCGCGCGCAGTTCCGGAATCAACTTCGTGTTCGACCGGGACGTGCGTGCCGACACGCGGGTCACGATCTTCATGCGCAACACCGCCATCGAGGACGTAGTGCGCGTGCTGCTGGTGACCAACCAGCTCGAGCGCAAGCTGCTCAACGAGAACACCTTGCTGATCTATCCCAACACCCCGGCCAAGGCCCGGGAGTACGTGGAGCTGGTCACCCGCAGCTTCTACCTGGCCAATGCCGACGTCAAGCAGGCGCAGGCGCTGGTGCGCACGCTGGTGAAGACGCGCGACATCTTTGTCGATGAGAAGTTGAATCTGCTGGTCATCAAGGACACGCCGGCTGCGGTCAGCCTGGCCGAGCGGCTGCTGGCCACGCTCGACATCGCCGAGCCCGAAGTGATGCTGGAAGTCGAGGTGCTGGAGATCACGCGCAGCAAGCTGCAGGAGCTGGGCCTGCGCTTCCCCGACCAGATCGGTTATGGCCTGCTGCAGCCATCCACCACGTCCACCATCGTCAACAGTGGTGTGACACAGACCTCGACCGAACTCGGCGGGACGCTGGCGCCCGGGTTTGTCGACCTGCGCAACCGCGGCGCGATGACGTCTTTCGTGACCAACCCGGCGCTGCTGCTCAATCTGCGCAACCAGGTCGGCGACGGCAATCTGCTGGCCAACCCCCGCATCCGGGTGCGTAACCGGGAAAAAGCCCGCATCCACATCGGCGACAAGTTGCCGGTGTTCACCACCACCTCGACCGCCAATGTCGGTGTCTCGGCCTCGGTGGCTTACCTGGACGTGGGACTCAAGCTCGATGTCGAGGCCAACGTCTACCTGGACGACGAGGTGGCGATCAAGGTAGGAATGGAGGTGAGCAGCGTCGTGCGAGAGGTTGCGGGCCCCGCCAACTCGCTGGCTTACCAGGTCGGTACGCGCAGCGCGGCAACGGTGCTGCGCCTGCGCAACGGCGAGACGCAGGTGCTGGCCGGGCTGATCAGCGACGAAGAGCGCAGCAGTGCCAATCGCCTGCCGGGGCTGGGGGGTGTTCCATTCCTCGGGCGGCTGTTCTCGAGCCAGCGCGACAACAGCAGCAAGACCGAGATCGTGTTGCTGATCACGCCGCGCATCGTGCGCAACCTGGCGCGGCCCGAGGCCTTTTCGGCACCTTTCCCGGCGGGGTCCGAGCTGTCGATCGGTGCACCACTGGCACCCCTGCGCAGGGCCGATCCGGGCAGCATGTCGCTGTCCAGCAGTCCCGGCGGCCCGAACCGCGGGTTGCCGGAGGCGCCTGCTGCGCCAGAGCCCGTATTGACGCCAGCCCCTGCCGAGGCCCAGGGCGCGGTACCGGAGCCGGCGCCGGCCGCGGTGCCAGCTGCAGCACCTGCTGCAGCGCCAGTCGAACCGGCGGTTCCCACAGTACCACCGGCTGCGGCCCCGATCCCAGCCGTGATCGGTGCCCCGCCAAGGATGACGCCGTGACCCTTCGCATGCGCGGCTTCACGCTGATCGAACTGGTCATCACGGTGGCGATCGTGGGCATTCTGGCTTCAGTGGCCGTACCGCTCGGTGCACTCGGAAACCAGCGCGCCCGTGAGCTCGAACTGCGCGGTGCGCTGCGCCAGATCCGGGATGCGCTGGACCAGTACAAGCGCGCGACCGAGCAGGGTCATGTCGTGCGGCGTGCCGATGGCTCCGGTTTTCCGCCGTCACTGGAGGTGCTCGAATCCGGCGTGGTCGATGCCAAGAGCCCGCGCGGCGCACGCATCTATTTTTTGCGCCGTATTCCGCGCGACCCGTTTTACACAGACCCGACGGCCACGCCGGCGCAGACCTGGGGCAAGCGTTCCTATGCCAGTCCCGCAGATGCGCCCATCGAGGGCGAGGATGTGTTCGACGTCTATTCGCTCTCAGCGCGTACCGGTCTCAACGGAGTGCCCTACCGTGCGTGGTAAGCGGCTGCGCGGCTTCACGCTGATCGAATTGCTGGTGGTGATGGCCATCATCGCCACCTTGCTGTCGATTGCGGTGCCGCGCTACTTCGTGCACCTGGACCGGGCGCGCGAGGCCGCACTGCGGGAGACGCTGTGGGTGGTACGTGATGCGATCGACAAGTTCCATGCGGACCAGGGTCGTTACCCGGCCCAACTGGACGAACTGGTGTCGGCACGCTACCTGCGTCGTCTGCCGGTCGACCCGGTGAGCGAAACCGCCGAGACCTGGGTGCTGGTGTCACCACCGGGCGATGAATCCGGTGTCTGGGACTTGCGCAGCGGCGCCGGCGGCGAAGCGAGGCCGTATGCAGATTGGTAGACACCTGCGGCAACGCGGTTTTGGTTTTCTGCTGGTGTTGTTCGCGTTGGCCGCGATGGGCCTGATGCTGGCCGGTACCGGGCAGGTCTGGCACACGGCGGCGCAGCGCGAGCGCGAGGCCGAACTGCTGTTCGTCGGCAACCAGTTCCGTAACGCCATCGGTTCCTATTACCGGGCTTCGGCGGCCGATGCTGCACGCTACCCGGCCCGGCTGGAGGACCTGCTCGAGGACCGCCGTTTCCCGGTACCGATGCGCCATCTGCGCCGCATCTACCTGGATCCGATGACCGGTCAGCCCAGCTGGGGGCTGGTCGTGGCGGGTGGACGCATCCAGGGCGTGTACAGCCAATCACAGGGCAGCAGCCTGCGAACCGTTTTCGACGGACCAGACGCGGCTCTGACTGGCACCGTTCGCCATGACCAATGGGTGTTCGTGCATGACCCGAGCGCAGGGCCTTGACATGAAGGAGTTTGTCGGCCTGAACAGCTCGGATCTGGAGCACCTTTTCATGACCATCGAGGGATCGATGGGGGTGGAAAACCGGGCCCAGTTTTTTCTGTGGTCCCAGGGGGCTCTGCAGGCATTTCTTCCGCACGAGACGCTGCTGTGTGCCCATGGCGATATTGCGCAGATGCGGTTTCGCTGTGAGGCCTTCTCGGGCGGCGTGGTCGATGACCAGACCGCGCAAGGCGGAAACGACCCGGTGGATGCCTTGATGCCCCGCATCGTGGACGACTGGCTGCTGGGCGGCAGCCTGCCGCGCTCGCTGAGTCCCGAGGGCGGCATCCAGACCGGCCGGCGCCAGCTGCTGGGCGATCTGCGTCGGCGCAACTTCGGCCATGCACTGGCGCATGGCGTGCGCGAGATCCAGGGCGAGCAGGGCGGCTTTTTTGCTTTCCTGCGCATGCC